>Ga0210403_10004294_pt1 | contig 12306 bp, 6 predicted proteins | sample IncBWC19MmetaG_FD_150863 | JGI IMG/M metagenome (GOLD analysis project Ga0210403, IMG submission 150863) | Forest soil microbial communities from Barre Woods Harvard Forest LTER site, Petersham, Massachusetts, United States - Inc-BW-C-19-M | ecosystem: Environmental > Terrestrial > Soil >... | reverse complement strand
CACGCGGGAAAATGAAAGCTATAATAGCCGCATAAACATTGGGGATTAATGGTGCCCGGGGTGGGAGTCGAACCCACATGAGGAAAAATCCCCGGAGGATTTTAAGTCCTCAGCGTCTGCCATTCCGCCACCCGGGCGCTGGCTTTACAAATTTAACCAACGCGCCCGCTTCCTGCAACACCGCTCGCTCGACTTGTTAAGGATTGCCGCCTGTCATGCGCTGCACCACGGGCTCCTTGCGAAAAACAAAATACCAGGTGTCCGCCAAGCCCCGGAAAAATCCCAGCCATTGCTCAGCGTCCTCATAAAAACGATACATTCGCCGGTACATGGATTTCGCCCGACTTCCCCCGGTGCGCCGAGTCCAGCTTCTCACAGGCGCGGCGGCTCGCTGCCCGCCGCAGGCATTAGTGACGATTTTTCAGAAAATGTTCAGCGACGATGCCAGGCGTCTCCACAATCCGCTTTTCTTCCGCGCAAACAACCAGCCGTAGGAATTGCGCCATGCTCCACGCCAGCGGCGTCGCGCTGCCCGTTCCGCGCCCGAACACGAATCCCGCCCGTGTCGGCTCCGCCTGATCCCACACCTGCTCCGGGATCATCCCGCCCCGATTCGCGAAATGCAGCATCGCCGTCAAATACGGCGTCCCATCGTGCCCCGCGGCAATCTCATATTCCCCGCGCTCCCCTGTAAAGATCGGCCAGATCCGCCCGATGCCTTCCCCCTGCCACGGTCCACCAAAATAAGTCTCTCCATACCCATCATGGCTGTAGCGGTAGAACGACGGCCCATTCGGTGTCTCCACGCGAATCGCGCCGTCCACAATCTCCACCGAGTGCCGAATAATCGGATCGTTCGCCGGCCGAATTCCCAGCCGCACAAATTCCAGGAACCCCGCGTCCACCACGTCGCGCTCGTCCCACACGCCGCCACCATTCCGCACATCCAGCTTGAATCCGTCATTCGGGTCCGTGTTGTTATCAATTCGAATGTAGTAGCCCGGCTCTCCCGCTCGATTCCCCAAGTGCCCGGACGTCGTCACCATCCACGATTCGATATGCGCCGCCCAATCATCCGCGGTTTTCATGTAGCGCTTGGCATCCTCCAACGCGCCGTTCTTCCGCGCAATATCCGAAGCGCACACCAACCCCGCAATCTCCGCCGCAATCGTCGAAGGCGAATAGCCTCCCACCTCTTCCCAGCGCTCCTGCTGCGTCACCGGCCCATGCGACACCACAAACTCCGCCTCCGGCCGCACGTGCTTCGTCCAGGTCTCCGCATCCATCCGCCCCAATTGCCACGCGAGAATCATCGGGTACGACACTTCGTCCATTTGCAGTGCCGTCCAGTAAGCTCGACCATCCAGCCAACTGTTCTGCGGAAACCCCCCGTCCGGTTTCTGCTGCACAGAGTACAAATACGTCAGCGCGCGATCCGCCGCCGCGCGATCCCCCGCGGCCATCAACCCGGTCGCAACTTCATAAAGGTCCCGCGCCCACACTAGGTGATACCCGCCAACTCCCGCGGTATCTGATTTCGCCGCGAATCCCCATGGAATGGTCATCGAGGCGATCATCGCCCCGCGATACGTCTTGTCTTCGTGCGCCTTCAGCACCATCGCCGCCAGTTGAAATTCGTTCTCATAGCGCACATCCACCTTGCGCAGCCCTTTCACATATTCCTTCCAACCCGCCACATATTCCGCGCTTACCTCCGCATACTTCCTCCCCAACGACTTTTTCGCCACATCAATCGCCGCGGCCGCATCCGCCCCAAATCCCAGCGCCAACGTATAGCGTTCCGCGCCTCCCAGCTTCGCCGCCTGAAAAACGTTCCCCTTCTCCGCGCGATCGTATTTCCACGTTAGCTTGTGGTGCAGCAACAAATCCGTATATCCGTCGCTCTTCCAGGGAAACCCGCTGCTCGCCTCCGAAAATCCCGGCGAACTCGCAATCGCGCAAGCCACGTCCTCCTTCTGAGTTACCAACACACCCTCCTGCGTAAATCCCGTGTCGCCGTACCCGCTGTTCTTCAACGCCGGATGCGCCAGCACATACAACTCATACCCCGCGGGCGCCGTGAACGTAACCTCTATCAACACCGCATCCCGCTGCGGATCGCTCACATACGTTTTCTCAATCTTGAATTTTCCGCCGGCCTCGCTGCTCGTCTGCCGGTAAAGCAGTGCGTCGCCATTCACCCGCTCCAGCGAATGCAGCAAATCCTTCGACTCCGCCCAAGTCGTCTTCCCATCGCTCACCGCAAATTCCAGCGTCCGCAAATTCGCCGTGTCCAGCCGCGGGTAATACACCTCAGTCAGAATCCCGCCTTCCAGCGTGAACCACACATGCGACTCCGTGGCTGTCGCCGTCCCAACCGCCTCCTTGCTTCCCGCCGTCCAGGTAGGTATTGCTCCCGGAGCGCCGGGTGCGCTCTGCGCCAAACCCTGTGCAGAAAACGACAATGCAAACACAACAATAGCGAGCAACCGTTTTTTGGGAAGCAAGTCCATACCCTCGCACAAGAATTTCAATCTTAATAAACGGGAAGAGGCGAAGACTTCCTCCGCCTCCCTCCCGGGGTGTTCGGGTTAGAAAGTAAATCGCAAGCCGAGCTCCATCTGCCGGAACGTAAAGGGAATGGTCGATTGAATCTGACCAAACCCTCCGCCAGTCAAATCAGAATTCGGATTCGCAAAGTGTGGGGTGTTCGTCAGGTTGTATACCTGGGCCCGAAACTGGGCCTTAATCCTCTCGGTAACCTCGAAGTTCTTGAACAGCGCAAAGTCCAGGTTTGAGCTGCCGGGGCCGCGCAAGATATCACGCCCCGAAGTCCCCGGCGCGATAAAGATGCCGGCGGCTGTTTTGGCCGGCACCGCAAACGCGGCTGCATTGATGTACGCGGCGATATTTCCCGGGTTCACAGTGGGCTTTCCAATAAGGTCTGCGCGTGCATTCGCAGGACTTCCATCCACCGTCACGCTGAACGGCTGCCCGGCTTGCAACACGTAGATGCCATTGATCTGCCATCCTCCGACGACGAGGTCGACTGGCCGCGAAAAGTGGTTTGCCCATCGCTTGCCCTTGCCAAAGGGCAATTCGTACAAGGAGCTCAACACCAGACGGTATGGCTGATCTTGGTTGGACAGCCCACGTTCCAGATTGTAGGACGTATAAAGTTGAGGCTGGCAGGTATCAATCGCCCCGCACGCATCATCAATCGTCTTCGACCAGGTGAACGCCCCCAGGAACTGCAAGCCATTGGTCATCCGGCGCTCGTACTGAGCCTGCAACGCGTTGTAATCGGATTTTCCGCGATTGTCCTGAGTTGTAATACTGCCGCCAAGGTTCGGGAAAAGACTCGTATTTGAGGGCGAGTTGAATAACTGCTGGTTGGCATTGTAATTCCGGGTAAGGTGAGCGCCGTGGGTTCCTACGTAGGCCAGGCTCACGGACTGGTTTGCTCCCACTTGACGCTGAATTTGCAAGTTCCACTGAGAAACTTCCGGCGTAAGGTTGGTCGGCAGGTCCGCGATTACGCTTACACCCGTTGGTGCCGACAGATTCAGCCCGCTGAAACTTCCGCTTGGCAAAGGACTTGTCGCCAGTGTCGAGTTGAGCTGGGCCTGAGTGCAGGTCGGCTCGCAAGCAAGCGAACCGGATAAGGTAATGCGCGCGCCATTGGCGTACGACGCGCTGTTCTGCCCGGCAAAAGGCGGATTCTGCGCCAGTTGGTTGGCGATTCCTCCACGGTCGACAAAGTAGAACAACCCGTATCCGCCGCGGACGACGGTCTTCCCGTCGTTCGTGAGTTGGTAGGCAAAACCAAGCCTCGGGCCAAAATTGTGGTAGTCGTTCGGAATCAACTGCCGCGAAGCACCATTGCTTCCGGCAACGATAAGCGCCCCGGTAACCAGATCAAAGTTGGCCTGGCGGTCCTCCACTTCCACTGGCCAGGTTAGGATGTCCCAGCGCAATCCAAGATTCAAAGTCAAACGTGTGGTAACTCGGAAGTCGTCCTGCACGAAGAATCCGTTCTCCCAGCTGCGCGTCCCGAGCATCCCGAACGGTGTGCCGTGGGAATATCCGTCCACGAATCCTGCCAGCAGGTCCGAAACTTCGTAACCGGTGCTCACGTGACCTTGTCCCGCGCCACAGCAGGCACCGTTGCCATTTCCTGCAATCTGAAAGTAGCCTTTGGCGTTGTTGCCGCGAAATAGATTCAGCTGCCGGCGAATCACCGCTGCGCCCACCTTCACCGTGTGCTTCCCTTTGACCCACGTCAAACTATCGCTGTAGTCAAAGCTGGTTTGTGGGATCAGATACGCTCCGCCGTCGCCCGTATACTGCAGTTGGCTGTTGAAGCCGCCGATCAGCGCGATTCCTCCCAACAATGGAGTGTTGCAGTTCACGATGCCGATTTGCGTGCAGATGTCTTCGCTGTTGAACGGATTCTGGAACCCGTAGTAAGTCCGCACAAACCCGACGCGCGCTTCGTTCACCGTGGAACTGCCCAGCGTGCTCGTCAGGCCGATGGAGGCGCCATACGGGTGGTTAAAGTTCGTGCCGCAGCCAAATCCCGCGCACGATGGGATATCGGGAAACAGCGTAGTGTGCGTCTGGTCTGTGCGGCCCCGGCTGAAGCGCCCGAACAACGCATTCTTGGAATTGATCACCCAGTCCACGCGAATATCAAAATCATTCCAGTTTTCAATGATTTTCGCTGTACTAATGTAGTTGTTGCGCAAGGAAAAACAAGCCCCGTTCTGCGCGTTGCTGCAATTTGATTCCGGGAAAATATTCAAATACGCCTGGCCCACCTGGTTGATTCGATCCGTCGGAATCACGTTGGGCTGTGCCCCGTTTCCCATGAATTGCGTCCCCGTGATCGGATCCAGTATCACGACGGGAGCTGTAATCCCCGTGTCCGCGGGGCAGGTGGCCGCTCCTCCGCACAACAATTCAGAGAAGTCTCCGTTCCTCATTTTATCCGTGGGAACGGTTGCGATTCCTGTATTGCTGGGTTGCTTCAAGCGAAGCCCTTCATAATCGCCAAACACAAAAAGTTTGTTCTTGAGAATGGGCATCCCCAAAGTACCGCCGAATTGGTTGCGATTGAATCCTGGGGTTGGCGTGTGTGGCGACGTGAAGAAATCTTCCGCGTTCAGGCTGGTGTTGCGGTTAAACCAGAACGCGCTGCCGTGAATGTCGTTAGTCCCTGACTTCAGCGTAGTTACCACCAGCGCTCCGCCGGCTCGTCCATATTCGGCCGGCGCTACGCTCGTTTGAACCTTAAACTCGTCGATGGCATCGGCTGGCGGAAAGAAGACGATCGTGTTCACCAGCGTTTCGTTGTTGTCGATCCCATCGAGAATGAAATTGTTTGATTGCGGCCGCAGTCCGTTCACCGCCAGCGACGCTCCTCCCTCCTGTCCGAACCGGAAAGTCTCGGCGTTGTTGTTGGCCCCCGTCGCGGAGTTTGATCCGGTCGGGATTCCGCGGCTCGCCCCCGGCACTAGGGTCGCCAGTTGAGTAAAATTCCGTCCGTTCAGCGGCAACTCCGTAATCTGCCGCGTTTCCACAACCGCTCCAATCGCCGAATCCTGCGGATTGATCACCGGCGACCCCGCCTCCACCGTCACCGTCTCTGTCACTTCTCCAACCTGCAGCGGAAAATCCGCCACGCCCAACTGCGCCACCTGCAGTTCCAGCGTCCGTGAAACTTTCTTGAATCCCTTTTGTGCGATGTCCACCCGGTAATTGCCGGGTGGCAAAGCCGACACCGTGTAGTACCCGAGCTCATTCGTCGTCGCCGTGGACACGCGCCCCGTCTCCACACTCGTCACGGTGACCGTCGCGCCCGACACCGCATTCCCTTGGGGATCGGTTACCGTCCCCTGCAAGCGCGCCGTATCGCTCTGCCCCAGGCACACAGCCGCCGTCGAGAGGACGATCAGCAGGGCCATAGCCCAATTCCACAGCTGTTTCATCTTCATGCCATGCCCCTTTTCTTCTCTAAGATATGACATTGTCCACACCCCAGCCTGATTAGGCACCGTGCAGTGCTTTCCCTTAACGCCTCTCGACTCGCGTTGGAACAGGATTCCTATCCCCAGGATTCCGATTTGGGAACATCCCCCGATGGACCGCTGTATTTGGCCCGCCCTAAACGTGAAAACGCACCCTTCTTGTGCATCTATTTTTCAAATGCTTCCAATAGAAAGAAGTCTCACCACGTTTGATACTGTTACATCCGGAACCTCTTCCCTTGCAGTGGGTTCCACCCTTTGTTACGTTGTTACAAAGGGATTCTATCGGGGTTACAGGGGCAACATGCCTGATAAAGACCAACAATTACGTCAGGTGGAGAGGGTTGCAGCCAGCTCCGTCCTCCACGGCTCGGAGTCTCTCTGTAAGCTTCTGCGTTATCTCGCGCACCACGCCATCGAACACCCCGGCGCCCCCGTCAAGGAGTACCAGATTGCTACGGAGGAGTTCGGCCGCCCTCCCGATTTTGACCCCGCCGTCGATTCCATGGTCCGTGTCCAGGCCGGCCGCCTCCGCTCGAAGCTTCTTGAGTACTACGCCGGCGAAGGTGCCGACGACCACGTCCGCATTGAACTCCCCAAAGGCACTTACACTCTCGCCTTCCACAAAAAGGATGCTGCCTCGAAATCCGAGCGCCACCCCCACCCCGCGCCTGAACAATTTCACCCTTTCGCGGAACAAGTTCCCCGCGCATGGCTCCTCTCGGTCGTGGTCCTTTCTTTTCTCCTGGCCGGTTCGCTCCTGGCCCTCTTTCTCACCCGCAAGACCACTCCAACTGCCTTTGCCGGTGATGCCAAACCCGCTCCCGCCGCCTTTCAAACTTTCTGGAAGCCTTTTCTTACCGGTCCCGAAGAGCCCTGGGTCGTCTTCAGCAACGCCGCATTCGTCGGCCGCCCAGAAACCGGCATGCGCTATTACAATTCCACCCACGATCAGAAAACCGCCATTTGGGATCATTACACCGGCGTCGGCGAAGTGATCGCCGTCCACAACCTTGACCAGGTCTTTGGCCTGCTGCACCGCAATCTTCGCGTCAAACGCGGCAGTCTTTTCTCACTCGATGACGCGCAGAATACCGATCTGATATTCGTCGGCTCACCCTCGGAAAATCTCAATCTTCTGGAAATTCCCGGCACGCGCGAATTTGTCTTCCAGCGCATGTCCGATGGCCCGCGCAAAGGCGACCTCGCGGTCTTCAATGTCCATCCGCAACCTGGCGAGCAAAAATCCTATCTCGCCAGTCCTTCCAATTCGCTCTTAACGGAAGACTACGCCCTGGTCGCCTTTATTCCCGGGCTCAACCCTTCGCGTTCCGTCATGATCATCGCCGGCACCACCACGTTTGGCACCCAAGGCGCCGTCGAATACGCCTGCCGCGAAAAATCCGTTCAGGAACTCCTCTTGCGGCTCTCGGTATCCGACACCGGCGAACTCAAGCCCTTTGAGGCCCTTCTTCACGTCAAAATTGCCAAGGGTGTTCCCGTCGAAACCGACCTCGTCTCCCTCCGCAAAGTCGCCACTCCTTAAATTCCTGCCCAATAGGTAACTTTGTTCCCCGCTGGTTCATCAGAGTTTTCGGATTGTGATAGAGTTCCCGAAAGGCGCGACCCGCCCAGGTTAACTGCAGTAAGAGGTACGCCAAATCGCCGGTATTTGAAGTACAATGCCCCCGCTTCCCGCCGAGCGGTGTCCCCGGCTATCGTCACTCTTCCGTGGGCAGGCATCCGGTTCAATCCTGCGAAGGAGTCTTTGTGAGCCAGCCAAATCCTGCTTTATCCTCCGAAGGAGTCTCTGTGAGCCAGCCAAATATTGACCAGCTCTGTATCAACACGATCCGTACGCTTTCCATTGACGCCGTGCAGCAGGCCAACTCCGGCCACCCCGGCGCTCCCATGGGCCTGGCTCCCGTGGTCTATTCTTTGTGGCAAAGTTTTCTCCGCTACGATCCCGCCGATCCGCTGTGGCCCAATCGCGATCGTTTCGTTCTCTCGGCCGGCCACGCCTCAATGCTGCTCTATTCCACTCTCCATCTCGCCGGCGTCCGCGCCGTAAACAAAAATGGCGAAGTGCAAAAAGAACTTTCCGTTTCGATGGACGAAATCAAGCGCTTCCGCCAGCTCGGTAGCCGCACTCCCGGACATCCGGAATCGCACATCACCACCGGCGTTGAAACCACCACCGGCCCTCTCGGCCAGGGCATCGGCAACAGCATTGGCATGGCCATCGCCTCAAAATGGCTGGCCGCGAATTTCAATCAACCCGGTTTCGATCTTTTCAATTTCCGCGTCTATTCCGTCTGCGGCGATGGCGACCTGATGGAAGGCGTCGGGGGTGAAGCAGCTTCTCTCGCCGGCCACCTCGCGCTTTCGAATCTCTGCTGGATCTACGACAACAATCGCGTCACTCTCGACGGCCCCGCCAGCTGGTCCTTCAGCGAAGACATGATGACCCGCTTCGTCGGCTACGGATGGAACGTCACCCGCGTCGCCGACGCCAACGATCTGCTCCAGCTCTCCCGCGCCTACAAAACATTCCTCAACACCACCGACAAGCCCACGCTCATTGTCGTCGACAGCCACATCGGCTACGGCTCCCCGCACAAACAGGACTCTTACGAAGCCCACGGCGAACCCCTCGGCGAAGCGGAAGTGAAACTGGCGAAAAAGAATTACGGCTGGCCCGAGGACGCCAAGTTCCTCGTCCCCGACGGCGTCTACCAGCAGTTCCAGAACGGCGTCGGCGCCCGCGGCAGCGACGAGCGCACCAAGTGGAACGCCCTCTTCGCCGAATATTCCAAGAAATTCCCCGAACTCGCCGCCCGCCTGAATAAAATGCAGAAGCGCGCCCTGCCCGACGGTTGGGACAAGAATCTCCCCAACTTCCCCGCCGACCCCAAAGGCATGGCCACCCGCGAAAGCTCCGGCAAAGTTCTGAACGCCCTCGCGCAGAATATCCCGTGGCTCGTTGGCGGCTCCGCCGACCTCGCCAAGTCCAACAAGACCAATCTCGTCTTCGAAGGCGCGGGCGACTTCTTCACCAACGAATACAAGGGCCGCAACATCCACTTCGGCGTGCGCGAACACGGCATGGGCGCCGCCGTCAACGGCCTCGTTCTTTCCGGCCTGCGCGGCTTCTCCGCCACCTTCTTCAATTTCAGCGACTACATGCGCGCCAGCATGCGCCTCGCCGCCCTCATGGAAATTCCCGTCCTCTTCATCTTCACTCACGATTCCATCGGCGTCGGCGAAGACGGCCCCACGCACCAGCCGATCGAACAGCTTGCGGCTTTCCGCGCAATGCCCAACATGCTTGTGTTTCGCCCGGGTGATGCCAGCGAAGTCACCGAAGCCTACAAGGCCGCCATCCAGCACGCCCACGGGCCTTCGACTCTTGTCTTCAGCCGCCAGCCTATGCCCACCATCGACCGCACCAAATATGCTCCGGCCTCGGGCGTAGCCAAAGGCGCCTACGTCCTCGCCGACGCCGACGGTGGCAAACCCGAAGTAATCCTGATGGGCACCGGCACCGAACTCCAGCACTGTGTCGCCGCCTATGAAAAGCTCAAAGCCGATGGCATCAAAGCCCGCGTCGTCAGCATGCCCTGCTGGGAAATATTCGATCAGCAAGAAGCCGCCTACAAAGAAAGCGTTCTGCCCTCCGCCGTCACCGCGCGTGTCTCTATCGAGATGGGTGCCACGCTCGGTTGGGACCGCTACGTCGGCCCCAAGGGCAAAATCATCGGCATGCGTTCCTTCGGCGCCTCCGCGCCTCTAAAGGATCTCTTGCCAAAATTTGGCTTCGGGCCGGAGTTCGTCGTCACCGCCGCGAAGCAGCTGCTGGGAAGGTAATCCGACTATGAAAGTTGTCATCGGTTCGGATCACGCGGGGTTTCAAATGAAAAACGCCATGGGCGTCTTGCTGGCCTCGCTCGGCCATGAAGTTCTCGACGTCGGCGCCTACAACGAAAATCCTTCCGACTATCCCGATTTCGCAGAAGCCGTTGGCAAGGCCGTCCTCGATGGCCGCGCCGAACGCGGCGTCCTCATCTGTGGCAGCGGCGTCGGCGCCACTGTCGCCGCCAACAAACTCCGCGGCATACGCGCCGGCATGTGCACGGACACCTACTCCGCCCACCAAGGCGTCGAGCACGACAATATTAATATCCTCGTTTTGGGCTCCCGCATCACCGGTGAAAAAGTTGCCGAAGAACTCGTTCGCTCCTACATGGGCGCAAAGTTCACCAACGAAGAGCGCCACGTCCGCCGCCTCGCCAAGGTGAAAGCCCTCGAGGACAAGATGTGCCAGAGTTGAAATTGCAGGCCCCTTGCCGCGCAGGGGCGTAGAATCAGTAGGAAGGCCCTTTTGAAACTATAAGGAGAAGTGTTATGACAACCTCAGCAACTGTTCCCAATACCGGAACTCAGTCCGCAGCCAATCCCTTGAAAGGTCTCCTCGCCTACGGCCAGTCTCCCTGGATGGACTACATCCGCCGCGACCTGCTCACCGGTGGCGGCCTGAAGAAATTCATCGCCGAGGACGGCCTGCGCGGCCAGACCTCCAACCCCACCATCTTTGAAAAAGCCATCAACGGCAGCACTCTCTATAACGACATCCTCAATTCTCCCGAAGCCAAATCCCTCAATGCCAAACAACTCTACGAGAAAATCGCCATGCGCGACGTTCAGGACGCCTGCGACATCTTCCGTCCCGTCTACGACGAAACCAAGCACCGCGACGGCTATGTCAGTCTCGAAGTCTCGCCCTACCTCGCCAACGACACCAACGGCACCATCGAAGAAGCTCGCCGCCTCTGGAAAGCCGTCAATCGCCCCAACGTCATGATCAAAGTTCCCGCCACTCCGGAAGGCGTCCCCGCAATCCGCCAGCTTCTCGAAGAAGGACTGAACATCAACATCACCCTGCTCTTCGCCCAGTCCGCCTACGAAAAAGTTGCCGAAGCCTTCATCGCCGCTCTCGAAGCCCGCGCCGCCAAGGGCCAGCCCATCAACCAAATCGCCAGCGTCGCCAGCTTCTTCGTCAGCCGCATTGACTCACTCATCGACGGCAAAATCGACGCCATGCTCAAGACAGCCGCCGGCGACGCCAAGGTCCTTCTCGAAAGTCTCCACGGCACCATCGCCATTGCCAACGCCAAGCTCACCTACAAAAAGTATCAGGAACTCTTCGGCGGCCCGCGCTGGAAGGCTCTCGCCGCCAAAGGCGCGCAGACTCAGCGCCTGCTCTGGGCCAGCACCAGCACCAAGAACCCCAAGTACCGTGACGTACTCTACGTCGAAGAACTCATCGGCGCGGACACCGTCGACACCATCCCGCCCGCAACCTTCGACGCCTTCCGCGATCACGGCAAGCTGCGCCCCAGCCTCACGGAGGACATCCCCGGCGCCGCTCGCCACATGGAAAATCTCGCCAAGGCCGGCATCTCCATGAAGGAAGTCACTGAACAACTAGTCGTCGACGGCGTAAGACTCTTCGCGGAAGCCTTTAAGACTCTTCTCGACGCAACCGGGAAGAGCGCCGGAGTGAAAGCGTGAGTCTAAACAAAATCTCCTACAAGCTGCCCCCAGCCCTGGCCGAAGGAGTAAAATCCTCGCTTGCTGACTGGAAAACAAATAATAAGGTCGCCCGCCTCTGGCAGAAGGACCCGTCTCTCTGGACCGGCACCGACGAAGGCAAGTGGCTCGGCTGGCTCACCATCGTCGATGAGCAGTTGAAGGAAGTCGCCAATCTCAAGAAGCTCGCGGCGGAAATCAAGAAAGCCAAATTCCGTCACGCCGTCCTTCTCGGCATGGGTGGCTCCAGCCTCTGCGTCGAAGTCCTCCGACTTACCTTCGGCAAGTTCGGTGGCTACCCAGAACTCCACGTTCTCGATTCCACCGACCCAGCCCAGGTCAAGGCCGTCGAGAAGAAACTCGACCTGAAGAAGACCCTCTGTATTGTGTCTTCCAAATCCGGCAGCACCCTCGAGCCCAACATCTTCAAGCAGTATTTCTACGAGCGCATCCGCCAGAAGGTCGGCGACAAGGAAGTCGGCAGCCATTTCATCGCCGTCACTGATCCCGGCTCCAAGATGGAGCAGGTCGCCAAGGACGGCAACTTCCGCCACATCTTTGCCGGCGTTCCCAGCATCGGCGGCCGCTATTCCGCGCTCTCGCATTTCGGCACCGTTCCCGGCGCCATTATGGGCTTCGATCTTTCGAAATTCCTGAAGATCACCCACAAGATGGTTAAAGCCTGCGG
>Ga0210403_10004291_pt1 | contig 12315 bp, 10 predicted proteins | sample IncBWC19MmetaG_FD_150863 | JGI IMG/M metagenome (GOLD analysis project Ga0210403, IMG submission 150863) | Forest soil microbial communities from Barre Woods Harvard Forest LTER site, Petersham, Massachusetts, United States - Inc-BW-C-19-M | ecosystem: Environmental > Terrestrial > Soil >... | reverse complement strand
TGCGACCGCGTTTGATCCAGTTGCGCTTTCAGCGATTGCACCTTCGCCCTGGCCGAATCCACCGCGGCTACGGCGCCGTCATAAGTGCTTTTGCGCTGGTCGAAATCCTGCTTCGCTATCAACCCATCCTTGAAGAGCCCCTGCCCGCGTTCCCAATCCAGCTTGGCCTTTTCCATGTTCGCTTGCTGGGAAACCAGGTCTGCTTTCGCGGCGTTGAAACTCGCATCCGCGGCCTGGACGCCGGATTCCGCGGAATGAATGGCCGCTGACTGGGCTTGCACATCCGCGCTGGCCTGCACGTTCTCCTGCAGCAAGAGCCGGTCGCCCTTCTTGATATGATCGCCTTCCTTCACGAGGATATCGGTAATTCTGCCGAATCCCTGGGCGGTGACGTTGGTATAAGTGGTTGGCTTGATCTCGCCAGAAGCCGTCACGATTGAAACCAAATCGTCTTGAGTTGCGACCTTTGCCGTCTGAACCGTCACCACACCTTTGTTAGCCTGGTTGACGCTGAACACCACGATGCCTATCAGCACCCCGGCCACGACCACCCCGATGACTACCTTTTTCCACGTCTTCATGTGATTCCTCTTTACTCCACCCTCTAGGGGTCACCCTAAGCGTGCCCCAGACAACCTGGGTTGGGACACGATTGCGATGTTCTCTAGCCCGTCCGCTACATTACATACGCCCGTATGAGTCGAAATGTTTCGCGAGAGGTTGCTGCATACTACGCGGTCTGGACCCCGTAAGCGCTCTGGCCCTGGAGGGCAATTCGACCCAACTTCGGCAAGTCAGGATGCAATTCTCCTCTATATTGTAGATTCAAAACAGGCTAAAGGGAAGAACTCCTCTCGGAACCGGCCAAAGGCCCTCGCGACAACCAACCCACCCCCTTATGACGTAACGACGGGTCATTTGTTAACGAAATGTCCGGGTAATCGGAGGATTTTCGCCGTTTGTCCTACTTCGTTTGATGCTATACTTCCGCTATTCGTCGAGTAGGCTTCTCCAAAGACGCCGTGGTGGGGAGAAAAGTCTGCTCGAAAGTTGCGGAGAGGTGGCAGAGCGGCTGAATGCGGCGGTTTGCTAAACCGTTGTAGGGGCCAAAACTCCTACCGGGGGTTCGAATCCCCCCCTCTCCGCCACAACCTCCTAAGTTCAATCGGCGTCAAAACTTACAGACTAATTGTCCTGAACTTGATGTTATGTGTATAGATAAATTACTAGTATATATAAGCGCGGTCCGCTAAACCGTTGTAGGCAGACTGGCCTGCCTCCCAAGCAGACGGGCCTTGAACCGGTGCGCCTCTGCAGTGACAATTGGATCGATGCGAAGCGGTGAGATTGCTTGATGCAAGCGGACTTCCCATTACCAATCCGCCCAAACTTCCTATAACTCCGTTTCGGGATAGGTTTCGGAGCGCCGGCGATGCACCAGAGTCTGCCGGGTGCGAACGGCACTTGTATGTCCGGCTTCGTCAGCCGTGGGTGGCTGTGGCCTCCGTCGAGATAATCTCATACTTGAAGTTGGCCGGATCGAGACTGTCGAGCCGGCCGTCGCTCGTTTCTGCCTGTGGATACATGAGGAAGCCGACTGGCGCGCCATTGGACCCTGGCAGAGGTACATCGTGCGCAAAGTTGTAGGCCATCCAGTTCATCTCCCAGGAACCGAATAGCCGAGCGCGAGCATTCTTCACCATGTCGTCATCCAGGGTACGATTTCCGGGTGGTTCCTCGAGCACAACCTTCCGTACATCCGCGGGATCAACGGGTACCCAGCCGTAAGCACCAAGGTAAACCTCAGCGCGGCAATGCTGCGCCTTCGTCACGTTTTCTGACGAGGCACCGAGACTCTTGTACCCCATTTCGGATTTGGCGACGCGGATGCCGTATACGTCACGCGCAGGCAGGCCGGCGGCACGGGCGAGGCCAACGTAGAGCGCGTTGAGATCCGCGCATTTGCCGCCCAGATCTTTGGACTCCAGCATAAAGCGAATGTCGCCGGTGCCGCAGCCGCGCGTCTTCGGATTGCGAAATGTGTTGTCAACGATCCAGTCGTAGATCGCCCGCGCCTTCTCAACATCCGTCTTGGTGCCCTTTGTGATTTCGAGCGCCGTTTCTTTCACGATACCGTCGGTTGGCAGGAGCTTGGTTGGCCGCAAGAAATGCTCGAGTTCAGCGCGGCTCTCTTTCGGCCCCGTGCCCCGCGCGGTGATGTCGATCGCACAATCCTTGGTGGAAACCTGGCTCGTCACTGAGAGGATTGGCTTTACTCCGGCTGGGAATTCGGCGGCGATGATTCCGAGCGCGTCGCTCTTGCTCTCGACCATCTTCGCAGTACCGCCCTCGCAGTTGAAGGTATTTGCGAGGGTCCTTTGAAAGGGCGCTTCACTAATGAGAGCCGCAGGCACCCATATCCGCGTGGTACCGGAGGGCTTCAGAACTTCGACGCGCGTTGTTACTTGAAAAGTGCGCCAGCGATCGGGCGGAGTGACCTGTGAAAGCAAGCGCTCAGCCTTCGCGAAGGCGAGGCTTACTGACGCAATGGTCCCAGATTGGAGAAAATCGCGACGATTCATGGCCAATACCTCGCGAGAAGAGTTCCTTTAACTATTCTGGTGACAGATAACGTACACCTGACGCTGTCCGTGTACAATACCCGCACCGGAGTTGACTTCGCCTGCGATTTGCATGCCTATGATCGCCAAAGCCGGCAGCGAACACTTCCAAAGCGGTGCGGACAAATACGCCGCCTACCTCGAGACACCCGAAGGGCGCTTGCGAAGCGACTTAGCTTTTGCCCATTTGCAGGATTTTCTACCTTTGCCGCAGACCAGACGGCCGCTACTCGGACTGGATATCGGGGGCGGCACGGGAGCGGTCGCGGTGCGCCTGGCTCGTCTTGGCATACGCGTGACGCTACTGGATTCTTCTCCAACGATGCTGGAGATCGCGAAGCGCGCGGCAGGGGAAGCTGGCCTCGAAGGGAAGATCACACCAAAACTGGGCGACGCGGCGCAAGTGGCGATCTTGTTTCCCGCGGGATCGTTCGACATCGTTCTTTGCCACAACATACTCGAATACGTCGACGATCCAAATGCTGTCCTCTCCGCCGCCGCGCGGGTGATGCGAAGTGATTCTAACGGGACTGGGATTCTGTCTATTCTGGTGCGCAACCGGGCCGGTGAGGTGCTCAGAGCTGGCATCGCGGCAGGCGATTTGGAGGCGGCGGAACGCAACCTTACGGCTGAGTGGGGAAATGAATCTCTCTTTGGCGGTCGTGTGCGACTCTTTACACTCGACAGCCTACAAGCCATGACGAAAGGTGCGTCGCTCGCCGTAGCTGCGGAACGTGGTGTGCGCGTCATTTCGGATTATCTGGCGCCGCAGATCTCCCGTCACGATGAGTACGACCGGATTTTTGAATTGGAGCGCAAGCTCGGTAGCCGACCTGAGTTTTCTGCGGTCGCGCGCTACATACAGGTAATCGCTCGGCATTCCCACGCTTTATCGAGCAAGGAAACGGGATCATGACACAGGCCGACACCCAGCCTGATTCGCACCCGGCGTTGATCCGGCCTGCCGCCTCCGACAGCTTTGCACTCGGACTAGGTCTTACCAACGAGTGCAACCTGGCTTGTTCCTTTTGCTACCGCGATCCGGCGCGGACCGACCGTCTTAGCCTTGACCAGGTGCGAGCGGTGCTGGAAAGCCTGCCAGTACGGTCCGTCAATTTGGGCACGGGTGAAAATGGAATGCACCCGGAATTCCGGGAGATCTTAGCCTACCTCCGAACGAAGCAGTTGAAGCTCACCATCACCTCAAACGGTCACAGCGCAGCTGTGCTCACGGATGACGAGTTGCGAGCCTTCCACGACATCGAATTCTCCCTGGATTATCCAACGGAACGCGAACAAGATGCCCAACGCGGCCGCGGCAATTGGACCCTTATCCATGAACAGGCAGCGCGCTGCGTCGGATTAGGAGTTCCCGTAACCTTTATTGCGGTAATGATGAAGTCCAACTATCTTCGGCTTGCCGAAGTGGCGCGAGTGGTCAAGCGTTATCATGCGCCGCTGCGCGTCAACGTTTATCAAGCAGTGCGCTCCGACCTCTACGCCTTGAGCTACGAAGAGTACTGGCAAGGTTTTCGGGCGTTGTTCGCGGAAACGGATGTGATCGGCATTGGGGAACCGCTAGTCCGCGCTATGGCGGGATTGCCCCCGAGGACTGGCGGATGCGGAGTGAGCACCGTGCGAGTTACGCCCCGAGCTACTAGTCAGCCCTGTGTATATTGGCCAGGAGCTGGGGAACCACTTTCACTCCTACTGTCGCTCGGCTCAAAACTTGTAGAGACTCCGCCCTTTGTGGAGGCGCGCACCACGCCAGGGGCTTGCCGCTCCTGCGTCTACCTCGAATCATGTTACGGCGGGTGTGCCGGCCGGCGCCGCATTCAAAATGCTCTCGATCAGCCGGACTTCTACTGCCCAATTGTCCGCGGAGAGGTGCAAGAGCTGGAGATCCACATGGCTCCGGCTCGCGAGCTCCCCAAAGGTGAAAGCGCATGCACCACCATCGTGGTTGCCCGTGATAGAGAGTGCTGAGCCACTGACGGGCAAGAGTTTCTATGGATGAAGTTGCACCCATTAAGAGAATTTTGCATCGAAGACGGGGAGCTACATCATGACGACAAACGTAACTCAAGCACAAAATACTTCAGCCAGCGTGGCAGGCCAGTCCGATGCGCCAAAGGGCTTAGCATTGGTTCGCGTGACCGTCGGTGTCATGTTCGTCTGGGTGTTCTTCGAGAATCTGGGGAAAGGCGCCTACACGCCGGCGGGCTACGCCGGTGTGCTCAATTATTACATCAAGAACAGTCACGCACCTGCCGCATGGAAGTTGGTTCTACAGTTTATGTCGAGTCATGCGGCCATGGTCGCGCCCGGGCAAGCGGCGATGGAGATCACCGTGGGAATCCTGCTCGTGATTGGCCTGCTCACCCGCCCAGTTGCCCTTATAGCTTTTCTGTTTCTTGGCAGCCTGTGGGTCACGGAATTGGGTACGTCCTGGATTTGGGAACTCCTGGTTACCGTGCTCGCATCGCTGGGTGTCGCGGTAGGACGCGGAGGCCGCGCCTGGGGCATCGACGCGTTGCTGGCACGGCGACGCCCCACGTCCCCGTGGTGGTGATGAGGGAACCCGTTTGCGAGTATCAGTCGTCATTCCTACCCATAACGAAGCGGAAGCTATTGGCCGTGTGCTTGCCGACCTGCCGGCCAATCTCGTCACGGAGGTCATCGTTGTCGACAGCAATTCGACGGACGGAACGCCCGATCTCGCCCGAAAAATGGGGGCGCTCATCGTCCAGGAGCCCCGCCGAGGATATGGGCGCGCTTGTTTGACAGGTATTGCGAATTCGCAAGATCCTGATGTGGTCGTTTTTCTCGACGGAGACTACAGCGACCGTCCTTCAGAGTTGCCGATTCTCCTGGCTCCGATCATCGAGGGGCGCGCGGACATTACGCTAGGATCGCGCCTCGGCAGCAACAGCATCCCCGGCGCGCTACCCTGGCACCAGGCCTTTGGGAATCGCCTCGCGGCCGTCCTGATCACGCTTTTGTACGGTGTGAAGATCACGGACCTCGGTCCGTTTCGCGCTGGGCGCGCCGATGTGCTGCGCACACTGGCCCTTGAAGAGACTACCTATGGCTGGGCGGTAGAAATGATCGTGAAAGGGGCCATCGCGGGATTTCGCATTGTGGAAGTTCCTGTGAGCTACCACGCGCGCATTGGAAAGTCGAAAATCAGCGGTACGGTGAAGGGCACGATAGGAGCAGCGTGGTTCATCTTGAGCCGGATCGTGCTCTACTCTTTTCGACGTCGAAGGGCAGGAACGCCGCGGCCGGCCTGAACTCGACGGACCAATCTCTCATGGAATCCTCGAACCATATCCCTGTACGTTTTTCGCGCTTAAACCGCACGTTAGTCATTATGGCGAAAGCCCCAAGGCCCGGCATGGTCAAGACCCGTCTTATGGATAGTCTTCCTCTTCCGGCAGTGACAGCGCTATATTGCTGCCTTTTGGAAGACACCCTTGCGTTGGCCACGTCATTGACGAGCGTGGAGGTCGCGGTAATGTGCCCTGAGGCGGATCAGAACGAATTGGCGCAATTATTGGGCAGTACAGTGCAGATCGTGGCGCAAAAAGGCCAAGGTCTCGCAGCAGGACTCACCTCGGTTTTTGGACATTTCACTGGCGCCGACCGGCAGAAAGTCATCGCATTCAATAGCGACAGTCCTCATCTCGCGCCGTCGATTCTGAACAGCGCGTTTGAGATACTCGCCACCCATGACGTGGTTGTCGGGCCAACGCACGATGGAGGCTACTATCTGGTCGGCGCTAAGGCCGCTCACACGGCGCTCTTCGAAAGCGACGGTATGGGAACCGAGAGTGCGCTCGACAGATTGCTGACGCGCGCGAAGTCCCTTGAACTCTCGACAGGCTTCACGGAACCCTTCTATGACATCGACATCGCCAACGATTTGATTCTGCTGGCTCGCGAATTGCGGCTCGCTCCGGAGAAGGCCCCAAGGACTGCTGCCTGGTTCGGAGAATGGCAGCAGGCAGTAGAGCAACTCCATCATCGTTCGGTAGGCGAGTGAAGCTCACACCCTCGCACAGGTTGTACGTCCTCGGCGCCATCTTGCTCGTGGCGCTCTCGATCTGTGCACGCAACTTCAGCCACAGGGGTGAACCGTCGTTCTTCATTCCTCTGTCTGTTGCCGGCGTCGCCTACCTCCTGGCCATCCGCGAGCTCTACTCCAACCCGGAATTTCCGAAGCGCGTGATCGTCTTCGGTCTCGCCCTGTCGGCGCTCTGCCATTTTCAATTTCTGCGAATGCCACCGGGTTTAGACGATGACATTCATCGCTATGTTTGGGACGGCCGCGTGCAGCGGCTCGGCTATAACCCCTATATCGTGGTTCCGAGCGATCCGGCATTTGCCGGCTTGCACACACCTGAGACGCGTACGCTCAATAATCCCGAGGTGCCCAGCCCGTATCCTGCGGGGGCGCAGCTTTTCTTTCGCGCGGTGACGTCCATTCACGAATCCACATTCGCTTTGAAAGCAGCATTTGTAATTTGCGATTTCGCGATTGCGCTTTTGTTGCTCGATTTCTTGCGCCGCACTGGGCAAAGGGAGCACTGGGTTCTGGCCTATGCCTGGCACCCACTGCTGGCGATTGAAGTGGCGGGCAGCGGTCACGTCGATATTGTCGGCGTGCTGCTTCTTTTGGTTTCGGCGGCCTCGCTTCAGAGGCGCTGGCGCGCCGTGGCGGCCATATCCTTTGGGCTTGCTGTCGCGGTGAAATTTCTTCCCATAGTGCTGTTGCCACTCTATTGGAAGCGCGTCCGGATGCGCGACGCCGCGCTGGCGGCAATCATCGTCGGACTTCTCTACGTGCCATTTCTCACTCACGGCCGGATTCCAATGGGCTCGCTCGGCTCTTACGTGCAGAGGTTCCGCTTTAATGATCCGGTTTTTGCAACGTTCGAACGAGTGGCCGCTCCACAGGTTGTAGCTGGGCTGGCTGTGCTTGTCGGTTTTCTTACCGCGATCTGGATGAGAAGAAAGTCCGCCGAAGGGTCCGCGGAAGCGTTCGCCTGGCCGATGGCGGCATCGCTTCTGTGCGCGCCGGTTGTCTATCCATGGTACCTGCTGTGGATGCTGCCGTTCCTAAGGTCGACCCCAACGTTCCCTATCCTGGTCTGGACTTTGAGCATCCTTCCTACCTATTATGTCTGGCATCTGCGCACCGTCGGGCGGCCGTGGGTCGTTCCTGGCTGGATTATGGTTCTGGAATTCGGAACGGTGGTAGTTGCCAGTGCCATTATCGTCTTGCGCAGGTTCACCCGGCCGGCCACGCTCCAACGCTGAGCGAACCGGTAGAGTGATCGCAACTGCACCACATGCGATTTATTGCATCCAAGGCCCATTGCGTGCCATCCAACACGAGGTTCGTTTCACTGAGGAGGATCCATGAAAAAGTTGCGCCGTTCCTTGACAGTCTATTTCTTGTTTTCAGCGGTGCTGCTCTTTACGTGCACTTCCAGGGCGCAGACCCGCCAGCCCGATGTCGAACAGCTTGCCAAGACCTACGGCCTTGATTCGTGGGGGAAAATTGACGCAGTCCGCTATACATTCGACCTGGACCTTGCCGCTTTGAAGGTGAAGCTCTCGCGCACGTGGACTTGGGAGCCCAAAACTGGCAACGTCACCTACGACTCGACAGACAAGGACGGCAAGCCGGTTAAAGTTTCTTATAACCGTTCTCAGCTCAGCAGCGCACCTGCCGACGTGAAGGACCAAATTGAACCCGGCTTCGTCAACGATAACTATTGGTTTCTCTTCCCTTTCCATGCGAACTGGGACACTAGCGCCAATGTGACCGTTAAAGAAAACCAAAAATTGCCGATTGGAAATGGCACGGCGAAATTGGTTTCGGTGAAATACCCCGCGGAAGTTGGGGGCTACACCCCAGGCGATACCTGGGATCTTTATGTGGGAAAGGATGGACGAGTTGTGCAGTTCATCTATCACCGCGGCGGACCCAAACCGCCGAGTAACGTCACTTGCACTTGGGCCGGCTACAAGATGGCTGGGCCTCTCCTCGTCTCCACGGAACATCGGGGCACGGCGGACGGCAAACCGTTTCACCTTGCCTTCCTGAATGTGGCCTACAAACTGGCGGGGTCAGACGCTTGGGTCGACGCGAAATAGGAACAGCCCGCGCTGCCCTTGACTGGTCTCGATCTTCACGGCTCAGACTCTCGTGCAATCACCGCGGAAGTGCTCGAGGTGCTCAGCCTGGTCGCTGGCGGGTTGGTGATCGCTCGGTTGCACTATAGTTGCACAATCCGTCCGAACGTGACTCATTGATTCCGAACAATAGCGCGTGGAATCGGGAATTTGCTAAACCGTTGTAGGGGCCAAAACTCCTACTGGAGGTTCGAATCCCCCCTCTCCGCCAGATTCCCCCCGAGCTTCTTCTCAATTGTAGTTCCTAAGTGAAAAATTCAAATCTACACAGGCTCTGTGTCCCGTTCGAAGGCGCAATCAGGCAAGCCCTAATCGCTGCGCGCAAGATCGCAGAATCTCCGCGTCCCAGGGTGGGCGCTCCGGGCTATTGGGGTGCGTCCGCATAGTGGGAATGCGCCCAGTCAAATGCAAAAAAGCCGCCGCCGAATGTTTGTACGCAGGGACGGGCTCGCGAAAGGCCACGTTCCCCAAATATTGCAGCGCATCGGATAGCGCGTAATATCCGGGGTGTCCTTCCGCCCAGAGACGATCGCGTTCGGCAAACTTCTCAGGTGCAAACGTTGCCAGGCCCAGCAAATAGTCGGAGCCGTATTCGATCATATTGATGCCCAGATCGTTCCCTGTATAGATGCGAAAGTCAGGGCGCCGCGCGTCGCGCAGCGCCAGCCGTTCGAGCTCGACGAGGCGGTCCAGCGAAGAATGTTTCATTCCTTTGAGCTCGGGAATATCCATCAATCCGAGCACGGTGTCGGCATCGAAAATCTCGCCGTTCGGCGCAAACATGCGGCCCAGCTCAAATCCCAGCACGTGTGGATATCCTTGGCACGCTGCTCGATAGATCGCCAGTTTTTCTTTCGAGGCCTTTCCGTGCAACCGCGTCGTTTGAAACAAAATGGGTATGCCGCCCATCTTGACGATGGCGTCCATCTCTTCCCGATAGAGCGCAACAATGTCGCCTTCGCAGCCTTCGATGTACGCGCCCGCAACGAATGGCACATCCTTACCCAAAGCCTCGCGCGTCCAGATAAGCACTTCGCGTTTTTCCGCAGCGCTTAGATAGTTTACGTACCCGGTATCCATATTGACCGCGTTCATCAAACCAGCGCGATGCGTGGCCACAAGATGTTGTTGAAATGCCGCAACCGCCACTCCGCCGTCAGCCTCGTAAGGCAGCAGCGCCGCGGCAATGCCTTCCACTTTGCGATAAAGTTTTCGCCGCTCCAGCAATGTTTCCATCGTCATCCTGAACTCTTCCTAACTCAACATGCGTCCTGTGCGCTTATTTGCGCGCTTTGACCGCCTTCAGAAGCTCCGCCATAGCCGATTTCTTGTAATAACTATCCAGGGGATAGCATCCGGAGGGCAACCCATTGCGCGGCGCAGTCGTGCAATCGCTGAACGTTCTGCAAACCAGTCTGTGTTGGAATGCGCGGCCTTCCACAACATCCGAGAGTATCTCGGGATAGCTGAGCACCATTCGCCCCAATCCGATCGAATCAACCCATCCCAGTCGCACCGCTGCCTGCGCCACATGCGGCAGAAAATCCTGCAAGTAACTGTACGCCGTCCCGACAATGATTAACCCAGGAAAGCTTTGTTTCAGCTTGTGCACTGCGTCCATCTGCCGCGCTACGTCGATCAAAGGGTCCTGTGGCGGTTGATAACCATCCGACGGCGGATAAAGTGCCGGCCTCTGAATATGCGGCGTGTAGTAAGGACTGCCAGCCGTAAGATTCACTAGTCGAATGCCCAGCTCCTCCAGCAAAGTTAAGAAGCGCCGCGGTTCAGTGAGGTCCGTTTCTCTTGGATCGCTATGGCTGACTCCGAATCCCCAGCGGTACGGAATCAAATCCCGAAATTCCTCTGGAATTCCCGGCCCTGGCTTACCCGGCAAAGAGAGCGCTGGATCGGGCCGGTGTGGAATCAAGTCAAACGCTGAAAGTCGCACACCTATTTGCAAACCAGGAGCTGCCGCGCGTATGCCTTGCACGACTTCTCGCAGGAATCGCGTGCGATTCTCGAAGCTTCCGCCGTACTTACCCTCCCTTGTGTGCGCGCTTAGAAATTCGTGCCCGAGATATCCGTGACAGTGCTTGATGTCGACGAAGTGAAACCCCATCTCGCTAGCCAGCACCGCCCCGCGATGGAATTGTTCGACGATGCGCTCGATTTCCGCGTCGCTCAGTACCGGATAGTTGGGAGGTAAATTCAACCGGCGATCCAAGATCGGGTGAGGGTAGAGAATGCGAGGTTCAGGACGGCCTTTCTGATTCGGACAGCTATACCGGCCAGAGTGCGTCAACTGTAATCCGATCAGGAGTCCGTCAGCAGACCCTGCAACATGCCGGTGTTCCTGAATAAGCGCCAACTTCAAGCGCTCTAATCCAGTTCGCGTGTGCGGAGCCGCCAATAATTGATTCGGATTGGCACGCCCGTCATGGCAGACGGCGACCGCTTCGCCTCCCCAAATCAGTTTCGCCCCGCTGCGTCCAAAACGCTGCCACCGGCGAAGCGTATGCTCGCTGGGATTGCCGTCGCTTGTTCCGTCCCATCCTTCCATGGGTTGAACGGCAAAACGATTACCGAGGTTTATCCCATCGCGGATGATGGGCTGCCTGAGTGGTGATTCCTCACTTCGGAGGATGACATCGTCGCAAGGGATGTCTAGACGCAGGGATTCGAGGTGCTTCTTAAAGTGAGCGACATCGCGAATACTGCCTAACCGCAGGATTTCGTTTCGACTCATGCAATCGCTCTCACCAGTCTTCCAAACTGACCTTTCACCGAATGATTCCCCGCACTTCCGCGGCGTTCACAGACAGAAAGGGCAATATGAATAACCATAGTCGGGAAGAGCGCTGCTATCTCGCCGAGTATACGTCACCTTCGCGCCCATTCTTCTCATCCCATTTTTCCCTGTATCCCGCAACATCTCCTTTACATCTAAGCAAAACGCTGATTGCAGATTCGAAAAGCCGCACCGTCACGTAACTTTCGACGTGAGATCGGCGGGCTTCGCTGCTTCCCACGAAGCCTGATGTTCTGCGACGATATCGCAAACATGGGTGCTCTTGCTTTTCGCGAAAAGAGTTGTCATGTTGCTGGCGTTTGTCGGACCAACCGGAGGTCAGCATGAGTAGCCTTCCAAAACGCAATCTCTTCCTGGCGGGAGTGATTTTTATAATTGTGGTCGCGCTTATCATTGCCGCGGTGCGCCCCAAGGGCACTTCTGGTGCAGGCCCCACAGCTCCCGCAGATGTGTTGGTCGTGCAAGTCGAGCAAAAGGATGTTCCGATCTACGGCGACTGGATCGGCACACTCGACGGCCTCACGAACGCCGATGTCAGAGCCCAGGTCACTGGCTACCTCCTGCGGCAAGGCTATCAGGAAGGCGCTTTCGTCAATAAAGGCCAGCTGCTCTTTGAGATTGATCCCCGGCCCTTCAAGGCAGCCCTGGACCAAGCCGAAGGACAATTGGCTCAAGCCAAGG
>Ga0210403_10004288_pt1 | contig 12321 bp, 12 predicted proteins | sample IncBWC19MmetaG_FD_150863 | JGI IMG/M metagenome (GOLD analysis project Ga0210403, IMG submission 150863) | Forest soil microbial communities from Barre Woods Harvard Forest LTER site, Petersham, Massachusetts, United States - Inc-BW-C-19-M | ecosystem: Environmental > Terrestrial > Soil >... | reverse complement strand
CAAGTCTAGTTGCCATCGTGATCGGCGGCTACGGGTTCGCCCACGGCGAACCCGGCGCAAAGAAGGCGCTCGCCGGCGTTGCCGCCGGAACGGGAATTGCCGTTCTCGCCGTCAATGTCCTGAGCTGGCTCTGGGGCGTTTAGCGACCGTCCCAATGTCCCAGACTTTTTTCATTCAACGCGTTTAGCTAGGCGAGGGGCTTATGACAGACAAAACACGACAACATCGCACAAACCGGGTGTTTAAGAGCCTGCATAAGCCCCTCACCTATCTGGGCGTGGAGCGCACGCTGTTTTACTTCGTCTGCGTGGGCGCGGTTGGGGCGTTCAATCTCTTCAATTCCATCCTGGCGGGGATCGCCGTGTTCATCGGTGGTTTTGCCTTCGGCCATTGGGTAACGAACAGCGATCCGGCGTTCCTCCGCATTCTGGCCAGGTCCGAACGCTACCAACTGCGCTATGACGCGGCCAAGCTGTTCATCCCCCGCGTGGAGGTGTTGTGATGCTGCGTCTCGATAAGGTCATCAAGCCGTGGAAAGAAAGTGCGGCTCTCAACGACCACATCAACCTTTACGGGTTCTGGAATGAGACGGCCTTTCTCACTAAGTCCGGCGATGTCGGCATGGTTCTTGGTGTTCCGGGTGTTGACTACGAAAGCCTGGACCGCTCGGAGCAGGAGTATGCGGTCAAGCGGCTAGAATCGGCACTCAAAGCGTTCGGGCCAGGCTTCCATATCTACCAGTACCTCTTCAAATCGAACCGCCCCGACATACCGTTCGCCAGATACGACGACCCGATTGTGGAAGCGGCCATCGACCAGCGGCGGAAGTTCTTTGAAGCAAAACGCGATCATCTTTATCAGGTGGAGATTTTCTACTGCATCCTTCTCGAAGGAGCGCGATCGAAGACCGGCGTGGGCGCGGCGTTCGCTCGCTTTTTCCGAGATCCCGCTGGCGCGATTGGTGAGTTGAAGGCGCAGTTCACCAGCGACAGCATGAAGACGTTGTTGCGCTCGCATATCGAGCACGATGTTCGGCGTCTCGATCAGTGCGTGCAGGCATTTCTTCGACAACTTGTGGACTTCATGCAAATCGAGGTCTTGGATCGGCAGGGACAGTTCACATTTTTTCGTCGCTTGCTCAATTACGACGACTGGCGCATTGCCGGACGGCCGCAATCCACCCAGTTCCTTGATTATCAGGTCGTGAACTCGAACATCGAAGCCGAACGCGATCATCTACGTGTCGGCGATCACATCGTCCGCGTATTGACGATGAAAGAGGCCGTCACCGAGACGCGCCCCTTGGCGCTCGATGCGCTGCTGAAGATCCCAGCCAACTTCCGAGTCATTACGGAATGGACGCCGCTCGCGGCGGACAAGGCCCGCAAGGAAGTCAACAAATGCCGCCGCCACTTCAATATGTCGAAGACCGGGTTTGTCTCGCAGATGGGCAACGACGCCACGAAGACGAACCCGCGTGATGTGCTGGTGGACGAATCGAAGCAGGCCGACATTGAGAACCTTGGCGACTGCCTGCGTGCTCTGGGCGATGGTCAATCGCTCGGCGATTTCTCGCTCACTATTGTGCTGTATGGCCTGTCACGAACGGAGCTCGATCAGCTCGTGGCCGAGTTTACTGGCGTCTTCACCAACGCGGACGGCAATCTGTTTGCGGAAACCTACAACCAGTTGAACGCCTATTTCGCCGACGTGCCCGGCAACTATGCGCTGAACCTTCGCAAGTTGTATCTGCTGAACACGAATTACGCCGATCTGTCCTTTCTGTTTACTATCCTTCCCGGCGAGAAGACAAACGCGCATCTCGGCACCGAGTATCTGGCTGTGCTCGAAACCGACAACAGCACGCCCTACTATCTCAACCTCCATACCGGCGACGTTGCCCACACCCTGATTCTCGGGATGAGCGGCAGTGGCAACTCGTTCCTCCGCAAACATGCTCCCCACCGCCGGTCCCCAAAACAAATGGAATTGTCGCTGTCCGCCTGAGTTGTCGGCTTGAGAGCTTGAAAAGGGTAATACGCGCTCAATCAGGTCGCTCTTGTCTTTGCTCACGGTTCTGTCTTGCCGGGGCCCTTATCAAGGGCTTAAACGGCCCATGAGGATTCAAGTCCCTCTGCCCGCACCACGCTTCTCAGGCTGCACAACTTGTTCTTTCGCGTCTCTCGCGGCTAAAACCGTCTTCCACAGAGGTTTTCTTCGTTGCTACTTGTATGCTTCAGTTCTCCCCCTGTACAAATGGTTGAACTGCCTGGAAGACAGTTTCCGAGGAATCCAGTGGAACAGTTGCACATGGGATTGATGCCAGTCGTTGACTCAGCAATCGACAAGCTGGCAGCTCGGCTTGGCGCAAATTGGGAAAACTTGCGAGCAGCCCGTGAGAGGGCACTCGAAAAGCGGCGTGCGCTTCAGGCTGATCTCTCCGAATTCAATAGCGCTGACTCCAGTATTATTGTCTTCGGCTCCCTTGGAAGAGACGAATTCACAGCAGGAAGTGACCTTGACTGGACTCTCCTCGTGGACGGGATCGCCGATCCGGCGCATTTGGATGTTGCTCTCGCTATCAAGGACAGACTTGAAAAGCTTGGACACAAGCCACCTGGCCGCGAAGCGGTCTTCGGCAGTCTGGCGTTTAGCCATGAGCTGATACACCAAATCGGCGGACAGGACGACACTAACGCGAACTCAACTCGACGAATTCTTCTTCTCCTCGAATCTGCTGTGATTGGACGAAGAGATGCCCACAAGCGTGTCGTGTCAAACGTTCTACATCGCTACCTAAAAGAAGACCGAGGATTGTGGCATGGATCGGGAAAGTTCAAGGTCCCCCGCTTTCTGTTGAACGACATAGCGAGGTATTGGCGGACAATGGCGGTCGACTTCGCGTCCAAACAAAGAGCAAGGGGCAATGAAGGCTTCGCGATGCGAAACATCAAGCTACGATTGTCTCGGAAACTGATTTTTGTTTCGGGTTTGCTCGCGTGTTTTAGCTGTCATTTGGACCTGACTGCTGAGGAAAAGAAACAGATCTACCCCGCCGAGGCAGTTCAACCGCTTGTTGCACACCTTCAGCGGCACCTGGAATTGACTCCGCTTGAGGCTCTCGCCGCTACTCTGTTGACGTTTAAAGAGCTCGACGCCTCATCGGCCAAGCTGTTCAAAGCGTATGATCACTTTGTGGGAATTCTTTCGGACGACTCTTTATTGTCGGACGGCAAGACGCGACGGCAGCACCTGGAAGATCTCGAGCTTGAGGATCTCGATAAGGATCCAATTTTTGACGAGGCGCGACAGCTAAGCCACGAATTTCGCGATGCTGTGCACGAGATTTTTCTCAGATCAAATAGCGAACTATCGCAATTGACTATCGAGTATGGAGTTTTCTAGTGAGACTAATTGGGTTTTCGACTGGAGCGGTTGCGTATTCTGATTTTCAAAGAGCTCTTGAACTCTTGTCGAGTGAGCCTGTCAATTGCGTCGAGCTGTCGGCCCTTCGTCTTCACGAAGTAGGTCCACTGTTGAGCTCTGTCAAGACTCTGGATTTGCGTCGTTACAAGTATGTGTCCTTTCACGCTCCGAGCAAGTTCTCGGCCGAAGAAGAACGACCTTTGGTCGAACGGCTCACTTGCCTTCCGTCCGAGTGGCCTATCATCTTGCATCCGGATGTAATCCGCGACTTTGCTCTGTGGCGGCCATTCGGATCTCGGCTGGCGATTGAGAACATGGACAGGCGAAAACCAGTTGGCAGGACAGTTGAAGAGCTAAGACCAATTTTCGACGAGCTGCCGCACGCAACAATGTGTTTTGATATCGGGCATGCTCGGCAGTGTGATACCTCAATGACGGAGGCTTACAAGCTTCTTAAGGACTTTCAGAACAGACTCAAACAGATTCATATCAGTGAAGTGAACACGTCGAGTCAGCACGACCCAATCTCGTATGCTGCAAAACTAGCATTCCAGGAAGTTGCTTCCCTCATCCCCCCAGGTATTCCGATGATTCTCGAGAGTCGAGTCGCCCAATCTGAAATCAGTCAAGAGATTCTTCGGGCAACGGAAGCTCTTCCAGAATTTGGTCCAGTTCTAACGTCGCCGAGGCCTTCAGAAGTACCGGCGCTGCCATTCCCTCAGGGGTCCACCCAAAACCGGCCAATGAGGGTCACTTGAAAACCGGCCAACGAGAATGAGGCCCGGGACGTTTATTTCGGCGGGAGGCATTTAGCCTCCGTCGATATGAGCAATGTCCTGAGCGAAGCAAAAAAACAGCAAGTGATTGCCCTGGGGCGGCTCGGATGGCCATTGCGGCGCATCGAGCAAGAGACCGGGGTGCGTCGGGAGACCGCCGGAGCCTATCTTAAGGCGGACGGGATCGGGTGCGGCCGCCGGGCGCATGGGGACGGCGACCGCCGGCAAAACCGGCCAACGAGAACGAGGTGACCACCGGGTCGGACACGGCAAAACCGACCCCCACAATCAACCCCAACCCCGAAAACCTTTCTACTAAGGAAAAAGCAAAACCGGCCCATGCCAATGTGGTGACCACCGGGTTTGGCGTGGAGTCGACAGGCTTGGACGTAGAAAATCCTAAGCGGATTCCATCCGCAGGGCGACCTCCGACTGTGGTCCGAATAGGCTGCCTACAGATTAAGGGCTTCTCTCGCTCTGCGCCGTGCTTCTTCGGAGCGCTCCGCGATCAGTCCGCTCAGTCGGCGAGGACAGCTAGTTCCCCTTGTGGCCTTTTCTGTAAAAGTAGCGGCGGTGTCGCTGATCTCCTGCGTGATTTTCTCGCTCCTCCTCATTCTGGCGCTCCTGCGCTGCCACGATCTGGCCTGGTCTCGCGTAAATGAAGAAAGGCTTGGAAAGGGACAGGCATCGAGTGACGAGGGAAAACTGAACGCTTTCGAACTCTTGTGCATTCTTCTGCGTACCGCGGCTGCGCTCTCCAGCTTCTTGGTGGGGTTCGTATTCTTAGCAAGGATCGCGTTCCACTTTTAGGCGGTCAGCTGTTCTCTCCGACTTTCAACCCATTCCGAGCCAACGCAAGTGAGCAGGAGACGGGTGGGCCACCTTAACGGTTACGCGGATTTGTCTTTTAACATTGACACTGCGCCACATCATCTGTGGGGAGCCGCGTCCTTAGAGCTGAGGGTGAGATAATTTTCGGAAGTAAGTCGGTAGTGTCGGTATCGTATTGCTATCCGCGCGCCAGGCTCGTGCCGTAGAAGTTCGCCGCGGACTTCGTCGATTGTGTAAAGATAGTGGCCGTCGATAGCGAGGACTACGTCACCCGGTTTCATGTCAATGTTGTCTGCGGGTCCGTTAGCCTGTAAGCTGGAGATCTCTTAGGTGCGATGCACGCCGCTGACGGCGGCGAACTCTTCCTGTGACCAACCCTTCCGCGAACGAAAGGGAAGTCCGCTCGCAGGAATGTACTCCCGATTGACTGAGACCTGTCAGCCTCTCACGCCTTGCCTTGAGTGAGGTTCATTCCATGCCTGTACAGAAAAGGGATCGAAAACACGTCTTCGCCCCCTTTCTTGCCTTTGGCAAAGAAGCCGATAGCGAGGAGGTGTCCAGCGATGGCCTTCCAATCCGAACCTAGAAGGCTTTCGAGCGTAGTTGCGCTGTAGTCAGTCTTGCCACCCAAGAACTTCTCGATGTCTTTCCAGAGGTGTGGAAACTCTGCCTCGAGATAGGTCTCTCGTTTCCGTTTCGACAGTTCCTCAAATCCGTACTGAATTGCAGTCGTACCGATGATGTGATCCGATGTGCCGTCCGGGTCGGCCGCATAATTGTCTTGCTGCCTCTGCTTCGCACGAATAAGTAAATCGAGTACGTCGCGTGGCGTTACAACCCCACGCCCGTCGGCACAACGATTGCAGATCCAACGAATTGTGGGGCTCTGTTTTGGCCCCCTGAAAACAGTCGGAGGAAATATTTTCCCGAAGCACTCCTTGCGATAAGAGGCGCTCGCTTCTAGCTGATCGTGATTTATCCCAAGATAGGTAGCGAGTTGGTTGTTCGCAAAGAATCGCTTCACAACCATCGCCAGGATTTGATCTTGTGTCCAACGAAGGGTGTCAGCCTGCCGCACTGTCACGTGGGTGAGGGCAGTGAAGCCGTTGTCAGTCCTAACTACTTGCTCCAGCATGTCGTCGCGCAGGAATACCTTGACTCTAATGCTGTCAGAAGCGAAATAGCGCATAGCCCTGAGCAAGCCACGCAGCGCCGTCCTTTCCACATCCGAGCGGCGCGGAAATATCTCATCAAGCCGATCAACCATGAGCCACAGGGACAACTGACTTGCCCTTAGCACCGCCTCTAGGCTCTCCTTGATATCATTCACGTACTTCGGGAGCGAATGTTCGGATGCCTCCTCCGTTTCCTCCAAATGATCCGGTGTTTTCGATCCGAACAGGTCGACTTCCCACTCGCCGCTATCGGCTGGAGGGCGATACTTGAGCTTTGGGCGCCAAGACGTGAGGACGTGCAACGACCATTCCAGAATATCCCTCAAGGATCTCTTGGCCTGAATTTCGGGGATTTTCGCATTAGCGCAGGCCCTGCGAAATGTTTCTATTTCCGCACCAGCATCATTCAGGAACTGACGGTAGCGCTGGCCCTTTATAAAGTGCTCGTGTGCAAGGGATACAAGGTAGATGCACCAGAAACTAACAAATTCGTCCTCCGAGAGTTTCGAAAAACGATCGGTGAAGGCATGGAACACAGGATCGCCGGGGGCCTGGATGCCATGAGCGACGACCACTTTTCTCTGGTTAAGCAAAAAATCCGGCAAAAAGTCTACGAAGATTCGAAAGAGAGCGCTCTTTCCAGAGCCTTTGGTGCCAGGAATGAGGTCAACACGGTCATTCAAGAGATCGGAGAACGCGGAGGTTTCGATTCTGGCGCTTTCGAGCACAGTATCTGATTCCGCAACCGAAGATCCCAGGTCGAGCCCTTGCAGCAGCGCTGCGAGCATCTTGTTGTAATGGGTCATCAGCTTGGCCTCTCCCCCTGTATCCGCTAGTCAAGATAGCTGCCTACGGCCCTTGGCGCAATTCAAGTGGAAACAGATCGTCCGCCCTCTCCATGTGCAAGGCGGTGAGGATTGCTGCCATGATCCCAAGCGCGCGCACTTGCGGCCTTGTTCCACCTGAGAATGGTGCTATTTCGCCTTTGCTCGTCTAGGCGTTCGGTTCACCTTTCCCCGGCAAGATCGGGGGGGCAATCCAACTTCTCGCCGAACTCGCGCTCAGCCTCCAAAATACTGAGCACACGCGCGCCAGTCTGTCGTCTTATCGTCTCGCCTCTCTCTAGGATGCCTCTGTCGTCTGAGATGATGTAATGTGCATATCTGTTTATGCAGGGAGCAACGATGTGCTTGTCTTTACGAGGTGCAAGCTCTTCCGAAATTGCATCTGCGGGTTCATCGGATCTACGTAGCTTGTTCATCACTTCCAGGCGACTAAGCTCAAGGAAGATCGCAACACCCGGGAACCCGTATTTGTTCATCACGCTTTCGTATTGTTCCGTAATTTGTTCTGAAACAACGACCTTGCAGCATTTACTGAGCAGGAGATTGTAGACGCGCGCTTCGTCTCGCTGGTGGGCCAGTGCGGGCACAAACAGCATTGTGTCGATGACGATTCGGCACTCAGTCTCTCTTGAGTTCGTCATGAACCTTTGACATCCAACTTTGCAGTAATTCCTGCTCCACCGCAGCGAAGCTAGGTATCCACCCGCGCAGGACGCCTTTTTCGTCCACCTCCAGCCCCGAGGCTGTCGAAACGTCCTGTGTCCGAGAGAAGTGGTACACTCGAATGTCCGTCGGCCGTATCGATCGGTTTGCTTCTTCTTGTAATGCCATCGCGAGATATTGGCTGTGCGTCGTAACAATAACCTGGCGCCCAGTAGCGGCGGCCTCAGCAAACATGCGTACGAGTTGCACCTGCGCCGCTGGGTGCAAGCTGATTTCCGGCTCTTCGACAATCACGACGCTGTCTTCGGGTGAAGCGAAGAGTTGAACGATGATGGGAAGAATTTGCTGGGAGCCAAAACCTGCGCTGCGAAGTGGCAGCGGAGTCGATGTCAACCGGTCCAAATAACCCGAATGGAGTTCCTGCCCCCCAGCCCATCCACCCGCAACACTTGATAATCCGAATGTATCCGACCACTGTCTGATTTTGGCTGCCGCGGTGGCATGCTCTGATTTTGCGAAAACGGTGGAGAGAACCTGAAGGGTATGTTCACCGTTCCTGCCTACGTCTAGAATCGTGACCGCATCGGTAAGGTCCCGCTTCTGAATTCCGCGATTCGGCCCAAGCAAAAAGACTCTCGTCGATAGAACATCCCGGATCGTCTGTAGCCCTGTTTTTGCGATCAACAACCTCGACTTCGCGACACCGGGAACCGGATTTCCTGGGGAGAATAAATTGGGGTCAAAAATGTTCGCTTGCGTGGTCGCCGGCACAAACCTTTCCCCAGGACTCCGCGGTGGGAAGCCCGGAATATCCAGTTCGGCTTGATTGCCGCCACCTGGAGCATCCTTGAGACGGTTGCTGACCAGCACTTCGCCGTCAACGAGGAACTCATATTCATAGCGGTTTACAGTTTGGTCAAGAGAAACTCGATAACCAATCGTTTTCGCTGGCAGGTCACTCTCAGATAATAACTGGCGGGCAAACTCCAACAACGTCCGAGGAGTTTGCATTTCGACCGCAATACTCAGCACGCCTGAGGGCGATCCCCTATGGGTGGCGTGTTCCCCTGTGGTGCCAAGGTCAACCAGTTTGCCCGACCATACAAGGCCGGTCTGACCACTACGTTCGCGGGCGGTTTGAACGAATAACGCAACAACGTCGAGGGCAGATGTCTTCCCGGAGTTGTTTTGGCCCAAGAACAGATTAAAGGGCAAGAGTGAAAGTGTCAGACCCGGACTCTCGCCGAATGCCTTGAAATTCTGAGCCGCCACCTTTGTCAGCATGAGGCGATCCTCGTCTCCGACTTCGCGAACGAGAAGACGACTGGAAGGATACTGTCGGCGATAACGCCGGAACTGCAACAAACCAAATCTATCTTATCTTCGTCTGCAACAGTATTCTCGTCTCCACAAGGGTTCGTTCGTTAATCCTGCGAATTCTACTAGTACAGAAAGAAATTGTCTTTTCTACCCAAACCTATCGCATATTGCCTGAAGTCTCGAGCTGCCCAGGCCCACCGATGCTGCGTCACCCAATTTCGACCTAGACGACTCACGACCGCCCGTGAGTGCCAACGCTGAAACTGATGTCGGCCCTCGGAAGATGCGGCTCTAAGGGAACAGACGAGTCCGACTCTGGGAGAGTTCCCGGGCCAGAGCATTCTTTCGTCGTCGTTGGCCACTTGTTCGATCCGCGCGCTCACGGGATAGCAACGCATCAGCCGGGCATCGTATGGCTTCTCCCACTAGCTCCCGACCAACAACCACGTCAGCGTGAGTTGAACGCGACGCACGTTATTTCGTTTCTTTCGTCTATTTCGTAAGGTGGATAATCCTTCAGCCGTTCCAGTTCGCCATTCTGCGCGGAAACGCGAAATAGACGAATGTGACGAAAGAAGGTCACGGCGTCTGTCCCAGGGTAGGCACCGCCGTGACGGTTGCCGTGACAGGGTTTGGCACATGGTCGAAAGGAAGGTCTTGGGATCGAACTTCCTGAGATTCTTGGGTGCTTTGACGGGTGTCATGATTGGCCCCCTCTCAAGAGTTCCGAATGCGAACAGGCGAGACAGCCACTCTCTATTTTACCAACGTATTTTCCCGACAGGATTTGCCCGCTATCCTAGATGGGCTTATCCGGTACTCCAGAATTTGTCTGTTGACAGTGTTCGCGGACGGTGCGAACATATTCTTAGTATGTGGCGCAAAGAAGACGTGATCCAAAAGCTCAAAGATTCGCAGGCCGACCGTTCGCTCCGGTCCTACGCCGACACCCTCGGGTGCTCCCCGTCGTACCTGTGCGACCTTTATAGCGGGAAGCGGGAGCCCGGGGAAAAGATTCTCAAGCAACTCGGACTCGAGAAGAAGGTCACGAAAACCGTCACCTATGTCAAAAGGAGATGGCGATGAGCAAAGTACTCGTAAATTTCGTGCAAGACCGCTCCGGTTCCATGGCCAGTTGTTGGGACGAAACCCTGAGCGGGTTCAAGAAGTTCGTCGAAGACCTGCGCGAGAAGGGTCCAAAGGACGGGGTCGAATACCTGCTCTCGCTGACTACGTTCGACACCCTGGTCGAGTCCCCAATCATGGCGAAACCGATCGCCGAGGTCGATACCGGGGAACTCGCAAAGCATGGTCCCCGCGGATGCACCGCGCTTTATGACGCCGTCGGGGCCACCATCGAAAACACCAGCGCTAACGATTGCGGGGCCGAGAAGATCATTTGCGTAGTCGTAACCGACGGCTACGAGAACAGCAGCCGGGAGTGGACCAAAGACCGTCTCCACAAGACGGTGGATGCAAAGCTCAACCTGGGAAACTGGACGTTTGTATACCTCGGCACCCAGCCCGAGACTTGGGCCGAAGCGGGAGCGATCGGTGTCGGGGCGGGATCAATATCCACCTACCAACCGGAAATGGCACGTGCTGCATACGCTTTTACTTCCGAGGCCCTGCATAGTTTGGCCAGTTCACCGATGGCGGGGAGCCGCAACCTGTTTCAGGACCATGCCAAGGCCGATGACGCGGCAGCGGCTGGAATGAAGGTATCTCCCGTCGTACCTTGCCCGGATCCCAAAGCAGCTTCCATCCCAAAGGCTCCTCCATTTGAGTTGGAGGAAGACCGTGGGCTCCACGTCAAATAGATAACCGGGTGTTTGCTGAGGCATCGTCCCGCTGAAAAATGCTCACTAAGAGAGCGCCTCCAAGAATATTTCCGTCGGCAGCATTGAGGTTTTTTCCAACCCACAACCCAACCCACAAAAACGTATGTCTTATATGACTTCCGCGAACTTTGGCAGTCCCCGCGGTCTGTTAAGTCGTTGGAAAAGCTAGTACACTGACACTCACACGGTGGAAGTCGTAGGTTCAAATCCTACAGCGCCCACCATTTCTTTTTTTGTTTTCATCAGGTTCCTGAAGGTCGAGGGAGCGCGAGGGAGCACTCCGCAGACTCACCGACCAGAATTGCCTGCACGATCTTCCCATGTGCCTGTCGCTTCTGATCCGAATTTGCCTGCGTATAGAGATTCATCGTGGTTCTGATATCGGCGTGACGCATGAGTTCCTGCTGCACCTTGATGTCCTCTCCATTACCTCGCAGCAACGTCGAGAATGTACGCCTGAACGTATGCCATCCGATCAGGCCCAAGCCTGCGCGTTGGGCCGCTGGCTTGAGGATGTTTTCGAGCACCGATGTCGAGCGAAGAGGTTTCTTGCCAAGAGTGCGCCAACTGGCAAAGACCCAATCCTCGTCACTCGCGAACTTGGACTGTGCCTTCCAGCGAAGCATCATCTCAGCGAGAGCCGGATCGAGCGGAAGCCCTGCCTTTGAATACTTGGTCTTCACCTCGTCCACAACCCCATCCACAATCGCACGCCTCACGAACATTGTGGAGTTCGCCCAATCAAAATCGCCCCATGTCAGCGCGAATAACTCGCTGCAACGAAGACCTGTCGCGATTCCAAGGGCGACCATCCTTCGCGAGCGGAGGAACGATGCACCTTGTCCGCCGCCATTTCTCTCTCCTTGAGGCCGGATGACCTATCTTGATCAAACGCCGGGTGCGCATCTCATTTACGGTGTGCGGAAGCACCATATTTCCGTGTTCGTGTTCCAGGAACATTGCCGGCTAGATTGAGCGATAGCTCTCTTAAGCCTGGGAAATTCTCGTTCAACATGGAAAAATAGAGCCAGGGCGGCTATTTCGTGATCGGCGACGCGAATGCTGCGAACATTGTTTAAGACCACTTCATAGATTGACGACCGTAATGTCTGAGGGCCTAAGGCACGAACTTGTAGCCCAGGCCGTGCACTGTAAGAAGGTGTGACGGGTTTGAAGGGTCCTTCTCAAGTTTCTGTCGTAGCCTCAGCATGTGGTTGTCCACCGTCCGTGTACAGGGATAGTTCTCGTACCCCCATACTTTCTCGAGAAGTTCGTCCCGCGAGATCACGCGTAGCGCGTTCTTCGTCAAGAACTCCAGTGTCTTGAATTCCTTTCGGGTAACTATAACCTGCTCGCCTGCACGAGTAATCTCGGTCTTGGAAGAATCCACTATCACGTCCGCAAAGACATATACACCTTCCGGATTGAAGCGGGATGCACGTCT
>Ga0210403_10004284_pt1 | contig 12335 bp, 12 predicted proteins | sample IncBWC19MmetaG_FD_150863 | JGI IMG/M metagenome (GOLD analysis project Ga0210403, IMG submission 150863) | Forest soil microbial communities from Barre Woods Harvard Forest LTER site, Petersham, Massachusetts, United States - Inc-BW-C-19-M | ecosystem: Environmental > Terrestrial > Soil >... | reverse complement strand
CCCTGCCGCAGCGCCCGGTGATGGTCCACTTTGGCAAAGCCGATGTCTTCAAACGGCATGTGCTTCACGCGTTCCGCGGCTTTTGCGGGAGAAAGAGCGCCGGCGCGAATGTCTTCGAGAATTTTCAGCAGTTCAGACTGGTTCATGATTTGTAGCCGGAAGATAGTCTAGCACCACAGTGGCGCGTGGCTGGGACCGACGGGCGCGCGTAGAGAGTACGCGGAGCAGAACACCTGACAATTCAAGAACGAACTTCGATGGAAGGAATAATCGGTGAAGCGCCGGAACCGTTTACGTTGCACCGTTCAGGCCCGGAAGGACCGACCGCTTCGGTAATCAGCTCAGCGACCCAGCCAATCAAGGGAAGCCGCAACATCCATCCACAAAAGGCCCACGCGAGATTCAAATGATCAAACGCGCGCGCGATTGCGTGAACGCCCTGGACTTCGCTCTCTCCGCCGGCAGCTCGATAAGTAAGGCGAGTGAGTGTGTTGGGGAAATCCGCTGCAAGCGGCAAAATGCGCAGCTGCGTCGGGCACTGCGCGGCGAACCACCGCGCGAAGTGGCCACACGGCCCGCAATCCAGATCGAGGTAGAGCGCCGCTGAATCGGCCGCGCCAGCAGCGGCAATCGACGGCCGCCACCGTGGAAGCCAACGGCGAACGTTGCGGCGATAGAGTGTCCACTCCGTGCCGAAACGCGCCGCCATGTCGCGGTCCTCGTTCCAACGGGCGATCGTCAGGCTGTATACCAGTCCAAGAAAAGCCGCTGCGACGATCCACGCATTTTTCCAGAAGAGTCCCCAGACGAAGAGAACCCCAAATTTTCCAATCTGCATCGGATTGGCGACGTAAGAATAGATGCCGGTGGTCACCAGGCGCGGCGGGGCGTCCTCCGGCATCGGCGTTCCGCGGCCGGCAGCATGGAACTCTTGCATAGAGGTGATCAGGAAAACGCAGGGCAAGATCAAAAACTGCAAATAGAATTTGTTGACCGCGGAAGGACGCTCCGCCCAGGCGTGCCAATTGCCACTCAGGAATTGTGTAATCAGAAGCGGCCAGATTCCCAGCAGCAACGCGCTGTGAAAACACAGGTGCATCAGGTTTCGAGCAGTGAGATGACTGCGCTCCCGCGTCCAACGGGCGAAGAGCTGCGCCGGCAGCAGGCACACGCCGACGGCAAAAGCCTCCACAAAAAGAAATTGCGGGCTTCCCTGGTAGGAAACTCGGTCCAAGGGGAGCATCAAGTCGAGCAGAACGCCCAGAAACGCCAGACGAACCAGCGAAACCCGGTCCGCACAAAACGCAAACGCCCAACCCCACACAAGTACGCGGTCAAGGAGAACGATTGCCGGAGAGCCGAACACCAGCAGCGTGCTGGAAGGAATGATCCAGGCATCGAGTTGCATGGCTAGAAAACCTGCGAGAGCGGCGGATGGAAGAGCCCACGCGGCCGCCAAAAGGGCAGCGGCGTTTTTCCGCCGGAATTCGGATTCAGCAAGCGAGTTGGCAGCGGGCCGCATCGATTTCAGTGTGCAGCAGATTCGTGCGCCGGAGTGGCGAGGTTGTCGATCAAGTACCGCGCCGCGAGCCGGGCACCATATCGCTCGGACGGCCGAAAATACCACGCGGGATCCAGGCCGCGGCGGAAACGCAACGTCCAGGCCACACGTGTGTGGGTGCCATCCACCGGCGACCATTCGACAACGGACTCTTTCCACATGAGCCAGTGCGCGATGTGGCTGGTGTCCGTTTCCGGCTGGAACGTGACGGAAGAGTTGGTGCGCGCCGCGACGTGAAATACTTCGTCGCCCGGGTGGCCTTCGCCGCCGGCGAAGTGAATAACGCGCTGATCTCCCACATTCAGGCCGCTGCCGCGCGCCTCAACGGGCTTCGGAAAACCCAGCCGGAAATAAAGCGGAAGCTTCGTTCGAAAGGCGGGTGTCGCGGTCAGCGCGCTTTCAATTTGCGCGGAGGTTGCCGCAACTGTTTGCTCGACCCGAATTTCCTCCTCGCGCGAAAGCGAAAATGTGTCCGATGTGCCTTCAAAGCTCATCACCGCCGCAACGATCCAGATGAAACATTGTGCACCCGGATGCTGCGCCTTTCTCGAAGCGTCCGTCAGCCCGCCGACCAGTGCCGCGATGAAGTAAGCGATCGGAGCCGCCATCAGCACACAGATCATGCCTTCGCCAAAAAGCACAGCGGAGATGAGCAAGCCGATGGTAGTGCCCTTCATGGCGCTGCCGATTGCACTTTTGCTGCGCGGCAGAAGACTCATGAAAATGGCAAGCCCGGCGGGCAGGCCGATGAACATTACGGCGGTGGTCTCCAACTTATGTGCATAAACAACGCGCAGCGAAATGCTGCAAAGAAACAGGAACAGGACAAAGCCGGCAAGGCCCCACTGGCCGTCGGAAATGGGCGGCCTCGGCGGTTCTTCCGGCGGCTTCGGTTGCCAATTTACGGGCAATGGGTTATTGGGCTGGCTGCTCATCGGTGGCTCCTCCAAAAACAGTGTCGAGCGTTTCGGACAGTTTCCGCAGGGCATCAGAAACGAATGGCAGGCGATAACTCATAGGGAGATAGGACAGCGCTGTTTCAATCCACGCAAGCAATTCGCGGGTCGCGCGGCCACCGGGTGTGCGGTCGTTTACGCGGAAATACAAAAGCGCGAGATGGACGATGTAGAGGAGTTTTGCAATTGCGGCGGCTGTTGCAGCGTCGGGCGCATCGTCGGATTCGCTGACTAATTTTGAAAATGCCGATTGCATTCGCAGGCGGATGTCCGCCGAGGCCCTCCCCAGCACGGCGACGCGAGAATTGGGATTGAGCGCCGAGGAAATGAGGACACCGATCAGTTCGTTGTGAGGCTCGACCAGCGAAAGCTTAAGGCGGAACGCGGCGGCAAACCTTTCTGCAATCTTGCCTTGCGAGAGATTGGGAATTTGTAGAATAAACTCCGTGGCCAGCGATTCATAAAACGCCAGGACGAACTCTTCCTTGCAACTGAAGTAGCGATAGGCGAGGCCGAGAGAAGAACCGGATTCTGCTGCGATTTGACGAAGGGTCGCGTTCTCGTAACCGTTTGTACGGAAAAGGGTTAGTGCAGCTTGAAGGATACGTTCACGGGTAAGCTCCGACTTGGAAGGAAGCGCGGGAGGTTCGGCTTCGGTAGAAGTGAACATGTTCATTTCTATCAATTCACCCTCCGTCTGTCAAGCCCTTTTTTCACCCCGAATTGCCGTTCCCGCCTTCTTGACTTACCTTCTTGGCGCTGCGAGACTGATTGAACCGCACACATTTCCATGCCTGTTAACAAGGGACAAACCATTACCGTCGGTGTGACCGGAGCGAGCGGCGCCGTATTCGCGCAGAAAACGCTGGCGATGCTGGAGGATGATGCCCGCGTTGGGCGCATTCATCTAGTCGTGACGGAAACGGGGCAGCGCTTATTCTCCGAGGAGTTGCGAATCACCTCGGGCGATCTGAAAAAACTCCCGGGCCGCGTCCTGGGGCGCACACCAAAAAAAATTCAGGTCATTTCAAATAAGGATGTTGGTGCTTCCATCGCCTCCGGAAGCTACAGCGTGGATGCCATGATCGTGATTCCCTGCACTGTCGGTGCGCTAGCTTCAATTGCTAGTGGCACATGCGACGACCTGATGGCCCGCTCGGCGGATGTAATGTTGAAAGAAGGACGGAAGCTGATTCTTTGCGTGCGGGACACGCCGCTGAACCGCATTCATCTCGAAAACATGCTGCGGGCGCAGGCAGCCGGCGCGGTGATTATGCCGGTGATGCCTTCCTTCTATCATTTGCCGAAAACGATTGATGACCTCGTAACGCAATACGTCTGCCGCGTACTGTCACAGGCTGGCTTGCCGCAGGAAAAAATGTTTCGCTGGACGGGCAGCACCGCGGCGAAGAAAGCGGAGAATTAAACAGATGGCCGGGCGAATCCGCACCGTTTTGGAGATGATCAAATTTGAGCACTCTGTGTTCGCGCTGCCATTTGCGCTGACAGGTGCGTTGCTAGCGGCGCGGGCAACGCTGCACAGCTGGCCGACGCTGCGGCAGGTTTTGTGGATCGTGGTGGCGATGGTGGCGGCGCGGTCTGCAGCGATGACGCTGAACCGCATCGCGGATTTGCGCTACGACAAAGAGAATCCCCGCACTAAAATGCGAGCCCTGGCCACTGGAGCGCTCTCCGTTCCTTTTGCATGGACATTCACCTTGCTGGCGGTCGCCGTGTTCTTCGTCGCCGCATGGCAATTGAATCCGCTGGCGTTGAAACTGGCGCCGCTGGTGATTGCGATTCTGTTTTTCTATTCCTACACCAAGCGCTTCACGAACTGGTCGCATCTCTTCCTCGGCTTCGCACTGGGTATTTCTCCTGCCGCGGCTTGGATTGCAATCACCGGCGGCCTGAATTGGCGGATGTTGATTCTCTGCGGCGCGGTGACGCTGTGGGTTGGCGGCTTTGATGTGCTCTACGCCTGCCAGGACGTGGAGTTCGACAAGAATGCGGGGCTATATTCGATCCCGAAGCGTTTTGGAATTGCCGGCGCGCTGCAGATTGCGCGGCTGATGCATGTGGGCGTGGTCGCGCTGCTGAGTTGGCTGGCCTACGGATTTGGCCTGCCATGGCCGGCATGGGCAGGCGTTGCAGTCGTGGCAGCGCTGCTGGCCTACGAGCACTCGCTGGTAAAAGCCAACGACCTGAGCAAGCTGAACGCTGCGTTTTTCACTGTGAACGGCTATATTAGTATGTTGTTCCTTTTGTTCTGGGGCGCCGCGGCGGCATTATGGCGTGTTTGAACGGTTTGACAATTTCGAAAAGCGAATTTAAGTAGCGGAGAAGCGGAAAAACGCCCTCTAATAGATTGGAAAGAACGTGGCTGAACTAACGATCACCGACGCAACATTGAAACCCATCGCCGACAAGGTGCTGGCAGGCGAACGCCTTTCATTTGACGACGGCGTCGCTTTATTCCGGACGCCAGACCTGCTGGCCGTCGGCTGGCTGGCGAATCACGTGCGCGAGAAGCGCCACGGCAACACCACCTATTACAACGTGAATCGGCACATCAATCCCACGAACGTGTGCGTGGCCCATTGCAAGCTTTGCGCGTTCGGACGTGATCCCAACGCTCCCGGCGCCTACACCTATGCGCTCGAAGAGGTCTACCAGCGCGCGGCGCAGGGCGTGCGCGAAGGTGCGACGGAATTTCACATCGTCGGCGGACTGCACCCGGATCTTTCGTTCGACCATTTTCTGGAGATGATCAGCGGCCTGAAGCAGCGGCATCCCCATGTGCATCTCAAAGCGTTCACGATGGTGGAAGTGCACTATTTTGCGCGCATCGCGAAACTCACCATCGAGGAAACCCTGAAAAAGATGAAAGAAGCCGGCGTGGATTCCTGCCCCGGCGGAGGCGCGGAGATTTTTCACCCGCGCGTGCGCAAGATTATCTGCGATCACAAAGTAAGCGGCCGGATGTGGCTGAGCATAGCGAAGAAGGCGCATCGCATCGGGCTGCGTTCAAATGCCACGATGCTCTACGGTCACGTGGAGACCGTCGAAGAGCGCGTCGATCACTTGGTGCTCTTGCGCGAAGCGCAGGACGAGACGCACGGCTTCGTCGCCTTCATCCCCCTGGCGTTTCACCCGGACAACACGGCGCTGGCGCACATTCCGAAGACGACGGGCTACGACGACCTGCGCTGCATCGCGGTCTCTCGCCTGATGCTCGATAATTTCGATCACATCAAGGCGTACTGGATCATGTTGACGCCAAGCATCGCGCAAATCGCTCTCCGTTTCGGCGCCAACGATCTCGACGGCACAGTGGTCGAAGAAAAAATTTATCACGACGCTGGCGCAAAGACATCGGAGTTCACGCCGCTCGGCGAACTCCAGCGCCTCATCCGCGCTGCCGGCCGCGTCCCCGTCGAACGCGACACTCTCTACAATCCGGTCGACCGGTCAAAACTCCCTCCTATCGTTCCCGCCACGCCGCCGGGCCTCGTTTCTCTCAGCCTCAACGGGTAGGCCTGGAATAGCTGGATGCAGGAACTCCCGCACACTTCTGGCGAGAAATGTGCCAGGCGTGGACCGCGAGTCTGCAGAAGGGAATGAATTTTCGGCTCAGACCTGACTGCAGTCTGATTCTAATGAGCCGTCGGCCCAATGCCCCGTACCGCGATCTCGTCGAACAGAACGGCAGAGTACTAATCTACGAGGGCCATGATGTCTCCAAGACTGCGGAAAATCCAAATCCTAAAAATCTTGACCAGCCCAGATCAACCGTCGGGGGAAAACTTACCCAGAATGGGCTCTTCGAGCACGCTGCCCTTAGGTCCAAGAAGGGTGAATCAGCTCCTGAGTTAGTAGCGGTCTACGAAAAGATTCATGCGGGCATTTGGGCATTTAATGGCTTTTTCTTACTGACGGATGCATGGACATCTTCCGATGGGCGAAGACTTGTGTTTAAGTTTCGCCTTGAGCTTACCGAGTCGGAGCATTCCACGGTGTCGCAATCCGCCTCGGAATTGCTTCACAATCGAGTTATCCCTTCTGCTGTAAAGTTAGAAGTGTGGCAACGAGACAAAGGCCAATGTGTACTATGCGGCTCCAAGAGCAACTTGCACTTTGATCATGACCTGCCGTTTTCAAAGGGCGGAACTTCCCTGACATCCGCAAACATTCGACTTCTTTGCGCCCAGCACAATCTCTCTAAAGGTTCCAAAATTCAGTAGCATTGGCCGCTCGGCGGTGAACGCCATGCCCGGGAATCTGGCCGGCGCGCATTCCGTGAGAAAAGAAATCGAAACGTTCTAACCAGTTCCAAACGTCACACTCTGATAGTTCAAACAAGGGAGAACCTTGCGCACAATCCTTCTTCTGGCAATTTCGAATATATTCATGACGTTTGCGTGGTACGGACACCTGAAGTACCGCAACGTGACGCTTTGGAAAGTGATTGCCATCAGCTGGGCCATTGCCTTTTTTGAATACTGCTTCCAGGTGCCGGCAAACCGCATCGGGTCGTATGAATTCAACACCGCGCAGCTGAAGACCATTCAGGAAGTAATCACCCTCTCCGTATTCTCGGTCTTCTCGATTACCTATCTGGGCGAGCCGATGAAGTGGAATTACCTGGTGGGCTTCGCCTTCATCACCCTGGCTGCGTTCTTCATCTTCCACAAGTGGTAGAATTCTGGCCTGGCTGCATAACCACCCCCTACCCTGGCGAATCAAAACTGTCTGACCCGCAGCCAAGAGTCAGCAAGAGGAGATACCACCCATGCAACGCAAAGCATCCGCAGTCTGGCAAGGCGATTTGAAATCGGGCAAAGGAAGCCTCACAACGGATAGCGGCACATTGAAGGAAGCGCAGTATTCGTTTTCCACTCGTTTTGAGAACGGCGTCGGCACCAATCCCGAAGAACTGCTTGCGGCGGCCCATGCGGGCTGCTTCACCATGGCGCTCTCCAATCAACTCGGCGCCGCGGGCATGATCGCTTCCAAGCTGGAGACGACCTGCACGATTTCGCTCGAGAAAGTGGGCGAAGGCCTTTCCATCACCAAGAGCCATCTGGACCTGGTCGCCACGATTCCCAACGCCGACAAAACGAAGTTTGACGCCGCCGTGAAGGGCGCGGAGACAGGTTGCCCCGTTTCCAAACTTTTCAAGACGGAAATCACAGTGAACGCGCGGCTGGTTACCTCGATCTCCGCTTGAGCACCCTGTCCGCCACGATGAAGGAGGCAGGTTCCGCATGATTCTTGCTCCGGGTGTGTTCATCGCCGGCGTGGTGATTTTTCTGATTGTGCTCTGGGACGCGTTCGAGGCCATCATCCTGCCCCGGCGCGTCACCCGCAAATTCCGCCTCACCCGCTTCTTTTTCCAGTTCACCTGGAGCACGTGGAAGATCTATGCCCGGCTGATTCCCTCAAAAAAGCGGCGCGACTCGTTTCTTGGATTTTACGGACCGATTTCCCTGCTCTTCCTGATCGGGGTGTGGGCCACGGGGCTGATTCTCAGTTTCGCGATGATGCAGTACGGCGCAGGCTCTGCATTGAGTCTTTCGGGAGCCACGTCCAGCTTTTCCACGGATATATATTTGAGCGGTACGACGTTTTTCACGCTGGGGTTGGGCGACGTGGTGCCACGCTCGGGCTTATCGCGCTTTCTGGTGGTGGTGGAGTCCGGATTTGGATTCGGCTTTCTGGCCGCGGTGATCGGATATCTGCCCTTTATTTACGGCTCGTTTGCCGACCGTGAGACGGAGATTGTGCTTCTGGACGCCCGGGCGGGCACTCCCCCCACCGGCGGCGAGCTTCTGTTGCGCCACACGTTCCAGGGAGGACATGAAGAGCTGCGCAAGCTGTTTAAGGATTGGGAGCGATGGTCGGCGCAGGTTCTGGAAAGCCACCTTTCCTATCCGGTTCTGGCGTACTTCCGCTCGCAACATGACAATCAGTCTTGGATCAGTTCGCTGACCGCGATCCTGGACGCCTGCGCACTGACAATCTCGGGCATGGAGGATGTTTGCGCGCGCCAGGCGCAGCTCACCTTTGCGATTGCGAGGCACGCGGTGGTTGACCTATGCCAGGTTTTCTCGGTCGTGCCGCTCCCGCCGAACAAAGATCGTCTTCCGCCGGAAGTGTTGCAGCTCGTCCGCGAAACGCTTGCGAAACACGGCACGCAACTCTCCACTTCGCCGGAAGCCCTGCAAAAACTTACGGAACTGCGCAATCTGTATGAGCCTTATCTGTTCGGTCTTGCAGAGCACTTTAACCAGTTGATGCCGGGCTTCGTCCCTGCAAAAAAATCGAAGGACAATTGGCAGACCACGGCGTGGGCCAAGACCACGAATGGAACGGCGGCGGCCGCGCTGGTGCACGACGATCATTTCTGAGCCAAAAAACTTTTCTTTTTGGAGCCGGACGTTTTCCGGGTATCTTGCTGCTGACTGAACAGCTATGAACTCACCCAACGATTTACGAAATTTCATGGTTCGTGGAGAAATCTCATGAAAGCAATCCAAGTGCAGCAGTTCGGTGGGCCCGAAGTTCTGCAGTTACAGGAGATCCCGACGCCCAAGCCGGCGGCCGGCCAGGTGCTGGTGCGCGTGCATGCCGCGGGCGTCAATCCCTACGACACGTACATGCGCAATGGAACGTATGCCATCAAGCCGCCGTTGCCGTATACGCCGGGCTCCGATGCCGCAGGCGTGATCGAGGCCGTGGGCGATGGCGTTGCCAAGTTCAAGCCTGGCGCTCGCGTTTACACTGCGCGGACGGTGACTGGCGCATACGCCGAATACGCGCTGGCTCTTGAATCGCAGGTTCAATCTCTGCCGGAGAAAATTTCGTTTTCACAAGGAGCGGGAGTCTGGGTTCCCTATGGGACCGCAATTACCGCGCTGATTCATCACGCGCATGCCCGCCCGGGAGAAACCGTGCTGATTCATGGGGCCAGCGGAGGCGTCGGAACGGCCGCAGCGCAATTCGCGCGGGCGATGGGGTTGACCGCTTTCGGCACCGCGGGCACGCAAAAAGGTATGGACCTGGCGAAAAAAGAAGGCGCGCACCAGGTGTTCGACCACAGCAAAACGGGATACGCGGAGGAGATTACGAAAGCGACCGGCGGGCGCGGCGTAGATGTGATTCTGGAAATGCTGGCGAACGTAAATCTCTCCACCGACTTGAAATTGCTGGCGATGAACGGGCGCGCCATCATTATCGGCAACCGCGGTGAAATCAATATTAATCCGCGAGACCTGATGCTGCGGCGCGGCACGGCCAGGGGATTCACGCTGTGGGCCGCGACGGAGACGGAACTGGCGGAGATTTACGCCACAATCGGCGCTGGGCTGGAGAATGGAACTCTGCGGCCAATCGTGGGCAAAGAGTTGCCTCTCAAAGATGCGGCGAAGGCCCATGTGGACGTCCTGGCGCCCGGCGCGCACGGCAAGATTGTTCTGGTTCCTTGATTTTGATTTCAGCTCCAACCTAATAGACGCAGCACAATTCCCGCCGCGGCCCCGCCGAGAACCAGCCAGATAGAATTTATTTTGTAGCGAAAGACCAACGCGGTGCTGAGCACGGCAAGAACAACAGCCGGGACATTGATCAGCGCGGCCCTGCCGAATTGCAAGCCAACATAGGCCATGAGCGCAACTGCGGCCGCGTTTACGCCATCCAGAAATGCGGCGGCGAGCGGCGACTGGCGCAGCTTCGGCAGGAAGCTGGAAGTGGCGGCGACGTAGACAAATGCCGGCAGAAACATCCCCAGCGTACCGAGTGCCGCGCCCTTCCATCCAGCCAGGATGTAGCCGATGAACGTGGCCACCGTGAAAAACGGCCCCGGCGTCGCCTGGCTGACGGCAACCGCGTCCAGCAGTTGAGAATCGCTGAGCCAGTGAAATTTCACCACCAGATCCGCCCGCAGCACGGGCAAGAGTACGTACCCGCTGCCAACCAGGATCGCTCCAATTTTCAAAAAATAAAAAAAGATGGGAAGTGCGCCAAACGCTCCACCAGCGCCGCCGGTTCCCAGTCCGATCCAGGCGCCGAGGGCCGCACGGTTGCCGGCGAGTCGCTTCCCTTCCCAAAGCGCCATCCAGAAAAATCCGGCCACAATCAGCAACCACACCGCGGGAACTCCCGCCACCGCGAGCAAAACGACGGCGAGGGCGAGCGCAGAGAGGGGCACATTGCGCAACGCTGTTTTTCCCAAGCTCCAGACTGCTTGGGCAATCAACGCCACAACAACCGGCTTGATTCCGAAGAACAGGCCGGTGACTTCTGGCACCGCGCCAAATTTCAAGTAAGCCCAAGCCAGCGCCGTGACAAGAAAAGCAGCCGGCAGGATAAAACACGCGCCCGCAACAACAAGTCCCGCGAGGCCGGCACGAATTTCTCCAAGATGGATGGCCAGTTCCGTCGAACTTGGGCCGGGAAGCAGGCTGACAGCTCCCAGAAGATCCAGAAATCGCTCGCGCGTCACCCACCCGCGGCGCCGGACAAATTCCTCTTCCATCATGGCGACATGAGCCGCCGGCCCGCCATAAGCGATAAGGCCGAGCCGCAGAAATTGTCTCGCGACTTCGGCGAGTCTTCCCTTCTCTCCTTTATCGGTCGCGCTCTTCATTCGCCTGAACTCGTGAATTTTTCTCAAGCTCCCGGCCGAATTCGTCGTAGGAAGTATTGGCCAATCAGCAAGAAATAGAACGGCACGTAGACCAGCCACTGCATCAATGGATCGAACTTGAATTGGCCAAGGATGCCGTAGCCGATGAGGACCTTGTAGGACAGGAATTGCAGGACGGTGACCAGCAACCACGCCGGGTTCGGGAAAAAGCAGAGCAGCGGAACGATCCACGTGAAATACCACGGATAACCGTTGGGCCAGAACGCGAGGCTGGTGCCAATCAGCAGGTAGGCCGCGCGAGCAGGCTCGGCACGTTTCCACGCCAGCCAGAAAGCAAGCCCCCAGATCACCGCAGCGGCAACCAGCGCGGGAATGCGGGTCCCCCATCCGGTCACCCAGTCAATCACGGTGTACAGGCTGGCATGATTATTTTTCCAGTTCGCTTCGTAGTGGGTCAGGTCCGCTCGAATTGCTCCCCGTCCATTCCAGTAGGGCACAATCAAAAGCAAACATATCGCCACGACGAGCGCGGCTGCCCACCATCCTGAGCGCTTTTCCGGCCAGCCCGCCTGGCGAATCCAGACGGGCAGCAGCACGGCGGGGAAAACTTTGGCCATGGCGCCCAATGCGATCGACGCGCTGGCGAAGGCGGGGCGCTTCTTTATCAGGGCCAGGCCGGCGACAATTCCGAGCAGAGCCAAAACATCGTTGTGGCCGCTGGCGGCAAACTCCACAATGACCAGAGGATTCCACGCATAGACGGCGACACGGAATGCGCGATCCTTTTCCTCGCGGAAAATCCAAGCCAGAAGCAGTACCACCAGAACGTCGGCCGCCGCAAACGGAACTTTGAACTCAGTCGGCCCAGGAAAGAACTTCCATGCAGCGCGATAGAGCAACTCAGTTGCAGGCGGATAAATCGTCGGCGTTTCGCGCCCAGGCATGATTTCGTAATAATGATCGCGCAGGCTGGCGAGCCGCGGATCCTGCGGCGCGATCGCATACGGATTCCATCCACTGGCCTGCACTTTGGCGTCCCACCGGTACCGCTGCAAATCGTCGGAAAGCGTGGGCAGCATCGGCCAGAGGGTGGCCCGGAATACAAGCGCGGCAAAAATGAGTAAAATGAAGGACGCGCGCGACGCCCGTGTGTGGTCGAATCCGTACAAGG
>Ga0210403_10004282_pt1 | contig 12338 bp, 7 predicted proteins | sample IncBWC19MmetaG_FD_150863 | JGI IMG/M metagenome (GOLD analysis project Ga0210403, IMG submission 150863) | Forest soil microbial communities from Barre Woods Harvard Forest LTER site, Petersham, Massachusetts, United States - Inc-BW-C-19-M | ecosystem: Environmental > Terrestrial > Soil >... | reverse complement strand
TCGATTCGATCTTCACCTGACGGTTTGGGCCGCCGTCGGAGGACACGAGCTCCGCCGAGAATTCTCTTTTGAGCTCGCGATAAAGATCGTGCGTTGCCGGCGGGACAAACCCTTCTTCGCCGATGCGGTCGCCCGCTTCGCCCAGCAACCGGGCGCACTCCGAACGCGTCCACGGCCGCAAGCCAAGAATCTCAGTGTGGATGTATCCGAGCGCGGCAAGCCTTTCTAACGCCGGATAGACCCAACTATCCAACGGCACATAGGGTGAGCCGAAATTCCGGTTGGACGCAGTTTCCAGATGGCGGAATTTTTCTCCGAAGTATTCCCAAGGGCCGCCGCCAACTTCTGGATTGTGATGGCGACTATAAATGTGTTGCGCGACGAGATTGCCGATCACGCTTCCGACGAGCACGTCAGAAGGAAAGTGCTGGTGAGCCTTTACGCGCGAGACGCTAACCAGGGAGGCCAGGCCGTACACCATGATCCTGGTGAGCGGGCCGGGATACTCGTGCGCGAGAACACCCGCGACAGCCCATGCCGCAGCCGCATGTTCCGACGGGAAAGAAGTGCCGCCATTAAAAAAATCCCCGCTGCCGTCACCCTGGAACGGGCGTTCCCGGCGCAGCGTGTACTTCAAGCCCTCCACTACGACCAAACTATTCAGCACAGCTTCACCGGCAAGAACACCGGTTTCGCTCCAGTGCTCGTCATGGCGAACGTGGCCCAGCAGCCAGAGACCGCCTGCCCCACCGAGGAGGGCCCCGACGCCCGCGTTTGAAATCGTGTTGTAGCGGCTAATCGTCTTTGGATCATGAGAAAGATGCAGGCTGACATCGCGATCCGTCACGATGAGCCCCGCAGCCAGGCCCCCGGCCGGTACGAGCCAGTCAGCATCCGAGAAACGGAGCTTCGCGGGGCTGGTCCAGAGTTCGCGCTGATCGAGCGTGAAATTCTTCAGCAGCGACTTTCCGAGCCGGGTCTCCGTGTAGTTCTCCTCCTCGGTTTGGGCGGAAGGCAACACGCGCGCGCGCTTCGATGAGGAAGCTGCATCCGCGCTCTCCGCCGTCGCCGCGCTTGGCGAGCTGCGTACGGTGTCGCCCGGCCCGCTTTGTGGGCACGCAGGCGAGACCGTCGTGGCAGCGAACCAGATTGCCGTCGTCAGGAAGATGGCTTGGCCACAATTCATGAGCAGTTCATTCCTATCGCGTTGCAACCACGGCGGCCAGCGATGCACCGGAGGCCACTTGAGAAATCGCCAGGAGGTTCTTCCAGAACGTGCCGCCGCCAATGGATTTCTCCGGCACGACAATCGTGTCGCCGGGGCCCACGCGCGCCGAAAGCGCACCGCCGCTCCACAGGCTGCCTTCGCCGCTAACGACGGCACCGTTAGCGCGAACAATGAAAATGGCGTGCCTGTCGGCCAGACGCGTAGCTCCTCCGGCGCGCTGCAAGTACCAGCGCGCGGACTTTCTTGGCTCGAAGGTCATCGCATTGGAGTTGTAAACCTGACCGATGACCGTCACGAACCCGGGGCGTTTCGGGATGTAAAGGCTGTCGCCAGCGCGAACTTCGATGTCATTTTCAGAATTCTCAAACTCCGCCAGGTTGGCCCGAAGGTTGATGACCATACGACCGTTCACGGGCATCTTGCGGAGCCCTTCGAGCACGTGTTGTCGCTGTTGAAATGCGGCTTGTTGCAAATCCGCCTGATCCTTGGCGGAATCATTAAAGGAAACCTTAGCGGTGGCTCCCTCTTGTTCAATGCGCCGGATTAACTCTTCCTTGTTTTTTTCTTGAAGCTCGCGCACCTCGACCCGCTCCAGTACCGCCGCCGGAGGATAGGCGGTCGCCCGGAATCCGCCCGCGCGCTTCAGAACGGAACTCAGCCGTTCGCCAGGCCGAATGCCGTAGGTGCCCGGATGGCCCGTTTCTCCCTTGACCGTGATGGCCGCACCGATGTCGTTCCAACCCGGGAGCTGGCGGATGGTAAGAATGTCGCCATCGCGGAGCAAAAGGTCTTCGTTGGGGTCTCCAACAAGCGCCGCAGTGATACTCAGTTCGCGGTGCTCCCCGATCTTTTCCTGAGAACTGTTAAATGAATAGCGGGTCAGATCGGCGCTCTCCACGAAGGCGCTGCGTTTGAGTCCGCCCGCCAGGCGGAGCAAGTCCTCGACGTGAAGATTCGTCGTCAACAGATAGCGGCCCGGCTTGGCAACTTCGCCTTTGACAAAGACGCTTGCCGGATCCACCTTCGCCGGATTGCGGTGCACCACGATGCGGTCCCGCGGTTGAAGAAGGATGTTGTCCAGCGGATCGCCGGCCAGGGCATTCCGGAGGTTGATGCTCAGTATCTTCAACGAGCCGTCCGGCGAGTTTCGAATTAACTGTGCGGTGTCCAGAAAAGCGTCCGGGGTTACATTTCCCGCCAGGTAGACGGCGTCACGCAGGTGCGCCTCTCCCGAAGTCTGAAACGCTCCGGAATGCCGCACTTCGCCCCCTACCCAAATGCTTGGTGGCTCCTCAAAATCGTAGCGGCTGAAGATACGGACGGTATCCAGTGCATGAAGCACGGGGGCAGCAGCGGGATTGGCCAGCGCGGCCGCCAGATTGAAACTCTCGACGCTCGGCCGATAGTCCGGAGCATTCAGGCGGATGATCTCTGCATACTTGGCGGCAGGTTCAGGCAAAAGATCCGCCTGCGAGGAGACGACATCCGTCAGTTTCATGCCCGGCTGAAAGGAATAACGGCCTGGGCGCAATACATGCCCTTGCAGGTAAACGGCATCCTGGCTATAGGGTGCGATGGGGAAAATGTGCACCACGTCTCCGCTTTTCACGGTGAACGATTCCAGTTGCCTGGCCAGGATCGCGGCATCCGCTGTCTCGGAGATATCCAGGCTCAGCATAGTGCGTTTCTGGTGCGCCTCCAGGCGTTGCACTTCGATGTGGCGCAGCGCTGCCGCGGGCAAGATGCCACCGGCCAAATCCAGCACCTCGGCTAGATTTTTTTCCTCATGCAACTCGTAAATTGCCGGACGCCTCACCATTCCTTCCACGGTGACCTGCGGGCCGATGGGAGAAACCAGTAACGTGTCGCCATTTTCGAGGCGCTTCAGGTCGGCGCGTACCCCGCGGAGGAGCAGATCGTAAGCGTCGATCATTTCAATCAGTTGCTTGCCGCGAAAATGCTTCAAGCTGCGGAGAGAGCCTTCCCCCGTGCAGCCGCCGGCAGCAAACAAGGCATTCAGCGGAGTCGAGAGCGAGCTGATGTCGTAGGCGCCGGCGTGCTGTACATCTCCAACCACATACACGCGAACGGTGCGCAATCTTGAAAGCGAAATATCAGCGGAAACATCGCGGTACTGCGTTCTTAGGACGTGTTGAACCGTCTGTTGCACTTCCGCCATCGTCCTGCCAGTCACGAGGACTGGGCCTACCTCGGGCAAGGAAAGCCGGCCCTCGCGATCCACGGTGCGATACAGGCGCTGGGCCACCCCGCCCCACAGATCGATCGCCAAGCCATCTCCGGGCCCCACCACATAATCCGGCCCAACGGGCAGATCCATGGGGTACGAACCGGAATCCGGCGTGCCATTTCGGAAGACATCGATGCCAAAGCGCTCCAGAACCGACGGGCGGGCGGAAGCCTGCACGTACATATCGTAAAGAGACGGTATGTCCGCGTACGGGCTCGTCTTTACAAGCAATCTCGTGCGTCCGGGAACTCCGTAATCCTCGTCGCCTGCAGGCAGTGCGGCAGGCGCACGCTTTCGATCCACAGAACCAGCCTTGGATGTTTCCGTGAACGCGATATCCGGTGAGGGGGCCGGAGTGCCATCTACCAGCCGCGTCGCGGAGGGTGCGAGAGAAGAAGCCGCGTATTTCTGCCGCGTCGGTAACGGAAATCCTCCCGACCCAGAATCCGCAATGGTTTGCATTTTGGAGCGATTCGGAACCTCCGGCCTTTCAATGGAATTTTCGCGCGTCTGCTCGGGAACGCGCTGCGGTGCGGACTCCACACAATCCCGGCCGCCGCAGGATTCCGTGCGTTTTAATTCCGGCTTGGCGCTTTTTTCCTCGACAGCAGGGCCTTCTTCGGCGGCGGCTTGCGCGAGACGCCGCGTTCGTTCGTTGACCAGCACTTCGTGCTCCCTGGCCGCCTCTGAATCCGGGTTCAGCTTAGGGATTAAGTAGCCGTACCGCTGCAAGAGCCGGGTGGCCACGGATAGGAATTCCAGGTCGCGAGTGAGCCGCTCAAAAATTGCTTGCTCGGTCAATTCGGAGTCATCCAGAATTTGTCCCCGGTCCGTCGCTTCTTTCGCTACCCACCGTTTCAACTCGACCAACAGCCCAGGATCTTTCCGCAGTAATTCCTCCACCTGGGCCACCGAAGCCGCCACGCGATTGAGGTTTTCCGCGGCCAGGCCTGAAGGAGCGATTGGGTCGGCAGCTGGGCTCTCCTGCGCCCAGATGACAAAAGGGCAGGCTAGAAATGCCACGGAAAGCACGATGGCCCTCTGAACGCTCCGTCGAACCTTAACTGTGGCTTCGTTTGGCTTGCGGACATTCACGGCTTGCTCTCCCTTGACTCCATCTTTCCGCGCAGGGCGCTTAGGATTCCTTCTGCCGAACACTCGACGCGGATCGAGTGAATCACAGAGGAACTCCAGTAGAGGAAGCCGCTGTTACTTTCGGAAGTAACTGCAAGGATTTTGATATTCGGGTACAGTCCGAGAAGCGCGTCGCAAATGTGTGGTCGCTCCCCCGGCTTTTCCGGAGAAATGATCACGCAGTCCGGCCGCGTCTCTTCGATCAGATCGGGAATTTTCTCAACGTCATCTGCCTGGCCAACGATCTCCACATCCTCTTGATCTGCGACCGTACAAGTAACACTTTCCCGCATTAGACGGGGCTGGTTCGCCACCAAGATTCGAATCCTCGCCAAGGCGACCTTCATGGACGCACAGTATTGACCTGAATAGAAAATGGGCAAGATTCAAAAAGGGACTAGAAGAAGGAGCCAAAAAAATACCCATCGCGTACCATGAAAGTCCTTCTGCGATACCGTCAAAGTACCAGGTGATAAAAAATCCGGTGGTGGGAGGAAAAGATTTTCTTTTCTACTTCGCGATGGGCGATGGCGACCGCCAGCGCGACAATTTCAGGCGAAGGATTGCGTTGTGCGGAAGCCGGTAGCGGAACACTCGAAGAAGTAGAAATCAAAATGGCAGTGAAACATCCTGGTCATGGAGCGAGCTGAACGGGGCGATCGTAGCCGGTCATTTCCAGATAGCCGGCGCCGCTGAGCGGTTGTGAATGGCGCTGCCCCGTGAGAATGATGGCGCCTTCCCAGTAGATCGGGGCAAGTTTTGTCTTGCCGGTCAGCTCTTGGGATTCGAGCGGCGTTTTCGCGTCGAGCTCGATGCCTAATTTCGGAATCGCTATCTTCCAGTGGATGGGATACACGGCGCCGGTAAGGAGGCTGGTCCACTTTTCTCCAGCGGGCTGCAGCTTGAAATCCATGGAGCGCAAGTGTGTGGTCTTTCCTTCTGCATCGACGTAAGTTCCCGCCGAGTATGGATCAATCGAACCATCCTTGCGGCGAATGTGAAAGAGCATCAACTCCGTGTGGTCCCCGAGTTGAAGGCTTAGCCAGTCCCAGCCAGTCTGGTTGGATTCGAGTTGGTGCGTGAAGAATTCATGGTCCATCCAACTCGTTCCGCTCACTTCAAATTTCTTGTTGCCGAGGTCGATGACACCCGAAGTAGCGATGCGGGTTAGAGAAACATAGTGCGAGGCGCGGCCCGGCCCCTCCGCTTTTTGGCTGACGCCGTTTTCACCGTGAAGGACGGGAGATTTTTGCGGATGGAGCGTCAAGTGCAGTTGAAAACGCTCGTCGACCGCTTTCAGATCCTGGTCGCTGCCGCGCCATTGAATCTGCCAATTGCCGTTCCAGATGCGGCCGAGGGATTCGTTTACCGCGGCGATGCCCGGACCGGATCGATTGGCGCGTTCCGCGTGATAAAACTTTCCGCCATCCAGATCGCTCAACGCGAGATGCGCGAGGTAGAGATCCTTCACTTCCCACGCGGTGACCTTGTTGGGATCGCGGGTGACGGCTTGCCGGAAGAAAGTCAGTTCGAAACCAAACCGGTGGCCGTCAGCCGATTTCAGATTTCCGGTGTAGTACCACCATTCGGTCTGAAAATCCGGATGATTGAAATGATCGCGCGGGAATTCGTATAAGTATCCCGGTAAGGCGGTGCGATATTGCGCCGCAAGAGGCTGCAGGAGAAGCAGGGCGGCGGCGACGCTCGCGAGTCTACTCTTCATGGACTACCTCGAGCGGATTCAAGCGCACCGCGACCTGCGCCGGGTAGAGGCCCGCAAGCACGGTCGCCCCGTACACGACTGTCAGCGCGCCTAGAAGAATTTCCACCGGCCAGTGAAACCGAATGGTCCAGCCGAACGATTGCTTATTGATCACATAGATGAGGATGAGGGACAGCGCAAAGCCCAGGGCCAAACCGGCAAGATTGGCAAGAAGTCCAAGCAGACCGGCCTCGACGAGAATCAACTTTCGAACTTGCCCGGTGGCCGCGCCAAGAAAGCGAAGCAGGCCGAGTTCGCGGCGGCGGTCAATCACCAGAGCAAGAAGCGCTCCGGCAATGCCCATAACCGCGACGAGGACCGCGACCGCTTCCAAGGCGTAGGTGATGGCGAACGTGCGATCAAAGATGCGGATGGCTTCGGCGCGCAAGTCTCGATTCGAAAACATAAGGACGCGGTGGCCGGCGGCGGCTCTTTCGATTTCAGATCGAACCAACGCCGGTTGTGCATCCGGAGAAATATAGATGGCGAGATTCGATGGCGCGGGATCGGGCAAATAGCGCAGCATGGTCTTGCGATCCATCAGGATATTGCCGCGCTCGCTGGAGTAATCGTAGTACACGTCGACGATGCGGAAGGACGCCTGCGTTTCTCCAAGCGAAAGCGTGATGGAATCGCCGGCTTTCAGACGGTGCTTGTAAGTGAAGGGTTCGCTGACGATGACGGCATTCGAATCGCGCAGTTCGGCGAGGACTTGTTCCCTGGGGCGTCCGGAGAAAAAATCGGAATTGTGATAGGAGCGCAGGACATTCAGGTCGGCGGAAGCGAGCGTAGCGGGCATGTTTTCAAAGCTGATTTCGTAAGCGCGCAGGCGATCGACGGCCACGACGCCCGGCAGTTTCGCGATCTCTTCGGCCAGACCGGGAGAAATGGTTGGATGGCGATCTGCGGCTGCGGAACCAGCGGGGCGGAGATAGAGATCCGCGGGCAACTGGTCGTTCATCCAAATCATGACGGTCTGGCGGAAACTGCCGACCATGATGCCGACCGCGGTCATCATGGCGATGGCGGTTGAAAGCGCGCCGACGAGAACGGAAGTTCGGCGCAAGGAGGCCGCGAGGCTTCGCGAGGCGAGCATCGCTTCCACACCGAAAAGTTTGCCGAGAAGTTTCGAAGAAAACGACGTCAGCGCGTCGACGAAAGCGGGCATTGCCAGTGCTGATGCCGCCACCAGCAAGATCGCGGCGAGATAGCCGAGCAACGGTTTACCGGCTACCGCGGGTGCACGGGAGGCTGCGGCTGCAGCCAAACCGAGCACGAGAGCAATCCACAAATCGCGGGATTTGTGCATGCGCGCGTCATATTCGCGGCGGCCCCGCGCCATCGCCTCAACAGGGGAAACCTGGGAAGCTTCACGCGCGGGTGAATAGGAAGACGCAACCGCGACTCCAACGCCGATCACCAGCGCGAGAAGAACGGATGCGGCATTCAGCTCGATGATTCCTGGCCGGCTGCTCACGTAAAGCGATTCCACTGTGGCGGCCATCAATCGAACCGCGCCAGTCGCCATGAAGCGGCCGAGGGGAAGGCCGAGAAGAGCGCCCGCGAGGCCGAAGCAGGCTGCTTCGCCGACAAATGCGAACAGAATGACACCGCGACTGGCGCCAAGAGCGCGCACGATTCCAATCTCCGGGCGGCGGCGAACGACAGAGACGGATATGGTGTTGTAAATAAGGAAAGCGCCAACTACCAGGGAAATGTAGCTCAAGAGGCGCAAGTTCCAGCGGAAGGCCGCCAGCATGCGGCGATTCTCGTTCGTGCCGGTGCCTTGCGGACGAAGTTCCACACCGGCAGGAAGCACCGCCCGCAAACGGTGTTGCCAGTCCTCCAGGCTCGGGGTCTCCGGCACTTTCAGAAGGATGCGATCGACGCGGCCATATCGCGACAGTGCACGTTGGGCAGCGGCGAGGTCCATCACAATGGCGGATTCGTTGCCGTTCGAATCGGGGTAGACGCCTCGCACGGTGTAACTGCGGACTTGATCGTTGACGAGCAGTTCGACGTGGTCGCCCGTCTTGTAGCCCGCGCTCGAGCCCACCCAGATGCTGTCCGCGTCTCCCAAATGCTCGAACACCTGTTCGGATGCACTCTGGGTCTGGGGTTCGCCAGAATTTCGAGATTCACTTCGCGTGAAAGCGCTGCCTTCTGCGATAAGATCCAGCCCGATGAGGGGAAGCGACTTCTTGGTATCAGCGATAACCGCGTAGTCCTCGATGCGCGGCGAGATTCGAATCGAATGGGGCAGCGTGGCCAGCGTGCCAACCACATTTTCCGGCACGCCTCCAGACGCCGTAACTTCCAAATCGTTTTCGCCGGCTAGCGCTTCCATCGAACTGCGGAACGAACCTGCGGCGGCACCGCCCGCAAGATCGATGGCCAGGACAACAGCAACCCCCAAGGCGATAGCCAAGATCGTCAGCAAAGTCCGCACCCCTTCGCGGAAAAGCGGTCGCACCATCAATCGGTAAAAGAGCAGAAAGAGAGGCATTTCAGCGCCGGATGATCTCTTCAATTTTCCCGTCGCGCATCCTGACAAGGGTGTTCGCGAGCGATGCGGCCTCGAGACTGTGGGTCGCCACAATGGTCGCGGTGTTTTGCTCCCGCGTGAGGCGCCGGAGCAATTCAAGAATCACGTTGCCCGTCGTCGTGTCGAGATTGCCGGTGGGTTCGTCGGCCAGCAGGATACTTGGTGAATGGATGAGCGCGCGTGCAATGGCGACACGCTGCATCTGGCCGCCGGAAAGTTGGTGAGGATAGCGATCGCCGAGGCCCTCGAGCTCCACCCAGGCAAGGCGTTGCCGGGCCGCTTCGCGCGGATTTTGTTTTCCGGCGAGGAGCAGCGGTAATTCCACGTTTTCGAAAACCGTCAGGGTATGCAGCAATTGAAACGACTGAAAAATAAACCCAACCCTCTCGCGCCGCAGTTGGGTCAGGCCGCCATCTTTTAGGGCGGACGTCGAAACTCCATCCAGAAGCACCTTGCCGGAGGTTGGAAAATCCATGGCTCCGGCAAGATTGAGCAACGTGGATTTTCCGCAGCCGCTGCGCCCCACCAAAGCCACAAACTCTCCGCGCTCGACGTTCAGGGAAAGACCACAGAGCGCATGCACTGGCTGGCCATCCGTCAAATAATCTTTCGAGACGTTTTGCAACGAAAGTATGGGCATCGCGATTGGTGGACCAGCGGCATTTTTCGCAAGTTCCAGCTGCCGGTCACTCTTCGCGTGATTCTCGCGTCCGGTGACCGGCAGAAAATCGAGTCCGGCGTGCTTCGTTCAGGATTTGAGCGATGCCAGCGCCTTTTCGATGGCAGAGGTTACCTGAGGCGAATCCGGCGTCACCGCGGGTTCAAAGCGCGTGATGACATGCCCGTCAGGGCCAATCAGGAACTTGGTGAAATTCCATTGAATCTCTCCACCAGTGCGTGGATTCGTGACTTTGTCCGTCAGGAACTGGTAGAGCGGGGCGATGTCCTCGCCTTTCACGGACACCTTGGCCATCATGGGGAAGCTCACGTGATATTTCGAGGAGCAAAAGGTTTTAATCTCCTGATTTGAGCCAGGCTCCTGCGCGCCGAAATTATTGGCAGGGATGCCCACGATGACGAAGCCTCCGCCTTTGTACTTCTCATAGGTGGACTCCAGCGCCGTATACTGTGGCGTGTAGCCGCAACGGCTGGCAACATTGACGAGGAGCACGACTTTCCCTTTGTAGGCGGCGAACGGCGCGGGCTGGCCATCGATCGAATTCAAAGTGAAATCGTACACCGTCTTGTCCGCAGCCATCACTGCGGCGGCGCAGAAAAGCAAACAAATCAATGCTTTCATCATGTTTCACTCCCTCCGTCTCTTTCTACTCCGTTCCATGCCCAGCGCGATTCGGACCGGTAGCCGGTGCAGCAGAGCATACCATTCGTGCGCCTCGCTCATTCCATGGTAACGGGAACGGCAAAAAAATGCGCTGCCCGTTGGAATGGCATTGAGCCTGGATTGAGCCTGTTATAGACTTCGCAATCCAAATCGTCGTGAGCCATTTGTCAGGATGATTGCTAGCGAAGTAGAGCAACATCGTTTTAGCAGGGCAACCACGTTCATTCCGTGCGTGTGGTTGAAATTACCGGCAGTGTAATATGTCCGGTCCGCTTCTCCGCCGCCGGACGCCAAGGAGGATGGATGCTTTTTGCATCTTCGGTCGCGGTAACCCATCGGACTCTTGAGACGGTGGATCTCGTCATCATCGGGATCTACTTCGCCATTGTGTTCGGCATCGGTTTCTATTTTTCCAGAAAAGAGCGCACCTCCGAGGACTATTTCCTTGCCAGCCGCAACATCGGCTGGTTCGCGATCGGCGCTTCGCTCTTCGTCTCAAACATCTCGACCGAACACTTCATCGGCTTGGCTGGTTCCGGAGCGACGTCGGGTCTGGCCGTCGGCCATTTCGAATGGCTGGCGTGCCTGATGCTGCTCCTGCTCGGCTGGGTTTTCGTGCCGTTCTACCTGCGTTCGAACGTTTTCACCATGCCGGAATTTCTAGAACGGCGCTTCAATCGCAACTGTGCGACCTATCTCGCGAGCATCTCCGTCATCGCGTACATCTTTACGAAGATCTCGGTGCATTTGTACGCGGCTGCCATCGTGCTCGAACGCGTGGTGGGCTGGAGCCCATTGACCGCCGCGGTCATCCTGGTTGTGGCCACGGGAATCTATACGATCGCGGGCGGCCTCGCCGCAGTGATCTACACCGATCTTGTGCAGACCTTGATCCTGCTCGCCGGCGCCATCGCGCTGACCATCATTGGCCTGGACAAAGTGGGTGGGTTTGCAGGTTTGCGCGCGGCGGTCCCCACGGACTATTTCCACATGATCAAGCCTGCTTCAGACGGCGAGTTTCCCTGGACAGGTATTTTCTTCGGCGCACCGATTCTGGGTATCTGGTACTGGTGTACGGACCAGGTGATCGTGCAGCGCGTTCTCTCCGCAAAAGACGAAGGCCACGCCAAAGCAGGCACGATCTTTGCCGGCTTCCTTAAGGTGCTGCCCGTGTTCGTGCTCGTCCTGCCAGGTCTGATCGCTTTCGCGCTCTACCCCCAACTGTTCCACGTTGTGGACGGAAAAGTCACAAACGGCGATATCGCCTATCCGACCATGATCGTAAACTTGCTTCCTCCCGGACTGGTCGGATTGATGATTGCCGCGCTCCTTGCGGCTCTGATGGGCGCAATGAGCTCGGTCTTCAATTCCGCGTCAACGATGGTAACGCTCGATTTTTATAAGAAATTCCGGCCCGCTGCCACTGAAGCGCAGCTCGTCTTTTTCGGGCGGATCGCGACGGGCGCCATGGTCGTTCTCGGCCTTCTCTGGGTGCCGTTCATTCACCTGCTCAGCGCGCAGCTCTATATTTATCTGCAGAGCGTGCAGGCATACATCAGCCCGCCGATTGCGGTGTGCTTCATTTTCGGGATTCTCTGGCCGCGCCTGAACGGGCAAGGAGCCATCAGTTCGCTCCTGGTGGGTTTTGTCCTCGGTTCCGTGCGCTTCATTTTCGAAGTATTGGATAAAACCCGGCACTACGATTCCGGCGCCATCCGCTGGCTCGTGGACATGAACTTTTTGCACTATGCCATATTGATGTTCGTCGTCTGCGCGGCCGTGCTGATCGGGGTCAGCATGATGTATCCGGCGCCCGAGCGGAATAAGATCGCGGGACTGACGTTTGCGACGGTGGGCGAGAAACTCCAGACCACGGACGTGAGTACGCCGCATCTCCAGAGAGAAACGCGAACGGAACGCTTATTCAACCTGGCGTTTACGGGAGTATTGATCGCCACAGTGGTTGGCTTGTGGATCTATTTCCGCTAAAAACCAATTCCAGGAAAGAAAAATGGGCACCACTGCCATTCGAACACTGAAACCGAACGTCACGCAGAAAGAAGCCGTTCGAGCTTTCTC
>Ga0210403_10004281_pt1 | contig 12338 bp, 11 predicted proteins | sample IncBWC19MmetaG_FD_150863 | JGI IMG/M metagenome (GOLD analysis project Ga0210403, IMG submission 150863) | Forest soil microbial communities from Barre Woods Harvard Forest LTER site, Petersham, Massachusetts, United States - Inc-BW-C-19-M | ecosystem: Environmental > Terrestrial > Soil >... | reverse complement strand
TTAATATATTGCGACAATAGCACATGCCAGAGAGTTTGTCAATTGCCGATACCGCTATTTTTGCGGGCCGTAGAACAACACCCAGACGGAGAAGTCTTCCGACATGTCTTCGAAGCCATGCGCCACATGCGCGGCGCAGAACAACAGGTCGCCGGGGCCGACATCGCTCACCCTGTCCTCGACCCGGTACCGGCCAGACCCCGCGGCAACAAAATAGAGCTCGTCGCGCGGATGCGGAACCTGCGGGCCATTCGTCGGGCGGGCGGCGAACCGCACCTCCAGATCACCGTCGACAAACACCTCGGCCGATCGGCCCGGCGTCCGCGGCAGGGCGAGTGCAGCGGCAAGCGATATCGGGGCCGGTGTGCGATCCATCGTGACTTCCTTGCGGTGGCCGGGTGCTTGCTTTTCCTATTGCGCCAAAGCGTCCTCCACAAGCCGCCGCTGATACTCACGGCTAGTGTTCAGACCCATTCCGAAGGCTCGATTTGGCGACGGCGGACCAATACTCGTGTCAAACATCCTGTCACACCGGCGAAGGCCGGTGCCCATGACAGAACTGGGTCCCGGCCTGCGCCGGGAAGACAAGGAAGGGCATCTCGCTGATTTCAGATCGACTTTGCCGGGCTTTCAGAATGTGCGTTATTTGGCGGAGGAAGGATTCCGCGCGCATCCCTGAGCTAACAAGATGTAGAATCTCCCCACGGCGCTGGTCGTCCGCGCCGATGAGGAGATCGAAATGAGGCGCCGCGATTTCATCGCGCTGCTCGGCGGTGCAGCGGCGTGGCCGCTGGCCGCCCGCGCGCAGCAGAAGGCGATGCCGGTGATCGGCTACCTGAGCACCGGGTTGTCGCGCGACCCGAATTCACCGAATCTGGCCGCGTTCCGCCAGGGGTTGAGTGAAACCGGCTATGTCGAGGGACAGAACGTGGCGATCGAATACCGCGGGGCGGAGGGCCACTATGATCGGTTGCCCGCACTGGCCGCCGATCTCGTCAGCCGCAAGGTCGATGTGATTGTGTCGGTTGGCGGCACTCCGACGGCACTGGCGGCGAAAAACGCCACCTCGACGATACCGATCGTCTTCCGGACCGGCGAGCCGGTCGCGGACGGCCTGGTTGCCAGTCTCGCCCGGCCGGGCGGCAACCTCACGGGCTTCGGCATGCTCCTCGGCGAACTGACACCCAAGCTGCTCGAGCTGCTTTCCGAGCTGGTTCCCCAGGCCAAGATGATCGCCCTGCTCGTCAACCCGAATAATCCGGGTGTTACCGAGCGCGTGATACGAGACATGGAGGAAGCGGCGCGCGCGAAGGGGGTGCAGCTTCCCATCCTGAAGGCCGGCACCGAAAGCGAGATCGACGCCGCCTTCGCCTCCCTAGTCCAACTGCAAGCTGGCGCGCTCCTCGTCTCCGCCGACCCGTTCTTCTTCGGCCGGCGCGAACAGCTCGTGGCATTGGCATCACGCCATGCCGTTCCGGCAATCTATCCGTGGGGTGAAGCCGTCCAAGTCGCCGGCGGCCTGATCAGTTATGGACCCAGCTTCCCCGCTATCTTTCGTGAGATTGGCATTTACACCGGAAGGATCCTCAAAGGCGCCAAGCCGGCCGACCTGCCCGTGCAGCAGCCGACGACATTCGAGCTGGTGGTCAACCTCAAGCCCGCCGAGGCGCTCGGCCTCACCGTGCCGCCCTCTATCCTCGCCCGTGCCACCGAGGTGATCGAGTAACGGATGGATAGACCGAGAGGCTGGGCAAGAATGCCGTAGGGATGGAATGGCGCGCGTCCTTCGAGGCCTCGCTCCGCGAGGCACCTCAGGATGAGGCATTTTTCTTAATGCTATCAATGGACTGCCTCATGCTGAGGAGCGACCCGGCGCAGCCGGGACGCGTCTCGAAGCACGCACGGCGCGCGATGCAGCCCATTCTCGCCCAGCCTCAGAGAGCCTTCAGCGGCAACCGCCGGTGCCGGTCAATTCCAAGTTTATCCTGGGCGGATAGCTAGGTTGCAGAAGCGGTTTGACCTCACCCCCTGCGGTGCAAGCGCCGAAAGGGGGCTAGCCCCCGACCCTAAGAAAATCGTAGGCGCCGACACCCTGCACCAAGAGGAAGCGCGTGTCCTTGTCCGATCGGTTGGCAATGAGGTGCGCGGTTTTTGGAACAATGTGATAGCTCTCGCCAATGGCGAGCTCACGGCGATCGGCGGGTGCCCGGGTCTCGATCGACAGCGCGCCCTCGAGTACGAAGTACCAATCCGTCACGGCACTGTGATAGTGCCACGGTATCGTCTCACCCGGCGCCAAGGTGAAGAGTCGCGCCTGCACGTCGCTGCCGATCGCCACCGGCGCGATCGACTTGACCTGATATCCCTGGCTCTGCGCCATCACGCGCCTCCTTCAACCATAAGACAGCAGCCGGCTGCGGTGGCGCTTCAACCAGGCCCGTGGCCCGGCGCTGTCCGGCACCAGGCGCGCCACCAGAGCCCAGAAGCGGGGTCCGTGGTTCATCTCGACGAGATGCGCCACCTCGTGCGCGACGACGTAGTCGAGCACGGGCTCGGGGGCGAAGATCAGCCGCCAGCTGAAGGAGAGGCTCCCCTGCGCCGAGCAGCTGCCCCATCGGCTCCTCGTGTCGCGCACATTGACCTGTGCCACCTCGCGACCGACGCGCGCGGCCAGCCGGCGCGCCCGCGGATTGATCTCGGCCCGAGCCGTCCGAGCGAGATGATCGCGCACCCGGTGTGCCAGGCATAGGGGATCACCGCGCACCCGGATTTCACCGTCGATGATCCGGACCGGCGGTGCCGCAGGGTCAGTTTCGCGACTGATCCGGTGGGGAACTCCGAGCACCGGCAGGATCGCCCCTTCGACGAACGGCACCCTTTGTGGCAGGGCGTCGAGTCGCGCCGCGACCCAACCCCGCTTCGCTGCCAGAAAGCGCAGGCCGGTCCTCACCGGGACGCCGGGCGGCAAAACCAATTCGACCTTGCGTTCGGCGGCGTCGATCCGCAGCCCTACCCGGCGCGCCCGCGGGCTGACCCGGATCGAAACCGGGGCATCAACACCCGTATCGAAGTCCGGGTCAGCCAGCCGCGGATCACCACGTAAGCTCAATGCCTCACCCCCCTTGCCGCGAACTCGAGAATGCTAACGGGGCGAGGCGGCGTCCGAAAGCCCCGGCGGGAGAATCCGTCCGTCGGCCTCTGGTTGAGGGTGCATGTTTCTCGGGGCAATTTCCCGGCTCGCGAATCGCGCCGCAGACGCCCCTGATCGGATTTGCCCTTTTGGTCGCACATTCTTCGACTATGCTCGCCGATTAGGAGGGAACTGCTGATGTATTTCGACCGACGCCTGTGGGCATTGACGCGCGGGCTGCGGGGGTGGATCGCCCTGGCGGTGCTGTTGGGGCTCATCACCTCGGTGGTCGGCATTGCGCGCTTTGCCCTTCTCGGCGTGCTGCTGTCACGCGTGTTCGACGGTGCCGGGTTCGTCGCCATCGCAATTCCGGCCGCCGGGGTCGCCGCCGCAGTGCTCCTGCGTGGGGTCGTTGATCACCATCGCGCGATGATTTCCCATCGCACCGCCGCCCATGTGCAGGAGGATTTGCGCGGCCGTCTCTACGATAAGATTGCCGCGCTGGGGCCGGCCTGGTTCGCCGGCGAGCGCACCGGCGGGGTGATGGTGTCGATCGTCGACGGCGTCGAGCAATTGCAGACCTTCTTCGGGCAATACGTGCCGCAGCTCTGCATCGCGGTGCTGACACCCCTGGCGATCTTTGCCTTTATCGCCCTCTGGGATGTGCCGGTCGCCGCAGTGATGCTCGCTTTCGCGCTCGTGACCCTGATCGCCCCCACTGTCTTTGTGCACATCGAGCGCCGCTCCAGCCACGGGCGGCAGCGAGCCCTCACATCCTTCGGCTCGGAGTTCCTCGACGGCGTCCAGGGCTTGCCGACCCTGAAGGCGTTCGGCCAGAGCGCCGCCTATGGCCGCCGGCTCGCGGCGAGGGCGCGCGAGCTGTGCGACAGCTCGCTGCGAGTGTTGTCGACCGGCGTCATGACCCGGGGGATCACCGATTGCGGGGTGGCGATTGGTGCTGCGGCCGCCTTGTCGCTCGCCGTGTGGCGGGTGTCGCACGGGCAGATGAGCATACAAGCGCTGCTGATCGTGCTGATGGCCGGAACCGAGGTGTTCCGTCCCTTGCGCGACCTCAGGATGGTGCTGCATCAGGGGATGCTCGGCCAATCCGCCGCTGCCGGCATCAACGCGCTCTTCGCCGCCGAACCGCTGGTGCCCTCGCAGGCTCCGAACGCGCCGGAACCGCGGCCGCTGGTCCCGACCATCGCCTTCGAGGATGTTTATTTCGCTTATCCCGGCGGGCGAGGTGCGGCCCATGAAGGGCTTTCCTTCACCGTCGCGGCGGGTGAGAAGATCGGCATCGTCGGGCCGAGCGGCTCGGGCAAATCCTCGGTGGCGCGCCTGTTGCTGCGCCTCTTCGACCCACAACGGGGGACGGTGCGGATCGGCGGACAAGACCTGAAGACGCTCGATCTCGACAGGCTGCGGCGGATGATCGCCGTCGTCCACCAGGACACCTATTTGTTCTATGGCACGGTCGAGGAGAACCTCCGGCTCGGCAGGCCCGACGCCGACCACGCGGAAATCGAAGCCGCGGCGCGCGACGCCAACGCACACGAGTTCATCTCGGCTCTGCCGCAGGGCTACGCCACGATGATCGGCGAGCGCGGTGTGCTGCTCTCCGGCGGCCAGCGCCAGCGTCTGGCGATCGCCCGCGCCTTGTTGCGCGATGCGCCGATCCTGATCCTCGACGAGGCCCTCTCCTCGGTCGATGCGGAAAACGAGGCGGTCATTCAGCAGGCGATCGACCGCCTGTCGGCAGGCCGCACGACGCTGATCCTTGCGCACCGGCTGTCGAGCGTGATCGGCGCCGACCGCATCCTGGTTCTCGACAAGGGGCGACTCGTCGAGAGCGGCCGGCACGCCGAGCTGATCCGGAGCGACGGTCCATATCGTCGGCTGATGGGAGCGCAGGCCGAAGAGCGCGACGACGATATCGACCTCGTCGAGGACGACCGCGGAGCAAAGCGCCGCGGCAACGATGAGGAGATCGACACTACCGGCGAGACGGCGACGGACGCGATCGCCGGGCTCGCCGCCTCGGTCGGCTGGGGCGCCACGATCGGGACCCTGGTACGGATCATCAAGCCGTGGCGGCGGCGCTTCGGCATTGTCGTGACCTCGGGAATAGCGCGGGTGGCGGCGTTCATCGGGATCGGTATCTTCAGTGCGCTCGCCGTCGCTGCGGTCAAAATGGGAACGCCGTTCGGCTACCTGCTCATCCTGCTGGGGCTCGCCGCACCCCTCGCCGGGTTGTTGCATTGGCTCGAATCCTGGCTCGCCCACGACATCGCTTATCGCCTGCTGGCGGAGATGCGGATCGACCTCTTCCGCAAGCTCGACACCTTGGCGCCGGCCTATCTGGTGCGCCGCCGCTCGGGCGACCTGGTGGCGCTGGCCAATCAGGACATCGAGACGATCGAATATTTCTACGCCCATACGGTAGCGCCCGCGCTAGTCGCCATCCTGGTGCCCTCGGCGGTGCTCTTGACCCTCGCCGTCATCGCTTGGCCGATCGCCTTGGCGCTGTTGCCTTTCGTACTTTTCGCCGGTTTGGCGCCGGTATTGATGCGGCGGCGGATCGATCGCCTCGGCGCCCAAGCGCGCGAGGCGCTGGGCTTGTTGGGCGCTTACGTCACCGAAACGATCCAGGGCCTCTCCGATCTCGTCGCCTTTCAGGCGATTGCCGGACGGCGCCGAGGGTTCATGGACGCAGTTCGCGGCTACCAGATGATCCGTCTCGGGCTGCTGCGCGATCTGTCCGCGCAGACCGCGCAACTCGAGATCGTGACCGGGCTCGGCGGGCTGGCGGTTGCGGTGTTCGGCGCGCGGCTCGCCGCTGAGCACGAGCTGACGGCGACCACCTTGCCGCTGTTGATCCTCTTGGCGTTGGCCTCGTTTCTGCCGATTTCGGAGATCGCCCATGTCAGCCGGCAGCTCGCCGATACGATCGCTTCGACGCGGCGCTATTACGCCGTGCAGCGCGAAAAACCGGCGGTTGTCGATGGCTCCCTGCACCCCCCGGCACCTGCGGGCGGCTCGCTGATCCGCTTCGAGAGGGTGAGCTTTTCCTATCCGGGCGCCCGCCGGCCAGCCCTCGCCGAAATCAGCCTCGAAGTCCCGGCTGGGACGACGATGGCATTGGTCGGCCCCTCGGGCGCCGGCAAGACGACGATCGCCAACTTATTGTTGCGCTTCTGGGATCCCAGGGCCGGGCGGATAGTGATCGACGGGGTAGACCTGCGCGATTTCGAGCTCGACCACCTGCGGGCGCGGATCTCGCTGGTCTCGCAGGATACGTATTTGTTCAACGATACCCTGCGCGCCAATGTGCGGCTCGCCCGCCCCGAGGCCGACGAAGCGGCGATCCGCCGGGCATTCGAGCAGGCGGCACTCGCCGATTTTGTCGAGAGCCTGCCCGAGGGGCTCGACACGATGGTCGGCGAGCGCGGGGTGCAGCTCTCCGGCGGGCAGCGCCAGCGCGTCGCGATCGCTCGCGCGTTCCTCAAGAACGCGCCGACCCTGATCCTCGACGAGGCGACCTCGCATCTCGACGCGGTTAGCGAGACCCAGGTACGCAACGCGCTTGCAGCACTGATGCGCGACCGCACGACGATCGTCATCGCCCATCGGCTCTCGACGGTACGCGACGCCGACCGGCTCGCCGTGCTCGACCGCGGCCGCCTCGTCGAGAACGGCACCCATGGCGAGCTGCTCGCCCGCAACGGGCTCTACGCCCGGCTGATCCGCCGCCAGATCGCCGGCGCGCAGCAACCGATCCGCATGGCGGGAAACTAGCCGCCGCACCGGGCCGAACAGATTGGCCGTCAGCGCGCCACCGGCCGACCGCTGACTTCTGCGCCCGCGTCGGGCGACATTCTCATAAAAAATGGCACCGACATCAGCGAGATTATCGCGACCCCGACAAAGGCCGGGTAGAAGTCGCCCGCCACGAGCGTGGTTCCGCCACGCAATGCCAGCACCACCTGCAGCAACATCGCCCCCGATGCGATGCCGACGGTCTGCGAGAGTTGCTGGGCCATGCTGGTGAGGCTCGTCGCACGGCTCAGCATTGCCGGCGGCACATCGGCATAGCTCAAGGTGTTGATGCTGGTCATCTGCAGGGAGCGGAAAAAACCGCCGGCCAAGAGCGCCAGAAAGATCACGAAATGCGGCGTGTCCGGGCGAAAGAGGCTGTAGCCGAACAAAAATAGCGCGCTGATCACCGCGTCGCCAACCAGCACGATGCGAAATCCTAGGGTGCGGATGATGCGCACCGCGGTCATCTTCATCGTCATGGCGCCAGCGGCGCTGGCGAAGGTCAAGAGGCCCGAGGAGAGCGCATCGAGCCCGAACCCGACCTGCAGCATCAGCGGCAGCAAAAAGGGCAGCGCACCCAACCCCATGCGGAACAAGAAGCCGCCGATCGACGCCGCGGCATAGGTCGGGATCTGAAATAGCTTGAGATCGATGATCGGGTAGGCGACGCGGCGGGCATGGCGCACGTAGAGTACCGTGCAGGCGGCGCCGACGGCCAGCAATGCGGCGACGAGAAAGCTCGGCAGCGCGCCGCGACCGACATTCTCGAAGCCGAAGGCGAGCGTCGCCAGCCCGACCCCGGTCAGCGCGAAACCGGCGAGGTCGAACGGCCGGCGGCCGGCATCCTTGAGATCGCTGACCAGCAGGTTGACGAGGACGATGCCCAACACGCCGATCGGGATATTGATAAAGAAAATCCACGGCCACGACCAATAGGTGACGATAAAGCCGCCGACGGGCGGCCCCATCACCGGGCCGATCAATGCCGGGACGCTGACATAGGACATGGCGCGCACCAGATCGGATTTCTCCACCGTCCGCAGCAGGACGAGCCGCCCGACCGGCACCATCAGCGCCCCGCCCATCCCCTGCACGATTCGGGCGGCGACCAAGGCGCCCAGCGAATTGGCCATGCCGCAGCCGATCGAGCCCAAGGTGAAGACGACGATCGCCAGGCTGAACACCCGCCGCGCCCCGAACCGGTCGGCGGTCCAGCCGCTGATCGGGATGAACACCGCGAGGCTCAGCAAATAACAGGTGATCGCCACGTTGAGGGTGAGCGGATTCTCGCCAAGCGACTGCGCGATCGTCGGTAATGCCGTGGCGATCACCGTCGAGTCGAGGTTCTGCATGAACATCGCGCAGGCGACGACCAGCGGCACCAGGATCGGGCGACGCGCCGGATCGGATCGCGCAGCGGTGCTGTTCCAACGTAACAATGACAATGATGTCTCCGGCGTCGACTCCCGGATGACCGATTCGCCTGCTCGGTCTATCTATCCCCTTTTTCGGGAGAAGCGATGACATTCCGCATCAGCAGCAACAGCTGGCCGGTGGCCTTCCTATTCGTGCTCGGCTGCTGTACGAGCACCCCGACGATCGTCCGCGATACCGCCACCGAGGTTGACGTTCGCTACGACGGCATTGTCAACGGCATCGACGATGCCAAGCAGATGGCGGAAAAGACCTGCGCCGCGAGAAACAAGACCGCACGGCTGAGACGGGTCAGTGACCAAGGCCTCGGTCAGCACTACGGGTACTTTGAGTGCGTCTCGACGACCGGTTTGAATTAGTGGTGGAGCAGCACGTCGCGGGCGCGGTTGATCTTGGTCGCGAGATAATCCGAGCCGCCGTGGTCGGGGTGCAATTTCACCATTAGGCGGCGATGCGCCTCCTTGATCGCCTCGGCATCGGCGCCGGGGGCCAAGCCGAGGATGGCGTATGCCTCCTCGACGGTCATATCGCCGCCCGCCGAGCGCGCGCCACCGCCGGATCCGCCGGGACGTTCGCCGGCGAGCTCGTCGCGCCAATCGGGACGAACGCGATCGAGATAGGCTTCGAGAAGGCGCGCGCCCTCCTCGTCCTCGGCCCGGCATTCGCGCAACAGCGCCAGGAGGTCGGCGCCGCCGAGCTCCTCGACCCGCATGCCGCTGAACCGGCCGCGCAGGATGGTGCCGGTCATGCTGCCGGTGTCGTGATCGAGCGTCATGCGCAGGAACGGCGTCGCCACGGTCGAAGTCTGACCGGCGGCAGGAGTGCGGTAGCGGTCGAGAAAGGTGCGGAGGTGAACCAGCGCCGGCATCATCATCGCAACCGGAATCAGCAGCGCCGAGAGCCGCCCGGAGGCGGGGGAGATCGCCAACGTCGCCACCGCCAATACCGCGATGACGATGCCGGTTACTTTGAGGCCGCGGGCGAGCCGCGCCGGATCGGCGTTGACGAATAAATAAACCAGCAGCAGGAAGCCGCCGAGGATCGCAAATCCGCCGATTAGATAGAGCATTGCCGCCGCTCAGCTCTTGAGCTGTGAGGTAAGCCGGAGCACTTCGCCGCCCTTCTTCTCGCTATAGGCGGTCAGCGCCCGATAGCCACCGGCGGCATAGACGGCGACGGCGCCGAGCAGCTCCTTCAGGCGATCGGCGCTGGCGAGGTCGAAACTGAGATAGGCGCCGCGCGACAGGCTCGCGATCTGCTTGAAGGCTGCCGCCGCGACCCGGTCCCGGCCCTCGTGGAAGAGAAAGACCGGCACGCCGAGGAGGCCCAGCTCGCCGGCGTGGCGGCACAGCCGGTCGACCTTTTCCTCCATCGCATCACCGACAAAGACCAGCGCATTGACCTTGCGCCGGCGGGTCTCGGCGATGGCGTGGAGCAGCACCCGCTCGATCTGGGTCTCGCCGCCGACGCAGAAGACCGAGCGCATTACGCGGTGCAGGTCGGCGGCGGTGGTCATCCACCGGCTCGCCTTGCATTCCGAAAAGCCGCGGTAATAGATGAGCTGGATCTCGAGCCCGCCGAGCGCTGCCGTCGCCTCGAACATCTCGCCCTGAATCCGGCAAGCGCGATCCCAGGTCGGCTCGCGGCTCGCGGTCGCGTCGAGCGCGAAGATCAGCCGGCCACGCCCGCCCCCGGTATGCGCCGCCGGCGCCTGTTTCAGCTTATCCAGAAAGTCAGCGACTTCGGCCGAGTGCCGCTCGGTGGGAAGCCGGTTCTTGTCCTCGCTCATCGCCTCCTCACGCTGGCCGGAGCCAGACCGAGGTATCGTGAAAGACGGCGCCGCCGCGCGGCAGACCGGGATCGGCGCTCGTCAACAAATTGATCCCGATGCCCTCCTCGAAGGCATGATTGGGCCACAGCCCTTCGACGATGACCACCCGTTTTTGCATGCCGGCAAAGCTCTGCGCATGGAGTACCAGGCTGCCGCGCCGGTTGCCGATGCGCACCCGGTCGCCGTCATCGAGCCCGAGCCGCCCCAGCGCCTCGGGATGGACCAGGGCGGTCGGCCGGCCCTCCCGCGCGAGGCTCGACGGCGTGTTGTTGAACGTGGTGTTGAGGAACGAGCGCGAGGGTGCGGCAACCAGGCGGAAGGGCCGCTCGGGATCGCCGTCGTCGATCACCCCGACATGATCGGGAAACGCCGGAAGCCGCGCGAAAGCCGGTCCGATCGCCGGCCAATCGGCGCGGAAATGAAATTTCTCGTCGGCATGGGCGAAGCCGTCGAGAAAATGGCCGGTGGCGAAGGGCGGGCAGCAATCGAGCCGGCCGTCTTCCGGGTAATGCTCGACATCGGGCAGCCCGCTGATCCGCAATGTCCGGTCGATCAGCTCCAAGGCAGTCATGGCAAAACCCGGGTGGTCGGCGCCGAGGCGTCGGGCGAGGCCGCAGATCACGTCATGGTTCGAGCGGCACTCGCCATGGGGCGGCACGACCGCCCGGCCGAGCTGCAGGTAGGAGTGAGCGCCGCCCAGATAGATGTCGTCATGCTCGAGGAAGGTTGTCGCCGGCAACACGATGTCGGCCATCGCCGCGGTCTCGGTCATGAACTGCTCGTGGACGCAGACGAAGAGATCGGAACGTGCAAAGCCGCCGCGGACGAGCCCCGATTCCGGGGCGACGACCAGCGGGTTGGTGTTCTGGATCAATAACGCCGAAACCGGCGGTCCGTTGCCGAGAGCGCGCCGGTCGCCCGTCAGCACCGCACCGATCCGCGACTGATCGAGAATGCGGGTCGTCGGGTCGAGCCGATCGAGCCCCTCGATCAGGGTGCGGTCGAGTTCGACAAGGCCGAGGTTGGAATAGAGGGCCCCACCGCCTTCGTAGGCCCAGGCACCGGTCACCGCCGGCAGGCAGCTGACGGCGAAAAGTTGTGCCGCACCGTTGCGCGACCGTGAAAAGCCGTAGCCGACCCGGATATAGCTCCGCCTGGTGCGGCCGAAGAGCCGGGCGAAGCCGACGATCTCATCTTCCGCGAGCCCGGTGATCCGGGCCGCCCAAGCCGGATCGCGGGTCGCTAGATGCGCCTCGAGCCCTGCGGGATCGTCGGTGTAACGCGCCATATAGACGCGGTCGGCGCAGCCTTCCTTGAAGAGGACGTGCATGACCGCGCAGGCCAGCGCGCCGTCGGTGCCGGGGAGCGGCGCCAGGTGGAGATCGGCCTGTTCGGCGGTGGCGGTGCGGTAGGGATCGATGACGACCAACCCGGCGCCGCGCTCGCGGCGCGCCGCCGCGACATGGGTCATCACATTGACCTGGGTCGCGGCCGGATTGCCGCCCCAGACGACGATCAGATCGGATTTGGCGATCTCGCGCCCGTCGACGCCGCGCTTGACCCCGACCCCGGCGAGCCAGCCGGCGTCGGAAAGGGCATTGCAGATCGTCAGATCCTCGCGCGAGTAGCGCATCGCGTGGCGCAGCCGGTTGATGCCGTCGCGCTGCACCAGCCCCATCGTCCCGGCATAGTAATATGGCCACACGCTCTCCAAGCCATGGCGCTGGGCCGCGCATGTCAAGCGCTCGGCGACCTCGTCGAGTGCCTCATCCCACGAGATCGGCCGGAAGGCGTCACGGCCCACGCCCTTCTCGCCGACCCGGCGCAGCGGCTGGGAGAGGCGATCCGGGTGATGCTGGCGCTCGCCATAGCGGGCGACCTTGGCGCACACGACACCCCTTGTATAGGTCTGCGCCGCCGCCCCCCTGACCCGCCCGATGCGGCGCCCGCCGACGCGCTCGACCGCGAGCGCGCAGGCGCTCGGGCAGTCGTGCGGGCAGACGCTGGAAACGATGTCGAGCGGCACGGGTCGCCTGCATCCTAGGGTCGTTCGAAGAATATAAGGATGAGGCCGCCGGGTCGATATCGGCGAGACGGTGCGGCGGTCGCGATCACGCGGCAGGG
>Ga0210403_10004280_pt1 | contig 12339 bp, 20 predicted proteins | sample IncBWC19MmetaG_FD_150863 | JGI IMG/M metagenome (GOLD analysis project Ga0210403, IMG submission 150863) | Forest soil microbial communities from Barre Woods Harvard Forest LTER site, Petersham, Massachusetts, United States - Inc-BW-C-19-M | ecosystem: Environmental > Terrestrial > Soil >... | reverse complement strand
TAATCACGCTTGCTAGCAAACCATTTAGAGCGCCAGTCTTTATTGACAGTCAGACGCATGCTAATCGGATTAACTTTTTGGCCCATATTACTGCTCCGTTCCTTTGGTATTCTTCTTAGGCTTCTGGGTGCCACTTAGGGCTATGTATATGTGGCTAGTCCTTTTCTGGAAAGGATGAGCTCGCCCCATAGCAATAGGCCTAAATCGTTTAAGACGAGGGCCAGCAGTAACTTGCAGATCACCGATAACTAAACTACTCTCTGTAGCTCGGAAGTCATTAATGGCACTGGCTTTGGCACTGGCTATAGCTTTAGCAAGTGGTTTGGCGGCACGCTTAGGAGTGTGCTGTAGTATAACTAACGCGTCAGATACGGTTCGGCCACGAACTAGTGCAGCAACTAAGCTCACCTTACGAGGGCTCATGCTAATACCTTTGGCAGATGTTTTGATAGTTAGAGTATCCATGATTATCGCTTCTTATCCTTACCACCATGCTTACGGAACTTACGAGTTGGGCTAAATTCACCAAGCTTGTGACCTACCATGTTTTCACTCACAAACACTGGCACGTGCATGCGGCCGTTGTGCACAGCTATAGTACGGCTAACCATCTCTGGTGTAATGCTGCTAGCACGAGCCCAAGTCTTGATAACAGTACGGTCATCAGAACCTAGAGCTAGGACTTTCTTGGCAAGCTTAGGGTCAATATATGGACCTTTTTTAAGTGAACGGCTCATATGCTACCTCTTCTTCCTCTTCGCCACATGGCGACTCTTAACAATCATGTTGGATGTAGACTTACGTCGCCTAGTACGGAAACCTAGTGTTAACTGACCCCATGGAGTACGTGGTGCTTTACCAGTACCATGCTTACCACCATCACCACCACCGTGAGGATGATCTACTGCGTTCATTACCACGCCACGCACAGATGGGCGTATACCCTTGCGGCGATTACGACCGGCTGAGCCAATCTTTACGTTTTGGTGCTGTTCGTTACCAACCACGCCTAGGTTAGCCATGCAGCCAATCAAGAAGCGTCGTACCTCACCACTTGGTAAACGTACCTGGGCGTATTCTTCTTCTTTAGCCATAAGTTGGGCTTTTACGCCGGCAGAGCGCACTACTTGGCCACCTTTGCCAGGGTGCAGCTCTATATTGTAAATAGATGAGCCCACTGGAATTTGTCCGAGTGTTAAGCGGTTACTAGTCTCGATCGGCGCGTCGTCACCACTTTCGATCTTAGCCCCAACGCTCATGGCGCCATCAGCTAACACGTAGTGGTACATACCATGCTGGTCTTTAATACGAGCGATCCGAGCTGATCGGTTAGGGTCGTACTCAATATGTTCGACTGTTGCTGTAGTGCCAGCGGCGAGTTTAAAGTTAACCAAACGGTAAAACTTCTTAACGCCGCTGCCGCGATGTCTGGTTGTAATGCGGCCTTGGTTATTGCGACCAGCAGTAGATTTTTTAACAGCTAGTAAAGACTTGAGGGGCTTCTTAGTGGTTATGGCACTGAAGTCCTGGCTAGTCATGCCTCGGCGACCAGGTGTAGTTGGGCTGTAGAGTTTAATAGCCATTACTTGCTCTCCTGTGTATCAAAAACTTTTATGCTATCGCCAGCCGCTAATGTTACGTAGGCTTTCTTGACATCGCTCCTGCGACCAGGCATAGCTCTGCGGTTTTTGCGTACTGATGACACAGCTTTGCCTTTAGCAATTATGACATTAACTTTTACGACAGTTACTCCGTATTGAGCCACTACAGCATCAGCAATTTGATTCTTATTAACGACTTTTGGCACGTTAAACGTGTAGGTATTTTGCAAGTGCAAACCATAGGTTTTTTCACTTAGACGAGGAATTAAAAGTGTGTGTGCTGCATCCATGATTATGCTCCTAGCCATTTCTCTATTTCGGTCAATGCTGCCTTAGTTACTAGCAGGCGGTCAGCATTCATGATCGAAAAGACACTCAAATATGTCGCTTGTGTTAATTGCACACCCTCTAGGTTATTAGTAGCCCTGGTAAGCTCTGGCGTCTTGTGATCAACAACCAGCAAGATATTACGCTGCTTAGTAATGTCTTGTGCGGCCAACAAAGCTGTTATGTCTTTAGTTTTGCCAGTTGTCGTGACGTCATCAATAATAACTACACTGCCTGATTTGTGCGATAGTGTTAGCGCTTGTCGCAAAGCAACTCGCTTAGTACGCACGGCAACAGTCTTACTGTAGTTTTCGTTACCCAATGGACCGAACACTACACCACCTTTGCGCCAAATAGGGTTACGGCTTGAGCCAAATCGAGCTCGACCAGTACCTTTTTGTTTCCATGGTTTTTTACCACCACCACTAACTTCGCCACGGCGTAGAGTTTTGGCATGATTTGTGCGGCCATTCGCTAGGTAAGCTCCGTAAACTAATTTAAGGAGCTCGTGATTTGGAACTTCAACATTAAAGACTGTCTCTAATAAAGCTTTAGCTGCAGTTTTAGATGTTGCGGCCATTATCTTACTCCCCCGATCATAACTAAACTGCGACGCGGACCAGGTACGGCACCTTTTACAGCAATCAAATTATTCTCTTTATCTATAAGTGTTATAACTAGGTTTTTAATGGTAACTTGTTCAGCACCCATACGGCCGGCCATGCGCTTGCCCTTAAAAACTTTTTGCGGGTACATAGAGCCAATAGAACCTGGCTTGCGAGCGTAGCCTTTACCACCATGTGTTTTCTTGCTGGTGTTAAAGTTATTGCGCTTGACGTTACCAGCGAATCCCTTACCTTTGCTAGTACCAGTGACATCTACAGAGTCACCTGCGGCAAAGCTTGTCACATCAATCTGTTTGCCGACTACAAGATCTTCTGTGGTTTCTATATTTCTGAATTCCCGAATAAACTTTGGCGTAGCACCAGAAGCCTTAACATGGCCTTTAACAGAATTGTTCAGATTCTTGCCTTCAGCAAAACCTAATTGCACCGCCTGATAACCATCTTTTTCAGTGGTTTTTATCTGTGTAACTGTGCAGGGACCAGCCTGGATGATAGTCACAGGGGTAGCTACACCATCCTCTTGGATGATTTGTGTCATGCCGATTTTTGTACCTAATAGTGCTTTCATTATTTCCCTGCCACTCAAAAACTTGGTATCAAGCGGTTTCTCATATAAGAACTATACAAGACCTGCAAACTTACCAAGTCGTAAATTTAACGCCTAAGACTAGTGTTAGATTCTAACAAGAGTAGTATCTGTTGTCAATGATCTATTTTAAACTATTCTAAGCTTGTAAAAAACTAGCACTTACAGCCTCCACAAATTCTAGCTTCAAATATCCGATCTAATCACTTTCTGTACCGCCGTTCCGAACTTGATCAAGAGCCTAGAAAGAAAAGGGGCTAATTCCTGACTGGGTCCCCGATCGTAGCCAGTGATGACACGTAGAAAGGGAGTGAACCAGCCCAATACCCATCATAACCACTTCGTGTAATAATAGGTAGAGTATGTCCGCAAAAACTAATGCACAATACGAAGCATCTTTGTTGTTAAGCAACAGCTTCTATTTAGAAACACTAAAAATCTTGCGCATTTCGGCTACTTTGTTGCCATTTTTGATTGTGCCTATGGGCTTACTCAGTAAATACGGCATAACAGATAACCAGTTTTACGCGGGCGATAATTGGCTTATTGGCATTGGAGTTGGATTTTTTGTTGTAGCGTTATTCCAGTTTTATGTACTCGGCAGATGGCCCTTACGGCGAAATTATCTGATATTCTCTGTGATTTACCACGTACTATCGACTTTGTTTGTGCTATTTGTTTGTGGAGTAGTCCAGGTTCCCGGGCTGATAATTTGGATTGTGCTCACAATGGCTGTAGATATCTATTTTGGCAATATGGCCTTTTGGCTTAACTCTCTATTGCTCTCTTGTACTATCCTCCTAGCTCTATGGATGCACCCTGAACTAGCAAGCAACCAACAAGTGATTGCTTTATTGAACGGTGTAATGATTGTAACCACTACATTTATATACTCTAGGTTACGCGCTGTTAACGACCGAACAAGACTGGCCTTACTGCGCGCGCATAAAAGTGAGAATCTACAGCACAAGCGATTATTGGCTTTAATAAACAGCATGGGTGACGCAGTAGTCACCACTAATAGCACCGGTAATATTCAACTTTATAATTCTGCTCTGCTCAGCCTACTTGATACCAACACTGGTTTAGCTGGTAAGAACGTGAACGAATTGCTAAAGCTTGTGACTGCCCAAAAAGAGACCTTCAATATTATCCACGAAGCTAAAAAGCACAAGACTATGTTTAGGAGGACCGATCTTGAACACATCTTTGACGACGGCGAGGTGCTTAAACTGTATATTAATGTGGCGCCAATACATCCTGGATATCGTCTGCAACCAGAGCACGGCTACATATTCATTATTCGTGATATAACAAAAGAAAAATCGCTAGAAGAAGAGCGTGACGAGTTCATTTCTGTAATAAGTCATGAGCTCCGAACTCCTGTGGCTATTGCCGAGGGCAACCTGTCTAACATTAAACTGCTCGAACAACATAAGGCTACTCAATCAATGGTAGATAAAGCAGTTAATGAAGCGCACAACCAAATTTTGTATCTATCTAAACTTATAAACGATCTTGGAGCTTTGTCTCGAGCTGAGCGTGGAGTGGGCAAAACACCTCAGACTATAAATCTTAAAACCTTCTTAAGCGAAATATACGACAAGTATGCGCCACAAGCCAAAGAGCGTGGCTTAATACTTCATGCTTCAATTGCTCCTGATTTACCAGATATACAAACAAGCCAACTGTATTTAGAAGAGATCATTCAAAATCTGATAACCAACGCTATAAAATACACTAAGCAGGGCTCAGTAACACTAGATTGCCATCAAGATAGTAAAGGCGTTGTCAATATCATCGTTAAAGATACGGGCATCGGCATTGGTAAGAGTGATCATAAACATATATTCGAGAAGTTCTATAGATCAGAAGATTATCGCACTAGGGAATCAAACGGTACCGGCCTAGGTCTTTACGTAAGCCAAAAATTAGCTAGCAAAATGGGTATAAAGCTGGACTTTGAAAGCCGGCTTAACCACGGTTCAACTTTTACACTGTCTATTAAACCTACCGATATCGTGTCTTCGACGGCGCCATCTGTGGCAGATGTGATTGCCAAATAACTGGGTAACAAACATTGCGACCCTTCCAGTTCACATCGCCAAACTCATACAAAAACATACTGACTACCAACAGTATTAGTTCTTGAACTAGAGATAGTGGATATGTCACGCATGTTGATAACCTGGTGTTTGGATGGGTCCGCCAAATAACTAGAGCGTAGCTTAAAATAGACAGACCGCTGCTTATTAGTGAAAGCCAGAACACTAAGCCAAATTGCCAGGCAATAAGACCGCCTATAAGTAGCACGAAGGGCATAAGCAATAGGCATATTAGCAATAATCCGGCAATTAGTATAAACATTGGCTGTCTTTTAAACGTAGGGTAAAGCAGGCGTAATGCAGTCTCGTTTTGGCTACTCCACTTTTTGGCTGTGGTGATGCTTAGCTCATCATTCGATATTACAAACCTATACTGCCCCTCACTAAAAAGGTGTCTAGCAAAAGAGCCTTCGGGTACAATCTTTTGGCGAACGCTTTCAAAACCACCCTGTTGGCGCAGAACATCAGTCTTGATCATCCAACAGCTACTGGCTACTGGCACACGGCGGCGCGTAATCGGTAACACTATTTGCCAAAAATAACGCAACTGGGGCAGCAATGTCCCCAAGCTTAAACTAGCACGAGAGCTAGGCAGAACTGACACCATCGATACTTGGTTAGACAGAGCGTAATTTATAAGCTGAGTAATACTGTGCGGGTCTAGATGAGTGTCAACGCCAGCAAAGATTATATAATCACCCAGCGCTTGCTCAGCCAAGGTCTGGCAAGCTTGGTTTTTACCTAACCAGCCCTCGGCAGGCACCTCGCCTTGTATAAAACGAACTCCATCATGAGCAAACGAACGTATAAGTTCTGGGGTTTTATCTTGCGAGCAATCATCAGCCACTAGAATTTCGAGTTTTGGATAGTCTGATTCGATGGCGGCTTTTAAGCATTGCGATAGAGCATGAGTTTCATTGCGGGCCGGGATGGCTAACGTAACGGTCGGTAAGTTATGCAGTTTTAAATCATTAGATAACTTACGCAGGCGATAATGCTTAAAAGTCCAAACCAACTGCGTCAGAAAAGCTATGGCTATAACCATACTCAGCGACACTAACAGCAAAATAATATCTATCTGACCAATTAATAGGTTACTGGCTATGCCTAACACTAACCCAAGACCAGCCAGCAAGCTGCCCCGTTTTGTGCTAGAGCGCAAAAACTCTTCTGGCAATCGCCCCATGACCAATCGCAGTCCGAACAAAATCAACCATAATTGCAATATAGATAAAAACAGCTGGGTAACAAACATAAGCCCGGTAGTAAAAATAAACGGTAAACTGGCTAGTAGTAAACCCGAGGCTATCTTGCCGATCTGTGACCGCATCCACCAGAGAGTTTTATAAGCCGAGGTCACATATAGCAATACGAGAGCACTGATAGTTGGTATCAGCCAAGCCAGAGATTGAACTTCCCATGTGTGCACTTAGCAATCGTAGCACTACCAGTTTAGTATTAAAAGTTGTTTATAAGCGCTACGTGGTCTGAGAGTTGACAACGATGCACTTGCATTAGATAGGTATAGTGCTATAGTATGCGATATCTGGCTGTTCAGTCGGTGTTCGTTGAGGAAAAGGGGAACCATGTACATGGCATGGGGCGTGTTTGGAATGGTAGCCGTGCTTTTGGCCGTGGTGTGTTGGCTTGGGGCGGCAAAGCACATTGGCGTGGACACTCGTTCGCAAGTGATGCTGATCGGCTTTCTGATGACTGCCGTATGCGTCCTGATTCTGTGGCGAGTTGCTCTGCTGGACCACACCCCGCCGCCCGCCAAAGTGTGCTCACACTCGGCAAGCATAAGCCGCTAGGAGCTGAGCCTGCAGTCAAAGACCCGTGACTGCAGGCTCAGCCTGCGACCCGGGCCCAACGAATCAAGCGGCAGCGCTTGAGCGATAAATTTTGTTTTTGTAGTAGTAATACTATTTAGATTTAAGATTAACTGCTCGCCTGCCGCTTTTTCATGTCTAATATTTGGGCTAATAGCGCCACACCTGACCCACTCACTTTTTTTGCACTACGTCATTCCCGATCCCGACCCAAGAATCTAGGAAAAGATGATGAAACAATTCTGGGCAGCGAATCCCAAACACAATCCTGCTATGATTAAGCGGTGAGCGAATTACAAGACATTATTGGTGATTATTCCGTCTTTTTAAAACAAATACTGCAAGAAATTGTTGATGAGGGGTTTGATCTTGCCGACTTCGTGCAGATGGATCACATGTGCTACCGTGTTGCTTCGCTTAAGGACTATAAGGCAAAAAAGCTTGAGCTAGCTAAGGTTGGTAGGCTTTTGGGCGAAACACAGGTCAATGGGAGGCCCATCAGTACTTTTCGACTGCATGACCCTGTGCGTTACGGCAATTGGCGAATTGACGCCATAGAACTCCCGGCACCTAAAGAAGCAGACACAAGAGAAGGTCTTGAACATGTAGAGCTAGTACTATTCGACGACATGAAAGTATTTTTAAATAAATACTCAAGTAAACAGTTCAAGATGGATGCAGCCGATCGTGGCATAAACCCAGAAATTGGCTTTAAATTGCCCAGCTACGTTGTGAAATTTCACTTGCTCAATTTACCGACAGTAGTTTATCTGGAGCACAAGTTGGGCATCACTGATGTTCGGAACAATTGAAAACCCGGGTGTGTAATCTAGAGTAATATAGCAATTGACAAAGCGTTCACATCGCTGAATCCTGGCCTAGTTGCACTACGCAGCTGACAAGAACAGGTTTTGTGTGAATAATAGCATGCATAGTATATTATCTATCTATGAGCTTCTTAAAAAACAAAAAACTATCTAAAAAAACGTCCGTCATCTTATTTATTGCCTTGACATTAACTGTCTTCGTGACATTGTTCTTTGCGCTTGACGGGGTGAACAAAACCACAAGGCTGTACTATGGATATAAATCTAGAGTGATTTTGTTGGCCGAAAACAAGAGGCTCGGTAAGCCGCTTGTCGCGTTAGGGTTCACGAACGTAGAAGGTGGCCAGCCAATCTGCCAATATATAGAAAAGCATGGCTATACAGGTAAAACATTGGACTGTACAGCAGAGTTGACTGGTTATAAAACATTTACTGACAGCACATCAAAAGCTAGGGCTATAGATGCAGCCCAAAAATTAAGTATCGCCTTAAACAAAAATGGCTGGCATCAAGGTAATTACGAGGTCGGCAAATGGTTTAAAGATGTACTTGGTAATGTCGACTACAACCCAGATGCCTATAGCTACAAATATTCCGGCAATACGTTCTGTACATTAGACTTCTTTGTGGCTTACTCAAACCCCCGGCCACCTGCAGTTAATGTCAAATTTAGATGCACTGCTCCCGAAACTCATCCACCAATATATTAACAAACTGTGGTTTATCTGAGTTGTACTAGATTTAAGATAGCTTATGAATTTAGGGCTAAGTCGAAACTATATTTTTTCATTGTCGCCAAAAATCCAGTGTAGTCGGTATAGAACTCAGCCTTGATGCCATACTCACGAGCACCATCGATATTGCGTTGATCGTCATCCCAAAACAGAACTTCATCTTTTTGCGTATCTAAATCTTCGACAACCCTTGCAAAGAATTCGACAGCGGGTTTTTTGAGACCCATATGTACTGAAGCATAGACCTTATCAAACATGCCATCGAAGCCCATATGTTTAAGCATATATTCAGCGCGATACTTCTCTTGGTTGGTGGCCAAGACAACTCGGATGCCCTGAGAGCGTTGTTTTTGGATGTAGCTAACAAGATCGGCATTTAAATTATGTTCTGTTTTAAACCAATAATCTAAGAACTCATCAACCGTACCTTGCCAACCAAACGACGTCAAATATGGTTTAACCGAATCCTTAAGATCAGCTTTACCTATCAAGCAATCTTGAAAAACTCCTGTAAAAAATTCACGCTCTTTATCTAAATCTGTCTTAAGCGTGCGAGCTCGAACATCAGCAAATCTCTCTCCGTTCACAAGTACACCGTCGGCATCTAAAATAAGGGTGGTTATCATGCGATAAGTATACGCCCCATCAGGCTGATCTGCCCACTCTCTTGGGCTACCTTCACTTTTTTCCTCCCCGTCATTCCCGCGGAGGCGGGAATCCAGTGAAAAAGGAATTCATTTTGTCCTGGATTCCCAATCAAGTTGGGAATGACGGAAAGGGAAAGTGAGAGCGAGCTGGACCGTCGTCATTAGTTTTTATGACTACAAACTTACCTTCTTCCAACGCATGAATTGGTAAGCTTACATCATCGTAAGCCTTTTGCCAGTCGATTGGTCCATGTGAGTCATCACTGCTAAAATTAGATTTGTAATGTGGGATAAACTTAATCGGCAGAATCCCCAGGCCGTCCATGCACTGCCGCCAGTCACAGGTCCAAAAACTGGTTGCAAGCAGGTCGGAACTAGCCGAGTTGGTAGCGACTACTTTGCCGGTAAAAATCTTAGTGAGATCGTACTGCCGCATCCAGTATTGAAGCAGGTAGTCGTCCCCGCCGTTAAAGTAGATCACGTCGGCCTTTACACATTGCGTCGCGAAGCCCGTGGGTATAGCTAGGGCGAACTGCAGCGTGATATCTGTGGGCATCTTCTCGAATAACCTGTTGGTAGCCTGGAAATTTCGTCTCCCAATCTTCGCGGGCTTGGGCAAAGCTGCAAATAAGGATTTTAGGCTTACTGCCTAGCCCCTTAATCATCTCTTGATGGAACTCACGTTTACGATCAGGGTACCTTTTGACACCGCCGGAATTAAGGATGTATTTAGTCATAATAAACCCATTAATACACTACATGTACTTCGTTCAGCCATATTCTGTCAGGACGACTCAGCATAAAGGCTACGACATCAGCCAGATCATCTGGGTCTGTAAACTTCTCGACCGAAAAGTCATCGCCGGCTTTAGCGAACATCCCTGTATTTGTGCCCGATTGATACACGGCACCAATTCGAAGAGGCTCTTCTTTTGTATCTTCTCTCAGCACATCCGTAAAACCTTTCATACCGTATTTACTGGCAGTATAAACAGACTGACCCTTTTGTGCGACAAGCCCAGATCTAGAAATGATATTAATAATGGCCGTGCCTTCGCGGCCCCTCATCTGATCAAGTAACTGATGGGTAAGTAATATCTGTGCGGTTAAGTTTGTACTTATGACTTCTTGAATTTTCTCTTCACTAAGTGAAGTGATATCACCGACTTTGTGCCAAATACCAGCATTATTTATGAGTATGTCTATGCGCTGTTTGCTTAGTATATTCTCTACGACAGCCCTGCGCTCTTTATTGTCAGTGAGGTCAAAAGCATAAATATCTACATTTGACCCATTAGCTTCGCAAGCTACTTTGACAGCTTGCAGTTTACTGTCGTCTCGTCCGAACAAAACAAGCCCCACTTTTTGCTTGGACAGCTTAATCGCGATACTCTTCCCTATACCATCACTGGCACCAGTTATAAGGATAGTTCTCATGATTGCTCCAAAAGCTTCCTAATCGGCTCAAAATAATAGTCCCTTAAATCATCTATATCTTTTTGCTCATCATAAATGTGACCAGCAAATATTACATGGATTGTCGTTGTGCCAACCTGGTGCTCAAAGACAAAACTCATCCTGTATTTTTCTTCTGGATGGTCATGCCCATACCAATCTTGCTCGAGCGTTTTTTCTGGTATAACTTTGGTGTTAATACCGTGAATCTCACCATCCCAATAGCTAAATTCACCACCTTCAAAAGCATCAAATTTGGCTGGCCCAGCACCCCACTGCTCGGCGGCCTTGGCAGTTGTGAGAGCCCACCAGACTTTGGCTAGCGGAGCTTTTATTATGTAAGTTTGAGTGATTTGGGGCATTATCTAAGTTTTCCTTTCTACTGAAGAACATCAGATCTAAATAAAAATTAGGAGTCCGCCTGTACCGATTATTATACTTGATAAGAAGCGATAGCAGCTCTCAAACGTCTTTGTATATTTCTCGTCTATGACCGACTTTTATAACTAAAATAATTAGCTTCTCGTCACGAATCTGGTAGATAATTCGATAATCTGAATGCCGGATGCGAAAAAGGTCAGAAGTCCCGCGCAATTTGACCGAGCCGTTGGGGCGAGGGTTAGTAGACAAGATAGAAATCTTTGTGACAATAGGTTTGAGTTGAATAGCTGGGAGTTTACGTAAATCTTTTTCGACTGATTTTTTATATTGGATTTTATATTCCTTGATAATCATCACCCTACAGCAAGCCTTCAGCTGTAAATTGAGCTACAAGTTCATCAAAAGAATAAGTTGGCTCTTTCTCTCTCCTAACTGCGTCTTCAATATCTTCAGAATCTTCAAGTAATTGATATTTAATAGCATCCTCCACCAGCTGGGAGATACTTTCGTCAGTTTCTGCAGCTCGGACTTTTAGAGTCCGGAATACTTGGTCGTTAATTGTAATCGTTGTACGCATGCCGTCTCCCTTTTATTGAATTTTAGCATATCTGCATCAATGCATCAATGTGCATCTAGCCTCTCTGTGCTGGATATGTCAATGGCGACAATCATTATTGACAGATTAGCCCCATGTCAGTTACTATTGACATATTGACCTACAAAATGTTGTAGGCTTTTTAATTTTAGGGGTAATTTGTGGCTGAGAAATCTAAAGAGATCAAGACTACCGAGTCACCAAAAAAGCTGTTAGACCGCAGCGTTAATTTACCTGTAAAAGGCAAGCTGGCCAAGAATGTACGCGCACCAAAATGGCTACGCGCCATAGTTGGCTACTTTGTAGAATCTTTTAAAGAGCTGGGCCGAGTGCAATGGCCAAATCGCCGAGCAACCTGGAGCCTTACCCTTGCGGTAATTATATTTACATTGGTTATAGCAGCCTTAATATTAGGCCTCGACTACGCTTTCGAACAACTATTTAAGAGGATTATTTTGTGAACAACAATCGTTACGATTCCGCCCGCAAGTGGTATGCAGTCCACACTTATTCTGGCTATGAAGAAAAGGTAGCCGAATCTATTCGCCAACGCGTTAACTCAGTTGATATGGCTGACAAGATCTTTGATGTCTTAATTCCTAAAGAAAAACAGATCGAAATCAAAA
>Ga0210403_10004276_pt1 | contig 12341 bp, 10 predicted proteins | sample IncBWC19MmetaG_FD_150863 | JGI IMG/M metagenome (GOLD analysis project Ga0210403, IMG submission 150863) | Forest soil microbial communities from Barre Woods Harvard Forest LTER site, Petersham, Massachusetts, United States - Inc-BW-C-19-M | ecosystem: Environmental > Terrestrial > Soil >... | reverse complement strand
CGGCCGAAGCCGTTGATTCCTACCTTGATTGGCATACTTCCTCCGGTGCGGGTTTCTGGATTGCGGCGAGACATCAGGTACGCAAGACGCCGCGGGTGGAACTAAAAATGCTAGGTGGAGTGCTGCGAAAAGTCAACGGATGACGAGGTGGAGTATTTGGTCTGCTTCCGAATATCACGTTTATCAGTCGCCAGTCGATGGTTTGTTCGAGATTTGCTGAATGGGTCGTAGATTTCGTCCAGAAGCTGCCCGCCCTCGTTTGGGTTCCTGCTGGAAGCTTGACATTCATAGCTCTATACAGCATATTCCGCTTCATCACATCCCCCGGCTGAGCTAGTCGAGAATTCAAAAAGACAAGAACTAAACGGAGGCCACCATGCTCTCGGAATCCGTCACCCGGAATTTCGGAACTTCTCTTCGAGGCCAATTATTGGTTCCAGGAGCTGCGGGCTACGATGAGGCGCGCAAGATCCACAACGCCATGATCGATCGTCGCCCGGCGATGATCGTGCGATGCGCTGGTGTGGCGGACGTGGTAGTGGCCGTACGTTTTGCCGCGAGCCAATCGATCCCTGTTTCCGTCCACGGCACGGGACACAACGTGACAGGCATCAGTCTGTGCGAGAACGGAATCGTGATCGATCTTTCGGCGATGAAGGGGATTCACATGAATCCAGAGGCGCGAACGGCGAGGGTGGAACCCGGTGTAACCTGGGGCGAATTGAATCACGAATTGCAAATGTTTGAGCTCGCAGCGACGGGCGGCTTCGTCGGAACAACGGGTGTGGGTGGCCTAACATTGGGCGGCGGTCTGGGCTGGATGGTCCGCAAACATGGGTGCGCTTTGGACAATCTGCTTTCCGTCGATATCGTCACCGCCGACGGGAAGTTTCTTACTGCGAGCGCCAGCAAGAATGCGGATTTATTCTGGGGTGTTCGAGGTGGGGGAGGAAATTTCGGTATCGTCACTTCGTTTGAGTTTCGCGTCCATCCTGCGGGAACTGTGCTGGCGGGGCTGGTTCTTCACCCGCTTTCCAAAGGCAAGGAAGCGGTGCGGTTTTGGCGTGAGTACGAGAAGACGGCGCCGGAGGAAACGAGCAACAGCCTCGTTCTGTTTAACGCCCCCGCGGAGCTTCCCGTGCCCGACGACTTGCGCCGTCAGGGAATCGCGGCGCTCGGCGGCGTTTATGTGGGAGCCCTGGACGAAGGCGAGCGAGCGCTGCGGCCGCTGAGAGAATTTGGTCCACCGGCTGCCGATATTTATCAACGCATGCCGTACAGTGCGGCTCAATCGATGGCCGATTTCCTTTGGCAGAAAGGGCTTTATAGCTATTGGAAATCGAGTTTTCTCAAATCATTGAGCGACGGCGCGATCGATACGATTCTCGATTTTTACGCCAAGACCCCTTCCCCGCGGACCGTGGTTGTTGTCGAGCACGATGGAGACGGCGCGTGGAGCCGCGTCCCGGAAGACGCGACTGCGTTCGGGCATCGCACCTGGGCGTACAACCTGGTGGTTACGGCCATGTGGGACAAAAACGCGGACAGCGATATCAACATCCGTTGGACACGTGATTTTTGGGCGGCGATGGCACCCTATCTGGCGGACGGCGTTTACGTGAATTATCTTGGCGAACTCGGGGAACAGGACGTTCGCGCGGCATACGGGAAAAAATATGAGCGCTTGACGGTATTGAAAGCCAAATACGATCCAACAAACTTTTTCCGGATGAACCAGAACATCAAGCCGAGCCGCGCTGCGGCAACTGGCGCTTAGCCGCTAACAATTTCTGCCCCACAAGTCAGTCTGGAACCAGATTCGCCCGCCAAAGACGCACTGGCACTCGGCTTAATCTGTCTTGCTGATGTCGTGCAGCTTGATGCGCATCCGCGCTTCCTCGCCCAGGCTTTTTACTGCGAGCCGCGTCTCGTTCACCATCGTAAAACATCCGGCGCTGAGCCCGACAACTGCCGAGCCTCCCGTCAAAATTGCCAGGAATGCTCCCAGCTGAAACAACAGCCTCTGGCCATAATACGCAGCCATTGATCCCGCCACCGAAATTAATGCCGACGACGCGAACAACCCCAATGCCGCATAGAACAACCGCAAGGCTCGGAGCAACATGTGCACGCGTATTTCCAGCGCGCGCAATTGCGAATGCCACTCCAGAAATCCCTCCGATCCTGGCTGGCTTGCGGCAATGTCGGAGGCCACCACGCGCGTGCGATCCACCACGCGGCCGAGCCGGTTGCTGGTTCCGAGAGATAGAACCGAGCAGGCGTTGGTGAGGATGGCGGGCGCCACGATGGCAGTGAGCACCGCAAACGGATTATTGGCCACGAATTGATATTGCATTTTGCTCCACGCTACTGCGGGTATTGCTTGATGGAGCTTACTTTGTCTCCGCGGAAATGCACAAACACAGTTTTGTCCGGCGGGTGTCCGTAGATCCAGTCTTCCGTGTCGTAGCCCTCGGCGTCTCGTTCGCGGACTTTGCGGTCGGGTTTCCCCATCGCCGCAACTACCTCTTCCTTGTCCATGCCCAATATCGCGTGGCGCTCGGTGATAGCTTTTTTCGTTTCCGGCGGCAGCGTGTCAATCCAATGCACGGCGGCGGAGTGCACTTTGGTGAAATCGAGGAATGGAGAAAGGATATTTTTCAGATCATCCGGCGAAAGATCGGGAATATTTTTTGGGAATTGGATGTACAGCGTGCCGCCAGCGCCGGGTTGAAAGCCGGCCGGCCCCTGTTCTTGCGTTACCGTAGTTGTGCTCTGGGGAGCCTGGGACGGTCCGCCGATACCCAGCTGAATATGATCGCGCCAATTCCGTTTCGGACGCCCGCCGCCATTGATGTCCACAATGATGGTGTGTTCGCGAAATTCGAGTTTTGTGATTTGGGCGTTGTCGCCGGTGTTGATGGCCGCGCCGTGCGTGGAAACGACTCGATCGAGATACTCCAGGTTGAGCGGCTTATCGGTGTAGAGAACGAAGCCCTCTTTCCCGCCCGGGATGGGCTTGCGCACCTTTGCGAATTCGCCTGAAACATACCGGATCAGTGCCAGCTTGGAGGGTTCCGTCAGACTCGAATTTTTCGGTGCAGTGGGTTGCTGCCCACTGCTGGATTGCGCGCCGTTGTCCGCGAGAATCAGAGGCAGGAACGAAATGCTTTCCCCCGAGGGGAAATTTCCCGAAGAGCTTCGTTCAGACACTGGCAAGAGCGGAAGCTTTGGCAAGTCCGCGGCTGCGAACACAATAAGGAGCAACGAAATGGGAAGCCAATTGGACATAGCGAAACGCGAACCACCCCACCCGGAACCTTCACTATTTTATGATGCGGCGAGCCCCTTGAGTAGTGGTGCGGGGCAAAATTATTGGGAGACCACGGTAACGCCCTGGCGGTCGATCCGCATGGGCAGCAGCTCCCCGCCACACCCAACGACGGCCTTTTCCACTCGTTCGCGCACATCCGGTTCGATTAGGAGAACCACGCAACCCCCGCCGCCGGCTCCGCAAACTTTTCCGGCCAGCGCGCCTTTGCGCCTTGCACCATTAATAATAGCGTCGATTGTTTTTGTCGAAATGGTCGGCAGGTTGCGCCGGCGGAAAGTCCATTCCGCGTGCATCAGCCGGCCGGTCTCTTTCCAATCGCCGCTTTCGAGGGCCACGCGCATTTTCTGGGCGATCTGCGAGATATTCTCGATGTTATTCTGCACCGCTCGTTTCCCGTCGATGTGCGCTTTGAACACTTCCCAGTTGTTGATTCCCGATTGCCGCGGCTTGCCCGTGTAACAGACCACGAGGCGGCGTTCCAATTCGTCGAGGTTCAGGCGTAACTCGATACGGCGTTCTCCGCCGGGAAGCAATTCGATGGCGGCTGCACCGCCGAATGCGGGCGGGTAGTGATCCTGTGTTCCGGTGGGCACGCGAATCACGATGCCTTCGGCGTCGCGGCTGATGTGGATCCAATCCACAGTGCTCTTCCCTGCTCCGGTGAACCGATCGAGGGCGGCGCAGATGGCCACGGCCATGGCGCTGGAGCCGCCAATGCCTGCGCCCGCGGGGGCTTCAGAATTGGTGGTTAGCGTGAATCCGCCTTCGGGGCGGAAGAACTTTACGATTTCGGCGAGCAGCGGCAGACGGTAACGCTTTGCGCGGACGAGGGCGGTGAATGAGGGGAAGGATTCTGAGCGGCTGGTGTCGAGAGAGACGAGCTTGATGCGCTGGTCGCCGGAGGGATGGGTTTCGATGGTGCAACGGGCGTAGCGCGAGATTGCGGCGTTGAGCGTCAGCGCGCCGGGATGGAAGAGATACAGCGGCCAGATGTCGAGGGTGCCGCCGGCGAGGTCGACGCGTGTGGGTGCTTTTGATTCGATGCGCATGGTTTTTTGTGGCTCGGAGAAACCGAGCACTGGCTAGAGTAACGGAAGCGCGGCTTACTTGCCGCCGGCATTTGCGGCGCGGTTGCGAAGAAGTAGAGGGCCGGCTTCCCGAGCGGCGAGTGCCGGATTGGGCTCGAAGCAGCGGCGGCAGCGGGCTTCGTAGGCGCTGCCGGAGCCGACGACGATGAGTTCTTCGCTTTCGACGAGGCGTTGCGTGTGGACGGCGGGGTTTCCGCAGCGCACGCAAATCGCGAGGAGCTTGGTGATCTCTTCGGCGATGGCGAGGAGGCGCGGCATCGGTTCAAACGGACGGCCGCGAAAATCGGTATCGAGGCCAGCGACGATGACGCGCTTGCCCAGGTTGGCCAGCTTGGTGCAGACATCCACCACTTCGTCGCCGAGGAATTGCGCTTCGTCGATGCCGACGACTTCCGTGCGCGGCTGGAGCTTTTCGATTATTTCGGAGGCTTTGGTGACGTTGTCGGAGGGAATGCCCAGGCCGTTATGCGAGACGATTTCGTTGGCGGCGTAACGCGAGTCGATGGCCGGCTTGAAAATCTGCACGCGCTGCCGCGCGATTTCCGCGCGCCGCAGACGCCGGATCAGCTCTTCGCTCTTGCCGGAAAACATCGGCCCGACGACGACTTCGATCCAACCCATGTTGCCCTTGACTATGTCCACGCAACGTCTCCTGGTACGGCCGAACCCGAAATCTTCACCAACTCGCTACCGCACAGCATCGCAAAACTCCCAAGTATGTCATTCCGAACCCCGTTCGCTTTTGAACGGGGTGAGGAACCTGCTTTTCCCTCGCCCGCCGCAAAGCAGATCCCTCACCGCAAAAGACGCGGGTTCGGGATGACAACTAAGACCCTGCATCCACTGCCTGTGCCGCCGGGCGGTACATCTTCCTATTGTAGAACGGTGCGAAGGCGGCGACCACTGCCAGGCGGAAGGACTCCTGCCGCGTGACGAGATTGTCGCTCAGGACGCCCCAGGCGCCTTGACCGTCCCGGATGCCGACGGCGCCGGCGTAGCGATCGATCGCTAAGGAAAGTTCCGTGCCGCGGGACAAGACTTCTTCCGCGAGCGCTTCGGGGATTTCGATGCTACCCGAGCAGCCAAAATGTCCGCGCACGCCGTCGGTGACGTAGGCCCAGCTTTCGAGAAAGACTCTCCGGGTGCCATTTTCGACGGCAACGTCCAGGCCGCCTTCGAGGCCGACGCCGTAGTCGGCGCGATTGCCCGAGTTGGCGAGCATTTTGTGCAGGGCTTCGGCGCGCTGGCGGGCGCCTCGCATTAATTCTTCGCGGGAAGAGGGCGTGTGGCTGACGCCGCTCTCAACCTCGTGGCCCTGGATTTCGAGAGGAGACTGCGGAGAGAGCTTGGCGGCGAAGCTGGCGGTGGCTTCCTCGACCGCCTGAAGTTTTGGCCGCCGGGTGCTCCCGACGGCGATGCGGCATACGCTCATTGAAATGGAAGCCCTGTCAGCGAAGTGTACTGGGAAAGGCGCATAGGTTTCATGCCGAATTTCGTGTGTCTGAGGAAAACACGAGGAAAAGCTAGTGGAAAAGTGGCCCGTGGCCAGCCACCAGTGGCACAGGCATTCCTGCCTGTGCGCCTTTTCCCAATTTGTCATCCCGACCGGAATGGCCGACTTTTTCTTCCGTTCGCGCCGCGCGAACCTGATTAACGCGCAAACCGGTGCCTGCCCCCGCTACAAGGGAGATGTGCTATTTGGATTCGAGGACTTCGCGATGGTTCAGCTTCTGAGTGGGGCGATTATCGTGTGGATACAGCTTCATGATGGTAGCCAATTGTTCGTCAGAGAGGGTGGATGTGGACTTCAAAACGTACCAGGTCACTCCCTCTGTGCAGGGCGGCGTGGTGAGCGAGCCGCTATAAGTGTAATAACCGTGCTGTCTGGGCAAGAGTTCTTCTACGTTCACAGAGACCGTAGAACTCTCGATGGTTTTGTCGAGCTCGGGAGGAACATTCTTCCAAAGAGTTTCCAGAAGCGGATTGAGGGCGCCAGCCTTGAAGAGAATGGCTACGACGGCGAGGTGGCCGTCTAAGTCGGAATGGACAAGGTGCGCGACCATGTCGAAGCCCTTCCCGTTGACGCGTTCCTCGCTGGGGTGGTGGAAATGAAATTGTTTGAGGGTATAGGTCTTGTTGCCGACTGTAAGAGTGCTACCCGGCGCGTAATTGATCATGATTGTGTGGCCGTTGTTGATGATGCTGAGAGGGACGGCTTCGTACGCGAATTTTAGCTCAGGAAGGTCGGCGAGTTTGGGGTGGCTGATGTCGATGGGCGACTGGTTATGGCCCGTCTTGCATGTGGCGAACGCAGGATCGAGCGAACCCCAATGTTTCGGATCCCCATTGCCTTCGTAGCTCCAATGCGGAACGTGTGATTCTTGGGCGCGAGAGATCGCAAGAGCAAGCAAAATGCAGAGGGCCACGACAAGGCCCCGTGTCTTCCTTGCAGTTAAACGAAAAATCATGGGAAACCTCGAAATGATAACGCCCGAGCGGATGGACGGGAGAAAACTAATCCCGCATTTTCAACTTTGCGTAACTCGCTGTACCCAGGAATTTCTTCCTTGGCCTCGAAAACCACACCATCGTACACCCTCTCGCCCGTTCGCGGCTCTGATTAACGCTGATTACTAGTTCCCGATAACCGATTACTCTCCCATAGTACCTCCGGTCCAGTTGCACTTCCGCGTCGCCTGTCCTTTAGGCCAGCCGCTTTCCCCGGCGCCCCCCACTAAAATCAATATGTTGCGATGGCGGATAGTATTCCATCGATTTTGACGCGCCTCCGTTCCGGCCGGGTGCGCATCCTCTGGCTTGTGCTCGGTGCGCTCCTGCTTGTGAGCGCGCTCCCCATTGGCCTGTATCACCGCCAGGTACTCGAACTCAGCCAGGAAAAACTGGTGGATACAGAGCGTGTACAGCAAACGGAGTTAACCCGCTCGCTCGCGCAGGAAGTTCAGTTTTTCGAATCCAACCTCACGCAACAGCTGATCAGCCAGCGCCAAATTCTCACCCTGACGGGCCTGATCGACAACGTTACCGATCCGGCAGCCGAGCCCAAAGTCACCCGGCTCCTCGAAAATTTCGTCGATTCCAACCGTAACTCGTTCATCTACCTGACCGCCGTCGGCCGCGACGGCAAAGGCACCACCGCTTCGCAGGGAAATTTTCGCGCGGAGCAGGATCCCTTCGTGGCCAAGGCTCTGCAACGTGCGTTTGTAAGTTGCGTACAGTCCGTGAAATTCCGCAGCGATCCTCTGGCCCTGGCGCCGGATAATCGCCCCGCCTTCGTGATGGCGGTGCCCCTGAAGGACTCACAAGACAATTTCACCGGCATGCTCGCGGCGGTGGTTTCGCTGGACCCCATTCTGCACCGCCTGCAGGATGCCAGCGTGCGAGGGCGCGCGGTATTTATCGTCGACCACTACGGTCACATCGTGGCCCATCCCGATACCAAGCATTTTGTGCCCGGCGAGGATTTGAGCGACAAGTCGCACATGGTGGCTCAAGTCAAGGCGCTCCCCAAGGATTTGCGCAATACCGAAACCGTGCATTTCACGGAAAAAGAAAATAACCGCCAGGTGGAGATGGTCGGGACCTACAGCACCTTCCCGGAAGTCAACTGGGCCGTGATCTCCGAGCGCAGCGTGGATGAAGCCCGCGCCGACGCCGGCGTGACGGAGCTCAACCAGCAGGCGCTGGCATTCGTCAGCGTCGTGGTTCTCGTGGCCATTCTCTTCGGTTATTTCTTCGCCGTCGGCATCAGCACGCCGATTCGCTCTCTCGCCGCCTCCACGCGCGCCATCAGCCGTGGCGAGTTTCACCAGCGCACTCCGGTGCGCGGCGCCGCCGAAATCAGCGAGCTGGCCGAAAATTTCAACCTGATGGCCAGCGATATCGAAGAGTACATCGAGCGCCTGAAGGAAGCCGCCGAGGAAAATCGCGAGCTGTTCATCGGCTCGATCCGCATGCTGGCGGCCGCAATCGACGAAAAGGACCCGTACACGCGAGGCCATTCGGGCCGCGTGGCGAAGTATTCCACGATCATCGCGCAGGAACTGAAGCTCACGCCCGAGGATCTCGACAAGCTGAAAATTGCGGCGCTCCTGCACGACGTCGGAAAGATCGGCGTGGACGACCGCGTCCTGAAAAAGCCGGGTTCCCTGACGCCGGAAGAGTTCGAAATCATGAAGACGCATACGACCAAAGGCGCGAACATCATGCGTCCGGTTTCGCAACTCAAAGAAATGCTGCCGGGCATCGAATTGCACCACGAGCATATGGATGGGCGCGGATATCCATACGGCCTGACGGGCCCGCAGATTCCACAGATGGCACGCATCATTGGCGTGGCCGATACCCTGGATGCCATGACCACCAATCGCCCGTATCAATCGGCGATGGATTTAGACTACGCGCTAGGCCGAATCAAGGCACTGGCTGGTTCGAAATTCGATGAAGCGATTGTCATCGCGCTCGAATCCGCCGTAAAAGCCGGCAAATTGCGCCTCACCGCCGTAGAAGTGCAAGTCTAACCCTGTAGCTCAGGCCTTCAGGCCTGAGGTTTTCCCATCCCACAAGGCGATTTTTCGGCGCCACCAAAACCTACCCAGCCTTTGTAGCGGCCGCCTTCCGAGGCAGGCGCCTTTTCCCACTCACGAAAAGCTGATTTCCCCTTTCCTTTAGTTCCCTCCTCATCTCCACCCTCGCTTCACGCGACCACGGTTCCACCCCGGCCTCCTCCCCACCCAATCTGTTACACTTTTCTGTCCCGCCTTTTGCTGAGCGCGGGCCACTCTTATATGATCACGCTCTTCGGAAAACCCGAACCCACGCTGCTCGAGCGTCTGAAAGAATCCGTCGGCAAAACCAAGGAAGCCCTCGCCGACACGCTCGACACGATTACCCAGGGCGGCCGCCAGATCGATCCCTCCGTCCTCAAAGAAGTCGAAAACGCCCTGCTCTCCGCCGACCTCGGCGTAAAGACCACCAAAGAAATCCTGGACTCCGTGAAAGAACAGCTTTCCCGCAACGCCCTCAATAATGGCGATCAACTAAAACACGAGATCAAGAAGCATGTATTTCGCGCCCTCAATGTGTACGGAAACACCCCGCAACTGGTTGGAGCGGCAAACGGCAACGACCCCCGCGTGATTTTCATCGTCGGAGTAAACGGAGCCGGAAAAACCACCAGCATTGGCAAGCTGGCCAATCGCCTCCGCCAGGACGGCCGAAGTGTCGTTCTCTGCGCGGCAGACACCTTTCGCGCGGCCGCCATCGAACAACTCGAAATCTGGGCCCAGCGCAACGGCGTCGAAGTAATCAAGCAGAAATCCGGCTCCGATCCCGCAGCGGTCGTGTTCGACGCGATGGCGGCGGCGAAAGCCCGCGGCGCGGATGCGGTAATCGTGGATACCGCCGGCCGCCTGCACACAAAATCAAACCTGATGCTCGAACTCGAAAAAATGAAACGCACCGCCGCGAAAGTGATTCCAGGCGCCCCGCACGACGTCCTGCTGGTGATGGACGCCACCACCGGGCAAAACGGACTGGCTCAGGCGCGAGAGTTTACTTCCGCTGTCGGCGTGACGGGCATTATCCTGACGAAACTGGACGGCACTGCAAAGGGCGGCATAGTCGTGGCCATATCGCGCGAACTGGGCCTGCCCATTCGGTTTGTCGGCACTGGTGAGCAGATCAATGATCTCGTGCCATTCGACGCGCAGACCTACGCCGACTCGCTTTTTAACTGACACTGTGAATTCCCACGACACTCATTTCATGGAGCACGCGCTGGACCTGGCGCGCAAAGGCATTGGCTTCAGCAGCCCGAATCCAACTGTTGGCTGTGTGATCGTAAAAGATGGCACGATCCTCGGCGAGGGATTCCACCAGTACGATCAGAAAGACCACGCCGAAATTGTGGCGCTGAAGCAGGCCGGCGAGCGGGCGCGTGGCGCAACACTATACGTGACGCTCGAGCCGTGCAATCACACCGGCCGCACCGGTCCATGCAGCGAAGCGATTATTGCCGCGGGTATTTCACGCGTAGTGGCGGCGATGGAAGATCCAAATCCAAAAACGCGCGGGACTGGATTCGGCCGATTGCGCGCGGCTGGCCTCGAAGTGGAGAGCGGTCTGTTGGAAGCGGAAGCCCAGATACTCAACGAAGCGTTCTCGCACTGGATCACCACACGCAAGCCCTTTGTCACGTTGAAATCGGCGCTGACGCTCGACGGCCAACTTGCCCTGCCAACGCCGCGTAAAGGCAAAAAGCCCGAATGGATCACCAGCGAAGAATCGCGTGCCGAAGTGCACCGCATGCGCCACGCATCAGACGCTCTTCTTACCGGCATCGGCACGATCCTTGCCGATGATCCCCTGCTAACCGATCGCAGCGGCCTACCGCGCCGCCGCCGGTTGCTCCGCGTGGTTCTGGATACACATCTGCGCCTTTCACCCAAATCGCGAATCGTGCAAACCGCCGAAGACGATCTTCTCATCTTCACCGCCGCGTCCCTCAAATCTCCGAGAGCCCGCAAGCTGCAAAATGCCGGAATTGAAATTGTTCATCTGAAAAAAACCCGTGCTGCGCTGGATCTCGGCGCGGCACTCAAGGAACTCGGGCGCCGGGACGTTCTGAGCGTGCTCCTCGAAGCGGGTCCACGCCTAAACGCCGCGTCATTGTCCGCCGGCCTCGTCAACAAACTCGTCCTATTTTATGCCCCGAAGATCGCAGGCCCTTCACCGGCGCCATTCGTAAAATCCGGCACGCCAGGGCTATCGGCAATGCGCGTCATCAGCGTACAGCAGATTGGTTCGGATATCGCGGTGGAAGTGATTCTTCGCGGCCCGCATTCCGCGTAGCGCCGACAAAACTTCGGCACATCCCAGGAAGAAATTGCTACTCATTCCTCCCGTTGTTTGCGACCATTTTCCTCGAACCACCCCTGCACCAATTGCCTGACGGAGGACTTCCCAGCGTGAGTGAAGCACCGCGTTCCTGGCGTCTGGGTTTCTGGAGCCTGATCGCCACGCAATTTCAGGGCGCCTTCAACGACAACGCCCTGAAATACCTGGTGATCTTCCTGATCATCGGCACCAATCTCTCTCCCGACGAAGAAGAAACCAAAGTCCTCCTGGTCGGCTCACTGTTCGCACTTCCCTTCATTCTCTTTTCCATGACCGGCGGCTATTTTGCGGATCGCTTCAGCAAGCGCTCGGTCACCATCTGGACCAAAGTCTTCGAAGTCGCCGTGATGCTCTTCGCCATCGCGGGCTTTGCGGTCCACAGCATGGGGATGTCCATGGCAGCTGTTTTCCTCGCAAGTACGCAGGGCGCTCTCTTCGGCCCGTCAAAATATGGTTTGCTGCCTGAGATTTTGCCGGAGAAGCGGCTCTCCTGGGGTAACGGCGTCATCGAACTGGGCACGTTTCTTGCCGCGATCACCGGAACCGTAGTGGGAGCGAGGCTTTCGGAAGTCTTCACAGGCCGCGAATATTATTCGGGCATCTTTTTCCTCGCGTGCTCGATAATTGGCCTCGCAACCAGCTTCGGCATCTCGAAAGTCCCGGCGGCCGACCCCACAAAAAAGTTTCGCGCCAATTTTCTCGGCGATCTATGGTCGCAAGGCAAGCTCATCGGCCAGGACCGCGTGTTGTGGCTCGCGGTCCTAGGGAACACCTATTTCTTCTTCCTCGGCGCGCTTCTGCAGTTCGACATCGTCTTCTACGCGCGCGACGTCCTGCACGTCACTGCAACCCACGGCAGCCTGCTGCAAGCCGCCATCGCCATCGGCATCGGATTGGGCAGCCTCGCGGCAGGCTACCTCTCCGGCGGCAAAATTGAATACGGCTTGATTCCCCTCGGCGCAGCGGGCATCACAGTCTTTGGTTTTCTGCTGGCAGCTCCCGGC
>Ga0210403_10004275_pt1 | contig 12344 bp, 12 predicted proteins | sample IncBWC19MmetaG_FD_150863 | JGI IMG/M metagenome (GOLD analysis project Ga0210403, IMG submission 150863) | Forest soil microbial communities from Barre Woods Harvard Forest LTER site, Petersham, Massachusetts, United States - Inc-BW-C-19-M | ecosystem: Environmental > Terrestrial > Soil >... | reverse complement strand
CTGGCGCTGGCCATGTTCGTCTCGGTGATGATCGGCGGCGGCATGCTCTACATCGACGACAAAGCGCGCGGCGTGCACGAAGGCTATCTGGTCACGCCCATCACCAAGCTCGAACTTGTGCTCGGGCTGAACCTTGCGGGCGCGATTAAAGCCGTGATGACGGGCATCATCATCGTGTTCATCGGCTCGTTGATGGCCGGCGTGGGGACAATCTTCAATCCCATGACCATCTTCGGTCTGCTGATCATGATCGTGCTGACCTCGCTGGCCTTTAACACGATGATGTTTCTGCTGATGGTGCGCATTGAAGATCCGCTGGTGCCGCGGGCCATGTTCGGCATTCTCAACACGCTGCTGTTTTTTCCCAGCGGCTCGGTCTATCCCATTCAGGCGTTTCCGCGGTGGCTGCGGGTGATTGCGAAGTGCGATCCGTTCACCTACGCGGTCGACGGCTTCAAATGCCTGCTACTCAAAGAGACGACGCTGACTGCCGTCTGGGGAGACATGCTCTTTCTCTCTATCTTCGCCGCGGTCACGCTGGGCATCGCGATTCCTCTGTTTAAGCGGACTTTGTAAAAGCAATTCACCGCCGAGTACGCCGAGAGCGCCGAGAAAAATCAAGACTTTGGTGGTGCGTTCTCTGCGCTCTCGGCGTATTCGGCGGTAAATCATGTTTCCGGGAACTTTTAACTTGGCCGCCGTGTCCGTTATGCTAGAGAGGTATGACACTTCTGGATGCTCAAGAGTACGACCCGGCAAAAGCGCGGAAACGCAACATACGAATTATTTCCGCGATCGTGATCGTGTTATTCGTCGCCGGATTCCTGTGGTGGAATCGCTACTGGCCCGAGGAAAACGTCGCCCGCCACTTCTTCACTGCGCTGCAAAAACAGGATTACAAGACGGCCTACGGCATCTGGATGCACGATCCTGATTGGCAGCAACATCCGCAGGACCATCCGAAATATCTCTTCAACGACTTCTACCAGGACTGGGGACCGGGCGGGCAGTGGGGCCTGATCAAGACGCAAAAAGTTTACGGATCGAGCCCTTGCCCCGCGAGGCGTGGTGACAGCGGCGGCGGCACCGGCGTGGTGGTGGACGTGGTGGTGAACGACCGCACGGAACATGCCCAGGTATGGGTGGAAAAATCGGACAAGACGCTCAGCTATCCGCCATGCGAATTGCTTTTCCGCTGAAGTGTTTGCGCTTACGCTCTATGCGCGAATCGCTAAACCTACGGCTGGGTCAGAGACTCGAGCGTTTTCGCCAGAGACGCGTCGTCGCCGACATTCAGACAAGTCTTCGAACGATCAATCTGCCGCATTAGCCCGCACAGAACCTTCCCCGGACCCACTTCAATGAATGTCTGCACGCCCTGCGCCATCAGCAAGCGCATGCACGCGTCCCATTTCACCGATCCCGTGACCTGGCGGACGAGCGTGTCGCGGGCGCGCAGATCGTCGGTCACCAGTTCGGCGTCAACGTTGCAGGCGATGGGATAGACGGGTGCTTGCAGCTTGAGAGCGTCGAGGTCGGCTTTCAGGCGATCCTGCGCCGGCTTCATCAGCGAACAATGGAACGGAGCGCTCACCGGCAAGAGCTTGGCGCGCTTGGCGCCGCGCTCGTCCGCCAGCTTCGCTGCGCGCTCGACCGCCGCCGTATTCCCGGAGATGACGATCTGTTCCGGCGAATTAATGTTGGCCGGTTCGCAGACCTCGCCCTGCGCCACGTCGCGGCAGACCGCTGTGACTTTATCGAGATCCATGCCGAGGACTGCGGCCATCGCGCCCACGCCCACAGGCACTGCTTCCTGCATGTATTTGCCGCGCTTGCGCACGGTGCGTACGGCGTCGGCGAAACGGATCGTGCCGGAAGCGACATGCGCGGAATATTCGCCCAGGCTGTGCCCCGCAACGTAGCAGGGTTTTGGAATGCGCGTCTCGAGCACGCGCAGCGCCGCGATCGACACCGTCAGAATCGCCGGCTGCGTGATCTCGGTGAGGCGAAGCTGATCTTCCGGCCCCTCGAAACAGAAGGTCGAGAGCTTGTAGCCGAGCGCGTCGTCGGCTTCCTCAAACGTTTGCCGAGCGACCGGATACTTCTCGGCCAGTTCCTTTCCCATGCCAACGGCTTGCGAACCCTGCCCGGGGAACAGCAACGCGATTATGTTTTCAGCCATGAGGTTGATGAAGTAAACAATCCGTTGTCATCCTGAGCGAAGCGAAGGACCTGTGCAATTTGCTTGCGGGCGAGTTGCAGAGATCCTTCGCGCAAAGTGCGCGCTCAGGACGACAGTGCGTGGTTACTAAACAGTTCCGACGGGCGTGGGCCGCACAGCAGCCAGGCCTCGCTCAATCTTTTCGTTGATGCCGCGTTCGGAAAATTCCGCCGCTACGCGCACCGCATTCTTGATGGCGTTAGCATTCGACGAACCGTGCGTAATGATGCACGCGCCCTTCACGCCCAGCAGCGGCGCGCCGCCGTATTCGGTATGGTCGAGCCGCTTCTTGAAATCGATGAAGGCGCTGCGCGACAGCAGCGCGCCCACTTGCCGCGTGATGGTCGCCTTGAGCGATTCTTTCAAGGCCGTGCGCACCAGGTTGGAGACGCCCTCGGAAATCTTCAGCGCCACGTTGCCCACAAAACCGTCGGCGACAATCACGTCGACTTTGCCGTTAAAAAGGTCGCGGCCTTCCACGTTGCCCACAAAATTCAGCGGAAGCTGCTTGAGCAGTAGAAAGGCTTCGCGCGTCAGCTCGTTCCCCTTGCCCTCTTCTTCACCAATGGAGAGCAAGCCTACACGCGGTCCGGTCCCCGGCCTCTTACCGTACATATTTCCAAACGTCGCCTTGCCAAACATCGCCCGAAAATAAATGTCGCCGATCACGGCAAACTGTTCCAGATTCTGCGGCGTGCAATCGACGTTGGCGCCCACGTCAAGCAACATCGCAGGATTTCCCGGAGCGGTCGGAAAAACCGCGGCCAGCGCCGGACGGTCCACGCCGGGAACCGCGCCCAGCACGACTTTCGCCGTAGCCATAGCCGCGCCAGTATTGCCGGCCGTGACGAAGCCGGCGGCCTGGCCCTCGCGCACCATGCGCAGCCCGACCCGCATCGACGAATCGCGTTTGGCGCGAATCGCCTCCACCTTATCTTCCATGGTGATGAATTCGCTGGCGTGGACGACTTCGATGGGCAGGCGCGCGGCCGCAGGATGACGATCGAGCTCCGCCTTGACCACGTCTTCGGGGCCGACCAGCAACACGCGCACGCCGTACTGACGTGCTGCCAGTATGGCGCCCTCAATCTCTGGCTTGGGAGCGCGGTCGGAACCCAACGCATCCAGCGCGATCACGCTCGGCATGGTATCTCTGGGCTTGTCTCTGAACTAGCTGGCTTCTTTGACGTCGAGGACTTCGCGTCCCTTATAGTAACCGCATTTGGCGCAGGCGCGATGCGGCATCTTTTTCTCGTGGCAATTGGGGCACTCGGAAAGGCTGTGCGCCTTCAGAAAATCGTGGGCCCGCCGGGTGGAAGTGCGTTTCTGGGAGTGTCGACGTTTTGGATTAGGCATTTTTTAATTTCCTTTGCGGAGCATTCGCCCCGAAATAGCAGTTTAGCAATTGGCCATTAGCATTTAGCCTTTGGGGCCCCCGCTCATGTCAAGGGGCCAAATGCTAACTGCCAATTGCTAGTTGCTGGTCTTCAGTGTTCCAGCTTGCTGCGAATTTCCCGCAGCGCGGTCCACCGCGGATCTTCGATCGCGGTCGAACAGGAACACTGTCCTTCATTCAAATTTTGGCCGCAATGCGCGCACAGGCCGCGGCAGTCGTCGCGGCAGATCACCTTCAACGGAAGAGCCAGCAGCACCTGCTCGCGCAAAACATCCTCGAGCAGCAGGCCGTCTCCTTGATAATAGCCGATCTCGGCTTCTGCGTCGGTCACCGAAATCTCGTCGCGTCCGGCGTCGACCCCGAGCGGCCGGTAGAGCAATTCAAACTCGCGGACAATATCTCGTTGCACCGGCTCGACGCAGCGGGCGCATTGCAACTCGAGCCCCGCCGACAGCCGCCCGCGCAACCGTAGGTCCTGGATTACCTCATGCTTGCCGTGATGCTCCTCAACCACCTCGGCATGACCGGACGCCCGCAGCGGCGTGCGCTGCCGGGCCTCGCCCCCCAGGTCAATCACGCCAGGCCCAAACTCCTCTTCGAAATCCAGAGGCTGGCGTTCCAATTCATGGATGTCCAGGAACATCGCGAACCCTCCGCGCCGACGTGGCCAAATGCGTTCCGCGGAAGCACGCCAAGAGGCGTAAGTACCGCAAGGAGCAAGACTTAGGATAAAGGGGAAGACGGCGGAGTGTCAAGAAAAGGCGGTGCACCTTTTCCCTTGGAGTATGCTAGACTCTCCCTAGGAAATCCCTATGGCGACCCTTTATGTCGAAAACGTCCCCGACGAAATTTACAAGGCCCTGCGCAAGCGCGCCCGCGCCAATCGCAAGTCGATCGCGGCCGAAGTAATCTCCTTGCTGGAGCAGAACATTCCCACCGAAGAAGAACTCAAGCGCCGGCGCAAGGCCTTTGAGGGATTGGCCCGACTGCGCGCCATGAAGCCTCTCAGCCCGGGGCCGTTTCCCTCGGCCGAAGAAATGATCCGTGAGGACCGCGAGCGGTGACCAGCGTCGTCGTCGACGCCAGCGTTGCCGTGAAGTGGTGCCTGCCTTCTCCCAGGGAAGAACTGGTCGCCGAAGCGGAAGAATTGCTGGTTTCCAGCCGGCGCGACGAAGTTCGCTTTCTCGTGCCAGATCTGTTCTGGGTTGAATTGGCCAACGCTCTATGGAAGGCAGTCCGAAGAGGCGAAATGTCTTCCGGTAATGCGGCGGCGGCAATGTCTTTCCTGCGCGACCTCGGCATCGCCACGTTTCCTTCCATCGACATCGTGCCGCAAGCTTTGGACTTGGCGATCAGCCACAGCCGCACGGTCTACGACAGCCTCTACGTGGCCCTCGCTTTGCACTCCAAGAGCGAATTGATCACCGCCGACGAGCGCCTCGCCAACGCTCTCGCCGCCCACCTGCCGGTCAAATGGCTAGGCGCCTTCTAATCGCTCAGCCGCAGCGCCTCAATCGTCGGCGTCGGCGATTCCTCGAAAATCAACTTCTTCTCGAGATCGATGGTGTTCTTGGCGAGAAAGTGCGGAACATACCACGCAACCGCCGCGACCGGTATCAGGCTGAGCATACGCACCGGCTCTAACAGCGCCGACGATTCAAACTCCGGCGTCGACCTTGCATAGAGCAGAAATCCGAAAACGAACGACAGCATGGTCACGAAGGAATGTTGCTTGAAAAGTGGCAGCGTGCAAGTGAAGGGCAGCTTACGAAAACGAATTAAAACGATATTCGTCAGCAGCACTGCCCAGGTCGCGACCAGCAGCGTGTGCAGGCCCGCGACCAGCCAGCCTTCCAGGTAGGCATAGACGGGCAACGTGATGGCTACGAGTCCGGGCAGAACCAGAATCAGAATTACTCTTTGTGCCAGGCGTTCGCACTCTTGTCCGTCGGAATCGAGCATCAGCTGGAAGATCCAGTTGGAGCGCAGGTCCACCGGAACCTCGAACACAATGCGCAGCCCGACAATGACCAGGAAGCTGAGAATAAACGGAATCGAGAGTGCGTCAGGCGACAGCGCGGCCGCGCGCCGCGATCGCGTGCCTTCAACTGCATCCAGCAGAGCCTGTGAGGCCAGCACCAGTGCGAGCCCGCCAACGCCGGTTAGCGCCAGGCGATGGGCTTCGCTGCGCAGCATCGTCTTACAGATAAATCGGAAGCCGCCTTTTTGAAATGCGGTATGTAGCGCCAGGCGATCCAGCAGAACACCGAATCGCCATTTGCGGGGCAGGAGAGCAGGCGTGTGGTCAATTACCGTCGTGTCGGTAATCTCAGCGATGCGCACAAAGTGCCGGCGGTAGCCCACCGCGTAGGCGCACAGCGCAACTACCGCCACGGCCACGATCCCGGGAATGACCCGCGCGGATAACGCCGTTAATACGGGATCGGCGCGCCCGCGCAAAGACTGGCACAGACCCAGGAACCAGGTTGACGGCATCAGCGCAGTCCATGAAGGCACGTGACCACCGGCCTGCCGCAGTAAGTCCGGCACTGCGAACGCGGTGCACAGCAGGCCAACCAGGTACACCACCACCAGGCCGCGAACATAGGCCGAAACCCTTTGGAGCGCGCGCGGCGGCAGCACCGCCATCAAAATGCCCAGCGTCAGAAACACCGCGAGGAATGCGAAGACGCTCCCCAGCAATACTCCGGCCGCATGCACCACGGCGAACTTCACGAAGAAAATGAACTCACTCTGCGACGCCGCCACAACTGTGGGAAACAGAACGCACGACGCCGCATTCACGTCGAACGCGATCAGGATCACGAGAAAAAGCACCGCAATCAGATTGGCGAAGAATATGTTTCGCGTGGAAATCGGAAGCGGCACCAGATTCATGTAGTCGCGGCGGTCGGGAAAGATCGCGTCCCATCGCCACACCGCAACCGCGCCGGTGACGGTCATGGAAAGCACAATGAAGAAGTATTCGTCAGGAAGCACAATCGCCAGCGTGTCGACGTGAGTAATGCCGCGCAGCCATTGCAGCAGGCTTCCATATTTGTCCATCAGGAAAAGAGAAACGAACGCGCCGGGCAAAGCCAGCAGCGTGAGCACCAGCCCGATGCCGAGATCCAAACCATCGGCATCGGAGTCGCCGGCGCCGCGAAAGATGCGGGCGACGAAGAGCTGCACCATCCGCCAGAAGGGCCGCCGGCGGTGGTCGTCCCAGACGCGGAAGATGACATCAGCGGCCTGCGTAATCATGCGGCCTTCATTTGCATGACGCTGACAATGTCGCGCGCCACGCTCATCGTGTCGACGTCGTCGACCAAGTGCAGAAATGTGTTCTCCAGCGACTGCCCCAGAATCCGGCCGATGTTCGTGACCGAATCCTGGGCGATCACCACGCCCTTGCGCAGAATCAGCACATCTGAGCAGACTTTCTCCACAACCTCCAGCACGTGCGAGCAATAGAAAACCAGTTTACCTTGGCGGCCCAGCGCCTGCACCAGGTTCTTGAAGATCAGCGCGGAAGTCACGTCCAGTCCGGAGAGCGGCTCATCGAAAATAAAAATCTCCGGATCGTCCATGATGGCGGCGATGAGCAGAATGCGCTGCCGCATACCTTTCGAATAGCACCCAATGCTGGCGTGGCGGTTGGGATGCAGCGAGAAAAGTTCCAGCAGGGAATCGATCTTTTTCTCGAGATCGGGGCGCGGCATTCCGCGCAGCGTTCCAATCAATTCCAGATATTCCCATCCCGTCAAATATGGATAAAGGTGCGGCTCCTCGGGAACGTAGCCCAGACATTTCCGGTAAGCCATCAGATCGTGCTGAATATTGTGACCGTCGAACTGCACTACGCCGCGAGTCGGCTGCAACAATCCGGTCAGCATCTTCACGGTGGTGCTCTTGCCGGAACCGTTGGGGCCAAGGCAGCCCAGCACTTGACCGGGCCGCAGCGAGAACGACAAGTCCTGCACCGCCGGCAGCGACGCGTAGCGCTTGGTCAGGTGCACGGCTTCGAGCATGGACCACCTCGAAAGGGCGGAATCTGCGGATCTCGTTAGTCAGACTTCGAGCGGAGAGAGAAAACCCTATGATGTCAGCTTAGACACCGGCAGGTCGAGATGAGTTCCGTCGGCGGCAAATAATTTCGTCGCCGCACCGTCACTGTGCCGGGGGCATCGCCAGGCCGAGCGCCCGCATCGTGGTTTCATCCAGCTTGGCCTTGCCATCATTCTTGGTCGCGTCCTTCGTGGCCACGCCGAAATTGCCAGAGTAGTCCCACATGGCCCAGGCAATGTTGTGGCGTTCAAGCGATGTGCGTACATCTTTGATCCACGCCGCGCGGTCCTGCGGATCGGAGTGGTCCCGAAACACTCCAAATTCGTTGCAGATCAGCGGCACGCCGCGCTGCTTGGCCCAACTCGCCGCCTGATTGATCTCCGCTTCGATGCGCGGCGCGTCCCAGTGATCCTGTCCGTAGCGGATGACCTGCATGCGATCGCGCGCCTCAGGAACCAGCATCCCAACCTGCGCGGCGTTCTCCGGAGATGAGGGATAGTGCAGCCCCTTCAACCACTTCCAGTAATACGCTCCCCAGGTCGCGCCCTGATGGGTGAAGATGTGCGGTTCGTAAAAATGAAACACGTAGACGACATTAGGATCGGGCAGTGGTTCCATGAACACGAGGTCGTCATCGTCGTCCCAGCGCGCGCCCGCAGCGATGATCGTATTCGCCGGCGCTGCCCGCCGAATCGCCGCGGCCACCTTCACTTCCACGCCATACCAGCGATACGCGTCGCGCATCTCCGGTTCGTTCAGGATTTCGTAGAACACGCGATCCGGATCCAGCGACGCATAGCGTTGCGCCACGGTGCTCCAGAAATCGGCAAACCGCTCGACGAAGTCGTCTTCCTTCGCCAGGCGCGCCTTGAAGTCAGAGTCGGGATGCATGTCGATCTCAACCGCCAGCCCGGCATCCACAATCATTTTGACCGCGGCATCGAGATAGCCGAAATATTCCGCACCGCCGTCGCGATTCCGCGTCGCATCCATGAACGGCTGCGGATTCACACTGAGCCGCACATGATCAAATCCCGCCGACTTGATCAGCGCAATGTCGGCGGCGGTGGTATGAGTCTGAAACTGTTCCTTCGTATATCCCTTGGGGCCGTAAACCTGCGCAAACCATCCGCTCAGATTAATGCCGTGTCGAATGTGCGCCAGGCGCGCGGCTGGAACGGAAGAGGAAGATTGCGATGCAGTCTGAGCCTGCAGTAATGCCGCGCACAGCAAAACGAAAACAGCGATCCGCTTGCTGATCATGAACAACTCCCTTTATGACAAGGCTCTAGCGTGCGGAATCGCGAACTCTATCACGAATTCAGAATCGGCAGAGCGCGGATCCGCTTCTTCGTCGCCGCGTAGATCGCGTTGCACAGCGCCGGAGCAATCGGCGGCACCGACGGCTCGCCGATTCCTGTCGGAACCTCCGTGCTGGGCACCGCATAGACTTCGACGGTCGGCGTTTCATCCATGCGCAGCGGAGCGTAGTCGTCAAAATTCCCTTGCACCACGCGGCCTTTTTCGATCGTGATCTTCGCGCGCAGCGCGTTGCCCAGTCCGTAGACGATCCCGCCCTGAATCTGCTGTTCCAGAATGCTCGGATTGATGACTTGTCCGCAATCGACTACAGCGACCACGCGATGCACGCGCGGCGTGTCGCTCTCCATGCTGATCTCAACTACTTCCGCCATGTACGACGCGAAGCAACCGAAGCACGCGACCCCGCGGTAATGGCCTGCGGGAAGCGGTTTGTCCCATCCTGATTTCTCGGCGGCCAGTTGCAACACGCCGCGCATGCGGGCGGTGTGCCAGGTCGTGGTGAAGTACGGCAAGTCCTGATCTTTCGCCAGCAAATGAAGCCGGTATTGCAGCGGATCTTTGCCCGCCGCGACTGCCAGTTCGTCGATGAAACTTTCCAGCGCAAACCCCGCCTGCAGCGCATAGACGGAGCGCATCCAGCCGAGCGGCACCGGCGTCTCGGCCAGAACGTATTCGATCGAATAGTTGGGCACTCCATACACTGGCCCGGCTTCGTCCGGAAGATCGGGATCGACTCCGCCCGGTGTGGGCTGACCCTTCTGCCCGCTGATGGACGGCGCGACGATGCGATGCGTCAACCCGACCGGAAATCCCGATCCATCGACCGACGCGCTCAGTTGATGCAAGCTCGCCGGACGATACGTCGAGAAACGCATATCATCTTCGCGCGTCCAGATTACTTTTACCGGAGCGTTGATCGCCTTCGACACCAGTGCAGCTTCGACGGCGTAATCATGTTCGAGGCGACGGCCAAAGCCTCCGCCCATGAGCGTGACGTTGACTTTGACTTGATCCGAATCGAGGCCGACGGCGGTCGCGACCGAGTCGCGGCAATCCTGCGGAACCTGCGTCGGCGCCCACAATTCGCACTTCGTGCCCTGATAAAACGCGGTGCAGTTTCCCGGCTCCATTGGAGCGTGCGCCATGAAGGGCAACGAGTACTCGGCGCCGATTTTCTTTCCAGAAGCTTTCGCGGCATCGCCGGCCGTGTACAGACTCGCGCCTTTCTTCGACGCGGCCTGCTTCAGCGACGTTACGACCGCCGCAGTATTCAAATCTTTGTTCGGCCCGTCGTCCCACGTGACGTTCAGCACGCGGCGTCCTTCCATCGCGCCCCATACGCTGTCGGCGACCACGGCGACCGCTGAATCGCCGATTTTTCCGACGTAACTCACCCCCGAGATTTTCTTCGAATCCTTGTCGTCGAATCCGGAAACTTTTCCGCCAATCGTCGGACAGCGCGAGAGTAAAGCGAACTTCATTCCAGGCACGCGGAAGTCGATGCCGAAAATCGCTTCGCCCTTTACCTTGGCGGGTGAGTCGACGCGCGCCAGGCGTTGGCCAACGATCTTGTAATCTTTGCTTTGCTTGAAAGGCAGGTCGGTTGGAATCGGCAGCGTCGCGGCTTTGCTCGCGAGTTCTCCGTAACTTAAACTTCGATTGGTTGCGGCGTGTTTGATGTGGCTGTTCTCGGCGGTGCACGAAGATCGCGGGACGTTCCACGTCAACGTCGCCGCAGAGATCAGCATCTCGCGCGCCGCGGCCCCGGCCTTGCGCATCGGATCCCAGGTGGTGCGGATGCTGGCGCTGCCGCCCGTGGTCTGATCGCCGAAAAGGGTGCTGGCTCCGGCTTGCTCGATTTCGATCTGCTTCCAATCGGCCTCAAGTTCTTCCGCCAGGATCATGGGCAGCGCGGTGCGCACGCCTTGCCCCATCTCCGAGCGTGCGACCACGATGGTGACTTTGTTGTCGGGTGTGATGCGCAGATATGCGTTGGGCGAGAAGGTTTCCTTGCCCGAAGAATTTCCATGCGGCAGATAGAAGCCGATCACCAGGCCGGCTCCGGCGGCCACTCCGGCAGCAACGAATTCACGCCGGGAAAGCGGGCTCATCGCGCGCCCCCATTTGGAGCGGCGTTTCCGGCGGCCCGATGCACCGCTTTGCGAATGCGCTCGTACGTTCCGCAGCGGCAGAGGTTGCCGTTCATCGCCTGCGTGATCTGCTCGTCGGTCGGCTGCGGAGTTTTCGCGAGCAGCGCCGCGGCGGACATGATCTGTCCGGTCTGGCAGTAGCCGCATTGTGGAACTTCTTCCGCGATCCAGGCCGTCTGCAAGATGTGCAAGCCGTTGGCTCCGAGGCCTTCAATCGTAATCACGCTTTTCCCCGCGACCTGCGAAACCGGAGTCGAGCACGATCGGATCGGATTGCCGTCGACGTGTACGGTGCAGGCGCCGCACAATCCGGCGCCACATCCAAACTTTGTTCCGGTGAGTTCAAGAGTGTCGCGGAGAACCCACAGCAGCGGGGTTTCCGGAGAGACGCTGACTTGTCTGTCGCTGCCGTTAACGCGGAGTGTGATGTTGGCCATGAAGATGTGTGTCCTGAAAAGCCCAATCGTGGAGTTTGTGGAACTGGACAACATAGTACTCAAACCCACAGGGAAAGGGGAATGGCTGCCAGTGGGTTTGGGACGTGATGAACCGAACCGCGAAGGAATGGCTGTTCTTACTTCAGTTCGGTCAGTTTCTGGGTGGCCAGCTGTCCGACTTCGGTGCCGGGATTTTCTTTCTTGATCTGCTCGTAAGTGCGCTTGGCTTCGAGCGGCTGGTTGGAGCTCTGGTAGATGTCGGCCAACTGCAACTGCGCGCTGACTTTGCTCACGGATGCAGTTGGCTTATTGATCAGATCCTGATCGAGGGCGATGGCGTCTTTGGCGCGGTTGCTCTGCGCGTAGAGCGATGCCAGGGCACTCTTGGCTACTGCCGCGACTTCACGATTGCCGGCGGAAATCACTTGTTTGAAATTGCTTTCGGCGGCGGCGTTGTTGGAGAGGATGGCCGCGTTCACTCCTAGAAAATAGTGGGCCATGTCGGCGGTGCGGGTGTGAGGATACTTATCTACGATGGCCTGAAACTTTTTCGTGGCGGTCTCGGCGCGCTCTTTGGCGGAGGTGAAAGTAGGGAAGTCGGGCTGCTCGGGCGCACCGGGGGTGCGGAGTTGCGTGTCCATGGCGCGGACGGCCTGGGCGAGTTCGAGGCTGGCTTTTTCGTCCTGCGTGCTCAGGTAATACCATCCGCCAATCACGGCGGCGAGAACCACGGCGACGGCTACGACGGA
>Ga0210403_10004273_pt1 | contig 12344 bp, 11 predicted proteins | sample IncBWC19MmetaG_FD_150863 | JGI IMG/M metagenome (GOLD analysis project Ga0210403, IMG submission 150863) | Forest soil microbial communities from Barre Woods Harvard Forest LTER site, Petersham, Massachusetts, United States - Inc-BW-C-19-M | ecosystem: Environmental > Terrestrial > Soil >... | reverse complement strand
GTCAGCTTCTGCTTGGCATTCTTGCGCCCATCCGGGGTGCGCTCGCTGGCCGCCTGCTCTGCTTCTGGCCTGGGTTCCTGCCTGGGCTCGGCCGCTGGCGCTGCCGCCTCTGGCGGCGCAGCGTTCGGATGCATTCTGCGACCCCAGCGGTCGAGTTGCTCGGGCGGCCCGCTCGGCCTCGGCTCCTGCCTGGCTTCCTGCTTTGCCCCTTCTTTAGCACCCTCCTTAGCTCCCTTGGCCCCCTTGGGCCCGTCGCCGCCCAGGCGGGTGTCGGTCGCGCCGTTGGAGACGAGATAGGAAGCGAGCACGCCCGCCATGTTGGGGCTGGTGGTGTAGTGCTGGCGCAGGAAGCTTGGCAGCGATGACGGTGACACCGTCTTCAACAGGCCGCGCGGGCTCTTGTGGCAGGCGTTGCAGGTGCCCGCGAAAATCTGCGAGGGAGTCTTGCCGGCATCGAGGTTTTCCTGCGCCTGCGTCCGTCCTGCGGTCAAAAGACCGATCAACAGCAGGACCGTCGCTAGATTGAGCGCTCGGCTCGACATTCTTCTCAACTCTCCCGATGCGGAATTCCGGTCCCAGCGTCGCCGTGACTCTTACTCGGGCGCTAGCGGCAGCGGTCACCTTTTAACCGATTATCGCGCGAATGGAAGCGCACCCCCCGACGCAACCACGTGAATGGGCAATTTGAAATATCTGCTGTGTCTGCAATGCAATAGCTGCGCCATTGCGCTCGACCGAATTTGATCAAATGTATAACGAATGGGAACCTTGGCGCCCCATCGAGAGTCGATGGATAGCCGGGCAAATCAGGCATCTTCCGCGATAGTGCGTTGCGGGGAGTTCGATGGACCGTTTGTTGCGTCGTTTTCTGGGCAAATTTATCCACAGCGGCTCGATCACATTCACGACTGCTGGCGGTGCAAGGTTCAGCTGCGGTGATGGAACCGGAACCCACGTCGCCGTCCGTTTCCTTACTCGACAAGCCGAAATCAGGATGTTGCTGAATCCGGAGCTCGCGCTCGGCGAAGCCTATATGGATGGCAGCTTCATCGTCGAACAAGGTTCGATTGCGGACCTACTCGCGGTCCTGATGGGCCAACCCGAAGTGTTGCCTGGCTGGGCCAAGCCGCAATGGTGGGCGCGATATCTGGTGCGACATAGCCGCCAATTCAATTCGCGCGGGAAGGCGCGCCGCAATGTCGCGCATCATTACGACCTCGATGGCCGGCTTTATTCTCTCTTTCTCGACTCCGACCGGCAATATAGCTGTGCCTATTTCGACAAACCGGACGAGAGCCTCGACGACGCCCAGCTCGCCAAGCAACGTCACCTCGCCGCCAAGCTCCTGGTCGGGCGCGGCCATCGCGTGCTCGATATCGGTTCGGGCTGGGGCGGGCTTGGGCTTTATCTCGCCGAAATGACCGGCGCCGACGTCACCGGTGTCACGCTCTCGAGCGAGCAGTTGCAGGTATCGAACGCGCGCGCGGCGGAAAAGAACCTCACCCGTTCAGCAAGGTTCCAGCTGCTGGATTACCGCGACGTCGAAGGCCCCTTCGACCGCATCGTCTCTGTCGGCATGTTCGAACATGTCGGCGTCGATTTCTACGAAGCCTTCTTCCGGCATTGCGCCGAGCTCCTGACCGACGACGGTGTCATGCTGCTGCACTCTATCGGCCGCTCGAGCGGTCCGGACGTCATGAGTCCCTGGATCGCCAAATATATCTTTCCCGGCGCCCACATCCCGGCGCTGTCGGAGGTGCTGCCGGCGATCGAGCGTTCGGGTCTGTTAGTCTGCGACATCGAGATTTTGCGGCTGCACTATGCCGAAACGCTCAAAGCCTGGCGCGAGCGCTTCATGGCGCGGCGCGAGGAAGCAGTGCAGCTCTATGACGAGCGCTTTGCGCGCATGTGGGAATTCTATCTGGCGGCTTCCGAGATGGCGTTCCGCAAGCAGGGGCTGATGAACTTCCAGATCCAGCTCACCAAGCGCCAAGGGGTCGCGCCGATGACGCGCGACTACATCGTGCATGCGGAAAACAGGTTGCGCGCGGTGGAGAATGGCAGGACGGCTCCAGATCGCCGGCGGCTGATGCTTTTGGAAGATCAGTTGCGCAGACTGAACGCGGAAGGCGCGTAAGGATAGCGCGACACCGGCTGCGCCAGCTGCGCGCGCAGCGCCTGCAGGATGGCGGCTTCGCAGGGCAGCGCGCGGACTTCCGGCCGTGACGCCTCTTCCATGGCACGGACCAGCCGCGACAGCCACAGCCGTTCGCCGCCTCCGCTTTGCCATGTATTGAGCCGCTGACCCATCATCGTCCTCATCTCAGGCCTGACCGCCTAAGGTGCCGTAAAAAAAACCTGGCGAATGTGAACTACCTCACAAACCGCTTTATTCCGTTGGCCTAGACGTTTGAAATGGCCAGGAAAGACAAACAAAACTCATTTGACGTCCAAGGCGACCTCAGGACCGACTATGTCCTGATTGCCGCGGGCGTTGGCGCAGCCTTGGCTGCGTTTGCCTACCTGCTGCTAAGCTGAGCGGAAGGCCGCACCCGCGCGCCAAAGGCGCGACGCCGTATAGATGGGTACGCGCAAGTCGAAGCAAAGTTCAGCCCGATTCCCAAAAAAATTCTTTCAAAGGCGCACGAAGTGGCCCGCCCGCCGCCAGATTTCGGTCCAAAGCCGTCAAGCAATGTGATCAACTGAAGCTGGATTCATCCACATTTTAGAAGAACGGTGAATTGCCGCCAGCTTTCGCTTCCGCTTTGGGCGCGACAGGCGCTTTATCGCCGCCCCGTATCCGACAACTTGCTAAGACAAATCGCTGCCATGGCTTCCCCTGATTCGAACGTCCTCAAGCTCGCTCCCGACGCGACTCCTCAGCCTTTTCGGAGTGCGCCGCACAATATCGAGGCGGAACAGAGCGTGCTAGGCGCGATTCTGGTGAACAATGATGCGTTCTACCGGGTGTCGGACTTCCTGGAACCGAAACACTTCTACGAGCCGATCCACCAGACCATCTACGAGACATCCGCCAGCCTGATCCGGATGGGCAAGATCGCTACGCCGGTCACGCTGAAGACGTTTCTGCCGGCCGAGACCGATCTTGGCGGCATGACCGTCGGCCAGTACCTCGCCCGTCTCGCCGCCGAAGCGACCACCATCATCAACACGCAGGACTATGGACGGACGATCTACGATCTGTCGCTGCGGCGCGACCTGATCGGGATCGGCGAGGACATGGTCAATGTCGCCTACGACGCGCCGGTCGACTTCCTGCCACGGGCGCAGATCGAGGACGCCGAGCGCCGGCTCTATGAGCTCGCCGAAACCGGCCGCTATGACGGCGGGTTCCAGCGCTTCGCGCAGGCGCTCACGGTCGCCGTCGATATGGCGGCCAAAGCTTTCCAGCGCGACGGAAAACTGTCGGGAATTGCCACTGGGCTGCGCGACCTCGACACCAAGATGGGCGGCCTGCAGCCCTCCGACTTGATCATCATTGCCGGCCGTCCCGGCATGGGCAAGACGTCGCTTGCCACCAACATCGCCTACAATATCGCGCGAGCCCATCGGGCCGAGCTGCAGGCCGATGGCACCATGAAGACGGTCAATGGCGGCATCGTCGGCTTCTTCTCCTGCGAAATGTCAGCCGAACAGCTCGCCACCCGTATCATCGCCGAGCGCACCGGAATTTCATCGAGCTCGATTCGCCGCGGCGGCATCAGCGAGGCCGATTTCGAGAAGATCCGCGACTATTCGATCGAGCTGCAGTCGCTGCCATTCTATGTCGACGAAACCGGCGGCCTTTCGATCTCGCAGCTCACGGCGCGCGCGCGCCGCCTGAAGCGGCAAAAGGGGCTCGACCTGATCGTGATCGACTACATCCAGCTGCTGTCCGGCTCGGGCAAGCGCGGCAACGACAATCGCGTGCAGGAAGTCACCGAGATCACCACCAACCTGAAGGCGCTGGCGAAAGAGCTCAATGTCCCCGTCGTTGCGCTGTCGCAATTGTCGCGCCAGGTCGAAAGCCGCGACGACAAGCGACCGCAGCTCTCGGATTTGCGCGAATCCGGCTCGATCGAGCAGGACGCCGACGTCGTGATGTTCGTGTACCGCGAGGAATATTACCTCGCCAACAAGGAGCCACGGGCGGGCACGCCGGAATATGAGAAGTGGATGCTCGACATGAGCCTGGTGCATGGCAAGGCCGAAGTCATCATCGGCAAGCAGCGTCACGGCCCGACCGGCACCGTCGACCTGCAGTTCGACGGCAGCGTGACCCGGTTCAGCGACCTGTCCCCCGAAGGTCAATTGCCGGATCGGACTTATTAATAGCCTGCCGGACGGGCCCGCGCGGTTGAAGGAACTGCGCCTGCCGCTTAAGTTTGCCGCATGAACATTATTTCAGATCCCAATCCGGCGTTGGCCGGCACCCTATTGTCGCCGGAAGCAAACCAGGCCGCCGCGCTTGCGACCTATGGCGGCGTGCTCAGCATCGACCTCGACGCCATCATCGCGAACTGGCGCAAGCTCGAGAAGACGGCCGTGCCGGCCGAATGCGCCGCCGTCGTCAAGGCAGACGCCTATGGCTGCGGCATCGGGCAGGTCTCGAAAGCGCTCGCCACCGCCGGCTGCAAGACCTTCTTCGTCGCGACCCTTGACGAGGCCCGAATCCTGCGCGCCAGCGTGCCGCAAGCGACCATCTACACCCTCAATGGCTTCTTCCAGAACACCGGCGAGGGCTACGCCAGTATCGATTGCAGGCCGGTCATCGGCGATCTCAACGAACTGGCCGAATGGGATGTGTTCTGCCGCCGCTCGGGGTGGAATGGGGGCTGCGCCATCCAGATCGACACCGGCATAAACCGGCTGGGACTGACGATCGCGGAAGCGCAAGGCATCATTCCGCGCGTCAACGCCGGCGATCACGGCATTACGCTCGTGATGAGCCAGCTCGTCTCCGCCGAGCTCGTCAACAACGCCACCAACGCCAGGCAGCTCACGGCCTTCCGCGGGATCGCGAGCCTGTTCAGCAATGTGCAGGCTTCGCTCTCGAACTCTTCCGGCATTTATCTCGGCGCGCAATTCCAGTTCGACCTGGTGCGGCCGGGGGCTGCACTTTACGGCGTCAATCCGACGCCGGAAGCGGACAACCCGATGCAGCCGGTCGTCGACTTGAAGGCGCGCATCGTCCAGACCCGCAATGTCGAGCGCGGCGAAACCGTCGGCTATGGCGGCACCTGGACCGCGCGACGGCCTACCAAACTAGCGATCGTCGCCGCCGGTTACGGCGACGGCTATTTCCGCGCGGCCAGCGCCAATGACGGCACCCGCGGCGCCGAGGTCGTGGTCGCAGGCAAGCGTTGTCCGGTGGCGGGACGCATCTCGATGGATCTGATGGCGGTCGACATCACCGACCTGCCGCCGAACGCCGCGCGACGCGGCCACATGGCGACCTTGATTGGCGAGGGCATCACCGTCGACGAGCTCGCGCATCATTTCGGCACCATCGGCTATGAGGTGCTGACCAGCCTCGGCAAGCGTTACGCGCGGATCTACAAGGGCGGCGACGCGCCGCCGCCGATCCAGGCTGCCGCGCCCGACAAAACCGAGGACAAACCTGCGGCGGGCGCCGAGACCAAGCCTGCCGGGAGCCCGCCTCCACTGCCGACCTGATGCCCACGACTTGAAGATCGCAACCTTCAACATCAACAATGTCAACCGGCGGCTTCCCAATCTCTTGCGCTGGTTGCGCGCGGCAAAGCCCGACGTCGTTTGCTTGCAGGAACTGAAGGCGGCCGACGACGAGTTTCCACATGCCGCGATCGAGAAAGCCGGCTTTAATGCGGTCTGGCGCGGACAAAAGACCTGGAATGGCGTTGCGATTCTCTCGCGCAAGTCGGCACCGGTGTTGATCCGCACCGAGCTGCCCGGCGACCCCAGCGATCATGAGGCGCGCTATATCGAAGCCGCGGTTTCCGGCGTCGTCATCGCCTGCATCTATCTGCCGAACGGCAATCCGCAGCCGGGGCTGAAATTCGACTACAAGCTCGAATGGTTCGCGCGCCTGCGCAAGCACGCCGCGAAATTCCTCAAGCAGGATCTGCCGGTCGTGCTGGCCGGCGACTACAACGTGGCGCCGACTCCCCTTGACATCTATCCCACGAAATCCTGGGACAGGGATGCGCTGATTCAGCCGAAGAGCCGCGCGGCCTTTGCCGCACTGGTCGCGCAGGGCTGGACGGATGCGATCCGCACCCTCCATCCGTCAGAGCCGATGTACAGCTTCTGGGACTACAAGCGTAACCGCTGGCCGCGCGATGCGGGCCTGCGGCTCGATCATCTCCTGCTCAGCCCGGCGCTCGCGCTGCGCCTTACGAAGGCCGGCGTTGATCGCAAGGTGCGTGGCGAGGAAGGCGCCAGCGACCACGCGCCGGCCTGGATCGTGCTGAAATAGCGCATGATATCCGGAAAAGTGTGCAGCGATTTTCCGAAAAGATCATGCGCAAAAAATGAGCGAAAGTGCGAAGATTTCGTCGAAATCAACGCACTTTCGTCACCACAGATTCTTGCCGTCGATCACCGTCACCATCACCGCGTCGAGATCGAAATCGTCGAACAGGCGCGCATTGATGCCCACCTTGGGATTGTCGAAGTCCGGCTTGCCGGTCGACCAGTCCGGCGATTCCGAATAGGTGCCGCAACCGCAATCCGCGCAGAAATTATGTTTGACGGTCTTGCTGCCCCACCGATAGGTCGCGACATTCTCGGGCGGTGAGATCAGGCGGAACTGCGCCGGTGTGTAATAGGCCCACAGCGCACCTCGCTTGGAGCACAGCGAACAGGTGCAGCGCGTGACGCCGGCGGGCGCTTCACTCACCTCGAATTGCGTCTTGCCACAATGGCAGCTTCCCTTGATGGCCATGATGCACTCCCCTTCGAACGATGGCGTCGGAGAGCTCATAGCAGCCAACTGCTGCCAACGTGATGTCAGCAGCAGGCAGCAGAGCGTGCTGAATCAGCTGGCAGTCAACCGCTTTGCGTTGGCGGCGACATGCTCGCGATAGCGGCCGATGATGGACGAGGCCGAGGCGCCGGCGAACCAGTTCACACCGGCCTCGAATGCAGCAAAAATCTTTTCCATCACCATCAGCTGGGCTTCGTGCTCGCAATCGCCGTCGCCGTGGGCGAATTTTTCCATCCGCAGACGTACGACTTCGCTGGCTTCCATCGCCAGCATTTGGGTGGCGAACCATGGGAAACCATCGTCGGAGCCACCCAGCACGGCGTGCCGGTCGAGGGCGGAAAACTGGTGTTCGTTTCTCATCGCTTGTGCTCAAATTCTTTGATGCGTCGATGCCAGCAATACGCCTCAAATTCTAAGGATCGGACCGCGAACTGCGCCGCATCTTTGCTTTCGCGGTAAGGCCCGGTTAACCAAGGCAGCTGGGCGAAACGCAACTCCTCATGGTGAGGAGGCGCGTGAGCGCCGTCTCGAACCATGAGGCCACCGAATAGCACCCGCCTCATCCTTCGAGACGCGCGAAGACGCGCTCCTCAGGATGAGGCTTGGAGATACTTTGGGCTTCCTGTTCGTCCTCACCGTTGGCCTGATTGCCGGCACCGTCTCCGGCATTGTCGGCACCGGCTCCTCGATCATGCTGATGCCGGTGCTGATCTATGAATACGGACCGAAGCAGGCGGTGCCGATCATGGCGATCGCGGCCGTGCTGGCAAATCTCTCGCGTATCCTCGCATGGTGGCGCGAGGTCGACTGGCGCGCCTGCGCCGCCTACTCCATCACCGGCATTCCGGCGGCTGCGCTCGGCGCGCGCACGCTGCTGGCGCTGCCCTCGCATGCGGTGGATATCGCCATCGGCCTCTTCCTGATCGCGATGGTGCCGGTGCGGCACTGGCTCGCGCGTCATGAGCTGAAGGCAAATCTCTGGCATCTCGCGCTTGGCGGCGCCATCATCGGCTACCTCACCGGCATCGTGGTTTCGACCGGGCCACTCAGCGTGCCGCTGTTCCTGTTCTATGGCCTCACCAAGGGCGCGTTTCTCGCCACGGAAGCGGCGAGCTCGCTCGGCCTCTATTTCAGCAAGTCCGTGACCTTCGAACGTTTTGGCGCGCTGACGACGGATCTCGTGCTGAAGGGCCTGATCGCGGGATCGTCGCTGATGTTCGGCGCCTTCATCGCCAAGCGCCTCGTGCTGCATCTGAAGCCCGAATCCTTTCGCCTCATCATGGACGGCATCATGCTCGTGGCCGGCCTGTCGCTGCTCTGGACCGCGTTAACCGCATAAGAAATACCGCCGCCTGCGACGCTTCGAGCCTGAACCCAACAAGGGGCAGCGGAGACGAAGGTGACGCGAGTCACTGCGGCTCGCGCGCCGGCTGTGAGAGAGTGCGGCCGGAACCCGCCCATTCTGGAGGAATTGATGAATCGGGGCCTTATTGGTGGCGTGCTCGCCATCCTCGTCATTTGTATCATCGCCCTTGGCAGCTGGTACACCGTCGATCAGACCGAGCGCGGCGTGCTGCTGCGCAACGGCGCGGTGATCGGCACCGCGCAGCCCGGGCTCGGCTTCAAGCTTCCGATATTCGACAGCATCCAGAAGGTCTCGGTCAAGACCACGACCTATACCTGGGACAAGATGAACTCGTATTCCTTCGACCAGCAGCCGGCCGATCTGAAGATCAGCGTGACGCTGCGCGCCGCGCCCGAAAAGGTCGCCGATCTCTACGGCAGGTTCGGCACGATCGATGCGGCGGTGAACCAGGTGGTCAGCCCCGTCGTCAACCAGCAGGTCAAGGTCGTGTTCGGCCGCTACACCGCGGTGAAGGCGATCCAGGAGCGCGGCACGCTCAACGGCGCGATCAAGGACGCGATCACCGAGAATTTGAAATATGATCCGATGATCATCATCGAGAGCGTCCAGCTCGAGAACATCGAGTTCAGCCAGAACTATCTGCACTCGATCGAGCAGCGCATGCTGGCGGAAGTCGAGGTGCAGAAGCTGCAGCAGAATGCCGAGCGCGAGAAGGTGCAGGCGCAGATCACGGTGACGCAGGCGACCGCGAAGGCCAACGCCACCCGCGCCGAAGCCCAGGCCGCCGCCGACGCGCTCCGCCTCAACGGCGAAGCCAGGGCCACCAACATCAAGCTGACCGGCGAAGCCGAGGCCGCCGCGATCGAAGCACGCGGCAAGGCGCTCGGCTCGAATCCCAACCTCGTCACGCTGGTGCAGGCCGAACGCTGGAACGGCGTGCTGCCGACGACAATGGTGCCAGGCTCCGCCGTGCCGTTCGTATCGGTGAAATAAGCGGCGAAGCGGCTACAACGACGATGATGCGCGGGACGAAGTTCTCGTGCATTGTCGTTTGTGCGACTCGCAATATTGGCGCGACCGCGCCAAACCTGCTACCCAGCCGCCGATGGCCAAATCCACCCTCTCCTTTGTCTGCCAGAACTGCGGCGCGGCGTATAATCGCTGGCAGGGCAAGTGCGAGTCTTGCGGCGAGTGGAATACGCTGGCCGAAGAGGACACGACGGGCAGCGTACCGGTGTCGGTCCGCGCCAGGCGAAAGGGGCGGACCTTTGCGCTGGAGAGTCTCACCGGCAAAAGCCAGGACGCGCCTCGTTTGTCGTCCGGGATGGCGGAGCTCGATCGCGTCACCGGCGGCGGCTTTGTGCGCGGCTCGGTGCTGCTGGTTGGCGGCGATCCCGGCATCGGCAAATCGACGCTGCTGACCCAGGCGACGAGCCTGCTTGCCCGCGCCGGGCACCGCGCGGTCTATATCTCTGGCGAAGAGGCGATCGCGCAGGTGCGGCTGCGCGCCGAGCGGCTGGGGCTTGCGGATGCACCGGTGCAGCTCGCGGCGGAGACTTCGGTTGAGGATATCGTCTCAACCCTTTCCGAAGGCAGCGTGCCGCGCCTGATCGTGATCGACTCGATCCAGACCATGTGGACCGATACCGTGGAATCCGCGCCGGGCACGGTGACCCAGGTCCGGGCCTCGGCGCAGGCGCTGATTCGCTTTGCCAAGAAGAGCGGCGCGGCCATCATCCTGGTCGGCCACGTCACCAAGGACGGCCAGATCGCCGGGCCCCGCGTGGTCGAGCACATGGTCGATGCGGTGCTGTCCTTCGAGGGCGAAGGCTCGCAGCAATTCCGCATCCTGCGCGCGGTGAAGAACCGCTTCGGGCCGACCGACGAGATCGGCGTGTTCGAGATGACCGGCCTCGGTTTGCGCGAGGTTTCCAACCCCTCCGAACTGTTCCTCTCGGCGCGCGATCTCGGCACGCCGGGCACGGCGGTATTTGCGGGTGTCGAGGGCACCCGGCCGGTGCTGGTCGAATTGCAGGCGCTGGTGGCGCCGACCTCGCTTGGCACTCCGCGCCGCGCCGTGGTCGGCTGGGACCCAAGCCGGCTCTCGATGGTGCTGGCGGTATTGGAGGCCCATTGCGGCGTGAAGCTCTCCGGCCATGACGTGTATCTCAATGTCGCGGGCGGCCTGCGAATCCAGGAACCGGCGGCTGATATGGCCGCCGCCGCCGCGCTGGTGTCGTCGCTGGTCAACGCCCCCTTGCCGTCAGATGCCGTCTATTTCGGCGAGATTTCGCTTTCCGGCGCGGTCCGGCCGGTGGCCCAGACGGCGGCGCGGCTGAAAGAGGCGGCCAAGCTCGGCTTCGGCCGCGCCGTGCTACCCGAATCGGCGCGCGGCGAGGTCGGAGGCGATGCCGGGCTGTCGCTCACCACGATCGGCGGGCTCACCACCTTGGTCGCGGAGATTGCCGCGCGGGGAAACCCCAAAATGAACCGGGAATCGGGCCCATCTGAAAAAAATGCCACACCAGCCAGATTCCGCCGCGAGAACGGCTAGGCGGGCGTGACGCAGGCTTTTCGCGCCGCTATACAACCCCGCGTAACAGCGTGATGGACAGCGCGATTTCCGGCCTTGCCGGACGCCCTTTCAGCTCCTTTAGGTAGGACGGCACCGACACGCCGATTCGGGACTTTGGACTTGCCAGCGGACCAGACCAGCCGATGCCAGTAACGATCCTTGATCTCATCCTGCTCGGCGTCATGCTGATTTCAGGCCTGCTCGCAATGGTGCGCGGCTTCATGCGCGAAATCCTGTCGATCGCAGCCTGGGGCGCGGCGGCGCTGGTGACGCTCTATTCCTTCAACAAGCTGCTGCCGACCGCCAAGACCTATTTCAACAACGATACCGTCGCCTCCGTGGTCGTCGTTGCCGGCGTATTCGTCGGTACCCTGATCGTGGTCTCCGTGATCACGGTCCGCATCTCCGACATGATCCTCGATTCGCGAATCGGCGCGCTCGACCGCACCCTGGGCTTCCTGTTCGGGCTCGGCCGGGGCCTTTTGATCGTGGTCGTCGCCTTCTTGTTCTTCAGCTGGCTGGTGCCCGAAAAGCAGCGTCCGGACTGGGTTTCGGGCGCCAAATCCCGGGTGGTACTGCAGGGAACCGGGGATTGGTTAATGTCGCTCTTGCCTGACGACCCCGAGAACACCATCTTAAAGAAATTCAAGAAGAATAAACCCGAAGATGACCAGACTGACACCGAGCCGCCCCCACCGGGCAGCCCCGGTGATGGTTACAGCAAGCCTGCCCGCGACCAGCTCAAAAAGCTGATCGAGAAGCCGGCGGCCAAGTGAGCCAAATTCGGATTTGAAGGCCATATTTGAGCGGCCAACAGAGAGGCGATGGACGAGATGCAACACCCCTCCGATGACGCCCAACTCGATCCAGGATTCGGCCAATCCGCGATCGAGACCCAGGACGACCTCGAAGGGGACACGCTGCGCGAGGAGTGCGGCGTGTTCGGCATTTTCGGCCATCCCGACGCCGCCGCCATCACCGCTCTCGGGCTGCACGCCCTCCAGCATCGCGGCCAGGAAGCCGCCGGCATCGTCTCATACGACGGCACCAGATTTCACAGCGAGCGCCGGCTCGGCCTGGTCGGCGACACCTTCTCCCGCCGCGAGGTGATCGAACGCCTGCCCGGCTCGGTCGCGGTCGGCCATGTCCGCTATTCCACCACCGGCGCCACCATCCTGCGCAACGTGCAACCGCTGTTCGCCGAGCTTAATGCCGGCGGCTTTGCGGTCGGCCATAACGGCAACCTCACCAACGGTCTCACGCTCCGCCGCGAGCTGGTGCGCAACGGCGCGATGATGCAGTCGACCACTGACACCGAGGTGATCCTGCACCTGGTCGCGCAGTCCAGGCGCAACCGCTTCATCGAACGCTTCATCGAGGCGCTGCGCACCATCGAAGGCGCCTATGCGCTGGTGTCGATGACCAACAAGAAGCTG
>Ga0210403_10004272_pt1 | contig 12344 bp, 12 predicted proteins | sample IncBWC19MmetaG_FD_150863 | JGI IMG/M metagenome (GOLD analysis project Ga0210403, IMG submission 150863) | Forest soil microbial communities from Barre Woods Harvard Forest LTER site, Petersham, Massachusetts, United States - Inc-BW-C-19-M | ecosystem: Environmental > Terrestrial > Soil >... | reverse complement strand
GATCTGCAGCGGGATCTGGATCGCTTTCACGATCGCTATGGAGATGGCGATCGTGATCGTGATTGGGACCGTGACTATGATGGCGGTCATTGGGAATGGCGGTAGGATTCGACAATTGATTGGATGGGAGCGAACCTGGCAGTTTTACCATGCGGACTGCCGCAAACTCGACAACAGCGATAAGAACGATGGGCCATTTTGGGTCAGCCGCTAATCAACCGCCAGTCAACCGACAAACTTAGCCGTGGGCCAACCGGATTAAAGCGGCGAAAGTGAGCTATAATTCGCGTCATAGGGGGTCAGCCATGAAGACTCTGGGCCTCTGCTTCCTTCTGGTGCCGGTTATCCTCATTCCGGGGGCGTTCGCCCAGGAGCAATCCAAAAATTCTCAGATCAGTGCTGACGACGCCATTGTGCAACTGTGGAACGCGCATTCGGATCAGACCGAGGGAGCGAGACTCGAGGGCGACAAGCTGATCATCTCCTCCGATAGCGACTTGAATACGTGCCTCTATCTCCGCGTTTATCGCGTGAAACGGGAGGCTAAGAAATCTGACGTTACGGTTCCGTCCGGTTACACCACCTGCGTGCCCGTCAACCGGTTCAATAAGAAGAGTGCGGAGATGCCCAAGTTGCAGTTCCTTCCGCAGCAGTGATGAGATTTGGCTCTCGCCACTTGTCGGCCCCGGTACCGATGAAAACCAGCGATCACACAAACAGAATTGCTGCGCTAGTTTGATTAGACTCTGCGACGCAGACTCGGGGTGTTCATCGCCGATTGAACTGGCTAATGGGGTTGTTTTTCGGACCCGCCAACGCGCTCCAATGGTACGCAAACAGTTGGAAGTAGTGATGCTTTCAGTCTTTCGTTCATTCGGGTGTGTATCATGAAATGGCTGGCTAAGATCCCTGTGCTTCTGCTCTTTGTCTCTGCGCTCATGGCGAGCGCCCAGTCAGCATCGGAAAAAAACAAGGGGGCGCAGGAAATTCAGGCGCGTGGCCTCTGGACCGATCCATCCACTGGGCTGATGTGGGCTGGCAAAGACAACGGCAAAGACGTGAGCTGGAAAAAGGCGATGACGTACTGCCGCAATCTGCGGTTGGCTGGGTACTCTGACTGGAGGTTGGCGAATATGGCTGAGTTGCAAGGAGTCTTTGACCTCACCGCTAATGCTCCCGGGCAGGCGGGCCCCTGCAAAGAGCCCAGGGATTTCACTTTTCATGTAAAGGGCGATCTGTTCTTGACAGGTAATCAATGCAGCAGGAATTACAGAATGGATGATCGTGGACGTCCGATTGGGTATGCGTACTACTTCGACTTCAACTCAGGTAAACCGGATGATGATCAAGGCGGTTACTCCTGCGGCAAGCGCGCTCTGTGTGTGCGCGTCTCCGGAAAATGATGCTCGTAGGCCCGGTTGCACAGCATTACAAGTTCACCGGCAAAGAACGGGATGAATAGCCTCGCCGGCTTAACTGCCAGAGCAGCAATCCACAAAAGGCCGATTTCGGGCCGCGACCGCAGGGATGGGATAGAGCGGGCCGCCACATCTTATTCTGGACCTGGACGAAGGGGTGAGATAGCCCCGCGCCGAGCCGCTCTTCCCACGTACTCTCGCAGCCAGTCGTTGGCCATTTTGAACTGGTGCTTCGGGTCGGCTTCCGAGTCGCGGAACAACTGTAAATTTACAGTTGACCGGACAGTCACGATGGTTTCCGGTTAGCCGACATCCATCCGGAACCGCTGGTCATCATTTTCCCAGAACGCCGTTTGCACTAGCGTCTATCGCGCCTTGGGCACAATTGCAGCGTGGAAGGCAAAGAAAGGCCGCCCAAACATCGGGCTGAATTTTCATTTAACGCGAGAGTGCTCGGTCCAACGTAACTGCCGAGAACACGAATGTGTAACTGCGCCCTGCAGGAATCTTCGTACAATTGATCTCACAACTCTGACCATTGGCTTGTCACCGTCGTAATTCAGGAGAGGTTATGCTGAGCAGATTCGGGAAGTGTATGGTTTTTCTACTCACTCTTGGAATGTTGGCGTCGGCGCAAACTGTGCCGGCCGGAACTCGCATCACCGTGCGTACCGACTCGCAAATCAATTCCGCCAGTGCGCATGTCGGACAGTCATTTAATGCCAATTTGCTCAGAGACCTAGTGGTCAATGGCAAGACCATTGCCAAGGCTGGCGCGCCAGCTAAGGGTAAAGTTGCCTATGCCAAGTCAAGTGGACGGCTGCACGCCCCCGGGCAGGTCACCGTCCGACTCACCTCGATTCAACTGGCGGATGGCAAAACTCTGTCGGTCTCAACCAGCGGATTTCGTGCTAAGGGCAAAAGCCACACCAAGAGCAATGTGACCAAAGTAGGTGGTGGCGCCGCAGCGGGCGCACTCATCGGCGGACTGGCCGGAGGCGGTAAGGGCGCTCTGATCGGCACGGCCGTGGGCGCGGGAGCGGGGACCGGAGTGGCAGCGGCAACGGGTAAGGAAGAGGCTGTGGTCCACGCCGAGACGGTAATCACCTTCACGACCACGGCGAACGCTACAGCGAAATAAGTCGAAGTCGCGGGCGGCCGTGCGCTCGGTGCCTGGATCGCTTAAACTCGATTGCGCGGCACCGTCCGGCAGCGCAACCGTTTTCGAGATCTTTCCACCCCAGCTATAGACTTGTTCACTTCAAGCGTCCTGCAGTGACCCTACCGAAGTCCCGACCCTTTCTCCGATTGTGGAACTTTCTTGCCCCTTCTGCGATTAGCGTTCTGATACCGTTAAGCTTACATGCGTACACGTTCCAACGGATCAATTCCCGTCGACTTAACCTGAGGGGCTAGAGATTCCAGGACCTCAAGGAATAACAGCACGTCGGGTACCTTGTCCGATCTAACGCTGATGGCGCTGAGCCATTTTCCTTGCCGCTTGATCTGCAGATTACTGCGCACGAGGCCGGCCTGGGTGATCTCCGATACCGGGACGGAAGACCCCTTCCAACTGACGGCTGTCGCCGACAGGCCGATGCCGCCGAACTGCACGGTCTCGCCTCGCTGCAACCTCGCTTTTGTGTTCTGCACCATCGGAGGGAGAATCCGGCTGAGAATGATCCCGATCGCTTCTTCTGCGTTTCGGAAATTCGATGTGACCTTCAGCTTCTTGCGATCTTGGCCGATCAGTTCCAGCGTCAGATGCGCCCGGCTTGACTTGCTCGACATTGCGAGCAAGGCGCCTATCAGTCCGAGGTGCGCGTATACGTTGATGGGAACGACGCGGTAGCGGGTCTCCGCAATCTGGCTCCAGGTAATTTCCTGCTGCCCCCGTACTGATTCGCGCCGCACACCCGAATCGTTGATGATGAGAACGGTTTTACCCAGCACAATCCACAAAGCGGCAACCGTACACATCAGTCCGATAGAAATCCACACCAAAGCTGGAGGTGCGGACGTACCCGTTTTATTCTGCTCGGCCCAGATTCCAATGATTAACCCAAGCGCTCCCAATGTTACGAGAATGCGTGCTGTGTAAGCGGCCCCGAACCGGCGCTCCTCATATGCCATCGCTGCAGTGGCCATAAGTGCTCCCTGATGGCTGCAGTCCTGACAGCAGCCCCGATTTGCTCCGCCTAATAATAGGCACAAGAACTGGACTGTCGATAATTACCTATGTAATGTCGGGTTGGCTGTTATCTATCAAGACGTTGTACCCACGGGAACAGTTGGCCTAACAATCGCCATTACAGTGCGCCGGGGTAAAACTTCGATGATCGCGCTTCGCGCTCACCCCTGGTCATGAAAACGAGAGGATCGTTTTGCAGGGACTCGACTTTGGCAAAGATAGCAGGCAGCTTGTTTGCGGATGATAGATATTGGAGCGATCGCCGTCACATCGAGCGCGATCGCCAGAAAATCGCCGAGGATCGCCGGGAGCTTCAACGCGATTTGTATTACGGGGATTACCGGGCTGCTGATCACGAACGCCGGGAGCATAATTGGGGCACTCATAACCCAAAGGTCGGAGGTTCAAATCGTCTCTCCCCGACCAATTCTTTACGCCCCAATAACTTCCGATGAATTTTTCCGTGCCTTCCCAGCCATGTTGGCGTCCTCTTCCCAACTGCAGATATGCAGTTGACCGTGGCTCTGCCGCCAACTCCCGATCGGGGCGTTGGGTAGAAGACACCATTGTCCGAGCAGTTTCCCGTGGGCGTCCCGATGCTGGCGGCGTTGCGCTGGGGAGGTGGGGAGCTTACACTTGCGAGCCATGTGCGGATCAATTCCTTTCTGGACAATGCTAGCGGGCTGGGCTCAGGTGGTCGTGCTGATTGTCACCGCTGTGTTTGTTTGGCGATATCTGCGCAAGACTGAACGCCTGAGGCGCACAGGGCAGGACCAGGTGAAAGCGAGCCTTTCGCAAAGATGGTAGCAGGATGCGTTCCGGCTATTTTACGAAAGGTAAACAAACGGGAAAGTGGACGACATATGATAAGAAAGGCGATGTGGTGAAGGTAACGGATTTTGACGGCAACAAATCAAGGATATAAATTACATTAGCTATGAGAAAAGCAAAAGACGTTGACGAATACATCGCGAGCGCTCCGAAAGAAGCGAGGAGCAAGCTGAAAGAAATGCGCAAGATAATCAAAGAAGTGGCACCAAAAGCGGAAGAAACAATAAGTTACGGCATGCCTTATTACGGCTATCACGGCCGTCTTGCATATTTCGCATGGTTTAAGGATCATGTGAGCTTGTTTGCTATGCCGCCTATTCCCGATGCATACAAGAAAAAATTAAACGTGACAGGAAAATCAACTATTCAATTTTCTTTTGATCAAAAACTCCCCAACGCTCTTATAAGAAAACTTGTTAAAGCGCGAGCAAAGAAAAATGAAACCAAAGACAAACGCTAAATTAAGAATCTGTAGCCGCGGGCATAAGTTCTATAAATCGAGCGACTGTCCCGTTTGCCCTATTTGCTGGTCGGGAGAAGCGTACAAAGTCAGATAAAGCACAGCGGCAGTCTGACGGACTGGAAAAGAAGTTGGAGCGCCGTCCGGCACAAGTCCCGAAGAAGAAAGCGGCCTGAGAGTAAACTAGGCCGCCGGCATTCTTGAGGAACTCCATCGGCGCGATCCTGTCGCGGCCAATATGTTCTCACCTCGTTCCATAAACCCACAGGATTTGAAGCTGCTAAGCCATTCGGTTGCAACGACCAAAAACATCGCGTCGAAGTAGTCCAAAAAGAACTGTTTTTCGAGCGCGAATAAAGACAAACTCTTTACAGTTCTCTGACACAAGCGAGATTGAAGTCGGTTAACCTGCCTTCTGCAGAGCGTCTCGGTCGGTTCACGAGCGCTGATCCCCTTATCGGTATTCGACAAGACCCGCCACTAGAGTTGTCAGCACCGGACGCCACACCGGGCTGTTAGGAGGTTCCAATGCCTCACACAAGAATGGAGTTAAAAGGAGGGTCCCATGCGTCTTTCGCATCTTCGTTCGTTTCTTGCATCGCAAGCGGTTCTGTTCCTCAGCCTGGTTATAACCGCATTTCACCCCATACCGGTAAGTGCCCAAAATTTCTGCGGGCCGGTAACGCTGGTTAATTTCAATGGCATAAACGGCCAATACCCAGTGTCGGGCGTGACGTTTGACCGCCAGGGCAATATGTACGGCACGACTGCTCAGGGCGGCCCCTCCTTTAACCCGATAGGAAGCAATGGAATCTTAAACTACGGGTTGGGAACCCTTTGGACGTACTCGCCTGGCGCTGGGCTGACGTCGCTGTTCAGTTTCAACGGCTCGACCTCACCTTCCAACAATGGTTACAGGCCATTGATGCCACTCGTGATGGACGGGCAAGGCAATCTTTACGGTACGACATACTACGGCGGCAATGATTTCTTTCCCGACAATAGCCACTTCGGGTGGGGAACCGTTTTCAAGTATTCATCGGCGGGGCAGTTCAGCACCCTTCATGAGTTTTCCGGCCCGGAGGGCGCGAATCCCGTCGGAGTGCTGCTGGACAGCCAGGCGAACCTTTGGGGGACAACTTGGCAGGGCGGCCTTGACTGGAACCCCACCCTCGGCAACTTCGGCCTTGGGACCATCTTCGAATACTCGTCTGGCGGCACATTGACCAACCCCCTCCTTTTCTCGACGACGAACGGCGGAGGAAACGCCGCCGCAGGTTTGACAGCAGATGGCCAAGGCAACTACTACGGTACTACTTACGAGGGAGGGACTAACGGCTTTGGAACGCTCTTCCAATATGACTCTGCCACGAACCAACTGACTACGCTCGTCAATTTCACTCGCACAAACGGCAGCCTCCCGGCCGCAACTGTGGCCCTCGATGGCCAAGGCAACGTGTACGGCACCACTTATCAGGGTGGCTCACACTCTTCGGCGTCAAACTACTGCTGTGGGACCGTTTGGAAGTATTCCCTCAGCACCGGAGCGCTGACGACCCTGGTGAGTTTCGACGGTGACACCGTGCCCGCGGACGGAATGTTCCCCCAGGGCGGAGTCACCCTCGATAGCAATGGCAATCTCTATGGGAGCACGGTGGGCGGGGGCACATTCGGCGACGGAATCGTTTATGAGCATTCATCCGCGGATGTATTGAGTACGCTTGTAACTTTCAGCGGGCCAAACGGTTGGAGCCCCGAGGGTAACTTGGTATTCGACAGCGCGGGCAACCTCTACGGGACGACGAACCAAGGGGGATCTTCCGGGTACGGCACCGTCTTCAAGCTGACACCGAACACCGGCGGAGGGACGTGTAGCGGTCTTACCCTCTCTTCGCTTACGTTGAACCCAACTACGGTCCAGGACGGCGCCACGTCTCAAGGCACGGTGACCCTAAGCGCAGCCGCTCCAACCGGAGGGACAGTGGTGGGGTTGAGCAGCAATAGCTCGTTCGCCCTTGTGCCGGCCAACGTGACCGTGCCTGCCGGCAGCTCCAGCGCAACATTCACAGTCACTACCAAGTCGGGCGTCCTCAGCAACACCTCGGTCGTGATCACGGCGGCTCTCGGCAACAGCACTGCCCAAGCTTCCATGACCATAACACCTGCGTCCACTGTGACCGTTTCCTCGCTTACGTTGAATCCCAACAGCGTCCGGGGTGGAAGTGCGTCTCGAGGCACGGTGACCTTGAGCGGAGCTGCTCCATCGGGGGGCGTCGTGGTGAGCTTGGCCAGCAATAGTTCCTCCGCCAGCGTGCCGGTTAGTGTAGCGGTCACCGCCGGTGCCACCACCGCCTCGTTTACCGTCACGACGACATCCGTTACTACGACCACGACTGCCGTGATCACGGCGACCCTGGGAAGCAGCTCGATGCAAGCCTCCCTTATCATTACGCCACCGGCGACCGCGACACTTTCCTCGCTGACCCTGAATCCGACCAGAGTCAGTGGAGGAAATAACTCCACAGGAACTGTCACTCTCACTGCAGCGGCACCCTCTGGGGGTGCGGTTGTGACGCTTTCGAGTAGGAACACGTCTGTAGCGACCGTTCCATCCAGCGTCACAGTGCAAGCTGGGACAACCAGCGCCAGTTTTACAGTCAGCACCCAGCGGGTGTCCTCAAACACCAACGTCGTCATCTCGGTCGGCTATGCCGGAACGACCAAGAACAAAACCTTGACCGTGACCTCTGGCCACCATTGAGCGTTGAGGTGTAGCGGACGGGTAATGAGCGCGTCCTGTCAGTGAAAAGGTTTCGCCGATCAATTAGAGAGGCACTCCAACCTTGGGCGGCAATCTTAGGGTGGATGGGAGGGCAAGTCAACGGCAGTGATCTACGTCAGCCCCGTGATCCCAGACTCTACCGGTATCCACGTGCCAGTTAGTTAGGCTTTCGGCTTGCCCGGAGCAAATGCCTTTTTGCATATGGGGCATCGGACTTGCTCAAAGTCGACGCGGCGCAGTTCTGACGGCGCGATCGCGTGTCCACAGTGCGGACAGGGCGTCGAGAGTGACGCTCTCACTCTTTCGAGATTGATCTTTTTCCGGGCGGGCATTCGGGGATTTTACAGCGAAGTGTGCGAGCCATAAGCCCCGCGTCTCGGGATGCCGGAATTCGATGCAGGCCCACCCAGGCAGGCGTTGTTTCCGGTACGCTGAGCTGCTTGCGCGCTGTTTTTCAAGCCGTGCTGCCTTCGAGCCTTTTGCCCTTCAGATCGCGGAGCAACCGCTCAAATGCGCTCTTTGACGAATCGTGGTCTCTCCAAACGCACTAAGCAGCGAATCATTTCCGCTCACCATGAATCGAGATGAGGATTGGCCGAGTGAGGGACTTCACCGGGTACTATGTTCCGAAAGCTTTTGAAGATGCTGGCAGGATCGCGAGGTGGACGACCGTGATATCCTCTCCGGGATATGGCTGGAGCGCGTCGGGAAGTCAAGCTTCCTTACCGGGAACACTATATTTCGTGCCCTCACTGTCACGCCGACCTGACAATCGGGATGGTGATGGACACGATCCTGGTATCTCGTCGTAGACAACGAGGGAAATCGGACTGGTCCTCTTACTAGTCATGCCGAGGAATTCACAGGGCTTTTGCTTTTGCTCTTGTTGGGGTTGCGATGCATGTTGTTCTCCATCGGTTTTCTATTCCTGCTCCTATGCTCAAGACTTGCGCTTCTCAGCTCCTCCGCTTCGTTATGCTTGTAATAAGTCAAATGTCCGGTTTGGTTAATCTCCGGGCGCTGCCTAATCTTCTGATTCCCCGACGTCACTTTTGAGCAGCGTGCGCGCTCGCGAAGAGCACCAACTTGGTGCGACTTCGCGTGCGCAATCCGCCTCCTCGGTTAAGGAAAGTGAATCTACTGTTGGTCCGCCCGGAAGAAGTAGTAGTCGGCCGTGTAGGGCTGGAGCTGAGTCTGACCCACGGTGCAGACGGAGGTAGGAACAGCTCCGCCGGCGGTGTTCAAACGTTGGATGAAGGTGGTCTTGAACAGGAGGTTACCGCCCGTGGGACCCTTCTTGTTCCCCACCGACTGCAACAGGAGGCACGGAATCGAACCGCTATTCGGGCAACTCGCGGGGTCGGAGCCCGCGTTGATTCCGTTTACCCTTACCGCCCACACCCGGCTGCTATCGAGGGAACTCTGCCACGTCGCGTTCCCACCCAGAGGGGGGACGATGCCCGGATTCGGGCTTTCATTGATGCTCTGGAAGTGCGTGATGATCTGGAACTGCACTCCGAAGAGATCCGCAAACAGGGTGGCTTCGGGGCGGGCCGTGGGGTTCCAGGCGGCGCCACCTGTGCTCGTCGGCAGGCAAGTATAGCCCTGGCTACCGAAGGCGTGGCCGACCAAATATGCAGAGTTTCCTGCCGGTACCGCAATCGTGTCTGGAACGGGTGGAGGCGTGACTTGCGCCGCCGCGAGGGTGACTGTGCCGAAAGCACATGCGAGCACGAGAGCGGCCACGAACAGGCTCCGAACTCGCGCAGTCTTGTTGTTTTCTTGAGAAAAGTTGTGGCTCATCTATTTGTTCTCCAGTTCTCTGTGTTATTTCACGGGTTGCGAATGGTTGAGTTGTTAAGACACACAACAACCTAACTCGTGGGCCTGTCTCGTCACCGCGTGCAAATCAAAACAGCCTTATGGTTTAGTTTGTTAGTGCCTTTACTGAACGGTCACTTGGAAGGCGTTATCGGCCTCACTAGACATCACGAGAACTCGGAGGGTTTTGCTTTTCGTGGAAGCGAATTTATCGGGGAATAGACAGAGATGTTAGTGACGATTTGTGCAGGGAGAAGAAATTCGTAGTTCAGCTCAAGGTCAGAAGGTATGCACGGATCGTCGTTCTTTTGACACCGTGCGCTTCGGGATTGTTTATTCTCGGAAGTTGTTACTGCAGGACAGGCTGTACAGCGTTTGCCTCGGCGCCCAACGGCGTCGGCGTCTGACTTAGGTCGCGGTCTCTCATGGCGGAATGACAAACCATGCAGGATCGCTGCGTGCTGTTTCCTTCCTGGGAAACCAGAGCGTAAGTCAGCCCGTGCTGCGACCAGGTAACAACTTTGTAGCGCTGGACCATGGCGTAGTGAAAACTTACCTTCTTATAATCGACTTCGACTCCACCTGAAGCAACGGCCACTGAATCGGGCGCTATCATCAGGCTCACGGGGCCGGTCTGCATCCGGTAAGCGATGTAGGCAGCGGTCCTGCCGCTGAGTTGCACCAGTCGCGCGCCCTCGAGACGGTAAGGGCGTTCCTCGCCAGGGGGCGCAGGGGACGCCGGCAAAGCCAGGGAAAACGGTGACTTCGTTTTAAACCAACCATTGATTGTCTGCTGCGAATCCGAGCGAACATCAAGCGCAAGATTTCCCTGAGCGTGCTGCCGGTGAGTACTGACCGCGAATTCGGCAAACCTCGGCCCAGAGAGTGGCGTTGGTGATGACGGCGGTCTCATACCTAGCACTCCGACAATCACCAGCAGCGCTACCGCTGGAACCAACCACCTCATGAACCGCCAGGTTGGTGATTGTGGTGGCGGAGCCGGCACAGGTGAAGGGACAGGATCAGGCCGCGACGGCGCCTTCAGTTGCGCCAGCAGTTTTTCTTCCTGGGGAGTCGGGTCGTCGTCCACGCACGTGGCCGCGCGAAGCAGAGGTCCGCAGTGGTCGCATAGCGCGGCATGCATAATCAACTGCGTTGCTTTCAACTCCGGCCACAGTCCGGTGGCCACTTCATGCCAGTCGACATCTTCGTCTTTGGGACATCCAGCTCCTGGCGGTGCGGCTTCCGAAACCACCGCATTCGAGAACCAGTTCACAAACTGCCGGTATTTCGACACCTTCCTGCTGCAATCCCCGCATATCTCCACGTGACGCTCGGCCTCACGAATGGCGTCCGGAGAAAGCCCATGCAGCTCTTGCGCGGTCTCCGCAGACGAGGGCACGAGAGCATTAAGCCCTTCGTTATCAATATGTTTATCGAATGGACTTCCCAAATTATGAACTCCTACATAACCAATACGAGTTCTCGAGGGAATTTGCTTTTGGCTCCAACCCCTCGCCATCGTCGGAATCCGAACGAATCCCAAGGATCTGCTCCCGAATACCATGCTTCAGCCGCGCAATGACGCTGCCAACTCCCTTGGCACCCAGTCCGATCGTCGGCAGGGAGGCTATTTCTTTGGTGCTCATTCCTTGCCGGAAGTAGAGCCAGAAAATCATACGGTCGCGCTCCTGGTCGGGCCCGGTCAAAACACACTTCAGGTGTTCATCGATCTCATTCAAAAAGACTCCTAAAGCGATTTTCTCTTGGCTCCCATGAACTTCTTTCCCCGCCTCGGGGTCGACATCGCTCGTGGAAATATGAAGTTGCTCGCCGCCCGATGATTGACTACGGCCATGCTTGAAATAGTCGTGGGTGGCATTGGCGGCCGTTTTCTTTAGGTATCCCAAAATAGCTCCCGGATGCTGGATGGCAAAGTCCCGCAGGAGGCGACAGCCGCCTTCCCAGAGTTTAAGGTAGGTTACTTGCATCAGATCCTCTACTAGGGGCCGCGAAGGCTCGCCCCACAGTGAGGCTGTGCGCATAATGGTTAAGCTGATGGGCTTTCCGACTCGGGAAACGAACTCCTCCCATGCCGCGTCATCACCAGGTCCGGCGCAGAGACAGACGACGTCTTTCAGGGACATAGACGAATATCGCGTCGTTGGAGAGGTGTTGGACATCCTGTTATGCCTGGTCAGAATCGTGGGGGCGGTCGGCAAAGGCCACAGTGCCGTTGACGGGAAGCGGGACGTTGAATCCGGATTGCAGTTGGACAGTAGCGTCATAGCTGTCCACCCGACCAGCGCTATTTTCCGCGAGAACAAAGTGTGCCGCCTTTACGAATCTCAATTTTAGGGCGCCTCCCGGTGCTTGCGGATTGGATGATTTGAATACCCTCCGCTTGTAAGAACTTTGTCAGCGCTCTGTCAACAGTTTGTAACTTGCACTCGACCTCGTGTCGCCACCTTTTGGTTGATAAACTATCGTCGACGCTGGTTTCTGACTCTGCCAACCGATCGCGCAGTCAATCAGAAACGGTTTAGCGATCGTAAATGGCGGGAGCGACGGGACTCGAATCCGCGGCCTCCTGCGTGACAGGCAGGCGTTCTAACTCTGATTCGCCAGTTTGGGGACACTGCACGGGACACTGAATTTTTCCGTGCGTGGTTGGCGTCCTCTTCCCAACTGCAGATATGCAGTTGACCGTGGCTCTGGCGCCAACTCCCGATCGGGAGTTGAGGGTGAGGACTGCCCGCAGGCGTCCCCGTTAGTCCACCATAAGTACACCAGGTCTGCGGGGAAGCCGAGATGGGGGAGCCGTTCCTGTTCAGGAAGCTT
>Ga0210403_10004270_pt1 | contig 12350 bp, 11 predicted proteins | sample IncBWC19MmetaG_FD_150863 | JGI IMG/M metagenome (GOLD analysis project Ga0210403, IMG submission 150863) | Forest soil microbial communities from Barre Woods Harvard Forest LTER site, Petersham, Massachusetts, United States - Inc-BW-C-19-M | ecosystem: Environmental > Terrestrial > Soil >... | reverse complement strand
AAGGCCTGACGGAGTTCGCTATCGGCATCGCCGGTATGAAACCGCTGCGCGACGACCGCGGCCGCCGCGATTCGCATGGCTACAAGCTGAAGGCCAGCGTGGAGGCCATTGCCGACGAACTGGCCTGCGCCGCCGGACTGGTCTGCGGCAAACTCAACCGCGCCCCGGCGTGTATCGTCCGCGGATTTCGCTATGAAGCGGGGGTGGGTGGAGTGAAAGATTTGCTCCGCCCTGCATCCGGCGATCTATTCCGGTAGACTGTTTCGGTGGTTGTTGTCTTTGGGTGGTGCAGCGCTTTCAGCGCTGCGGTAGGGACGCTCCATTAAGAAATGGGCTTCAGCCCCTGAAGTCGGAGAAACCATGCTTCGCGACCTTGCTTCTTCGAAACTGGAATCCTTCCCATCGCTCGACTGGTCTGACATCGCTCCGCGCCTGACTCCCGCGTTTCGCGCTTCGCTGGAAAAAGTTCTCGAAACGCAAAATGGTGCTGACTTGTCTCTGGAGGAGTCTTACGCGCTGGCCAACGCCGAGGGCGACGATCTGCTCGGCCTGCTGGTCGCCGCCAACCTCCTCCGTGCCGAACTCACCGGCAATCTCGTCACTTACGTGGTGAACCGCAACATCAATTTCACCAACATCTGTTTTGTGGGATGCAAGTTCTGCGCTTTCAGCCGGGGCCCGCGCGACTCCGACACTTACTTTCTAACCCTCGAACAGATGGCGCAAAAGGCGGTCGAAGCCTGGCAACTCGGGGCTACCGAGGTCTGCATCCAGGGCGGTTTGCCGCATGGTCTTCCCAAGTTTCATTATCGCGACATTCTCCGGGCGATTAAGAGCGCTGTGCCGCGCATGCACATTCACGCTTTCTCGCCGATGGAAATTGTTTACGGCGTCGAACTGACCGGCATGCCGTTGGCTGATTATCTTTCGATGCTTCGCGACAATGGCCTGGGGACGCTGCCCGGCACTGCCGCCGAAATTCTTGATGACGAGATTCGCCACATTCTATCGGCCAACAAACTTTCGACCGCGCAGTGGGTCGAGGTGATTCGTACGGCGCACCGCTGCGGCATCCGCACTACTTCAACACTCATGTACGGACATGCGGAAACGCCTGCCCACTGGGTTCGCCAGATGTTGTTGCTGCGCGAGATTCAATCCGAGACCGGAGGCTTCACCGAGTTCGTTCCCCTCGGCTTCGTGCACCAGAACACGTTGCTCTTTCATCAGGGACTGGCGCGCAGCGGGCCAACGCTCGCCGAGCATCTGAAAGTGCACGCGCTGGCACGCCTGCTGCTCGCGGGATCCATCAACAATATTCAAGTCTCGTGGGTGAAGCTGAACCGCCGTCTCTCGCAACTCTGTCTGCACGCCGGGGCCAACGACTATGGCGGCACGTTGATGGAAGAAAATATTTCGCGCGAGGCCGGAGCCACCGCTGGGCAGTACACCAGTCCGGAAGATTTTCAATCTATGATCCTCGAGATGGGGCGCATCCCGGCAGAACGCAACACGACTTACTCGCGCATCCATATCAAGCTTCCAATGAATGCGGAAGAGTGCGCCGCCGAACAATCGCTCGTCGAAGAGTCCCTCGAGGCCGAGTTCGCGTGATGACGACATCGAACCCCGCGGTCGTCCGCCCCATCGCGGTCATCGGAGGCACCGGCCCCGCCGGCATGGGACTCGCGCTGCGCTGGGCCCGCGCCGGAGAAACCGTCATCATCGGCTCGCGCAACGAAGAACGTGCGCAGCAGATCGCCGCTGCGATTCAGCGAAGAGCCGGCCCGGAGGCGAATGTATCGGGCATGGAAAACAGCGCCGCCTGCGCCGCCGCCGACATCTTGATGCTGACCGTCCCTTTTGAAGCGCAAGCTACGCTGATCAAGCAGCTCAAACCGGCGATGACCGACGGCAGCATCCTTATCGACGCCACGGTTCCACTCGCGGCCAGTGTGGGCGGGCGCGCCTCGCGCACGCTTGGCGTCTGGCAAGGGTCTGCCGCCCAGCAGGCCGCTGAACTTGTGCCGAAAGGAGTGAGCCTGGTCGCGGCCTTCCACAACGTTTCCGCCGACGAACTCAACGGAGACGCTCCACTCGATTGCGATGTTATCGTCTGCAGCAACGATGCAGACGCCTCGCAACTCACCCGCGAGCTGGCTGCGAAAATTCCTGGCGTTCGCGCGATCGACGGTGGACCGCTGCAAAACGCCCGTATCGTCGAGCAGATTACCGCGTTGCTGATCGGCATGAACATCCGCTTCAAAGGCCACGCCGGAATCCGCATCACCGGACTGCCGCCCACCGCTTACCGCTAATCCCGAAGGAGTTCCTCCGTTTGAGCCAGAACGACCATCTCGACGCTGCCTGGCAATATCACACTGGGACCAAACATTCTCCACTCAGCGTGCGCATGAATCCCCATTTTCTGGACTGGGAAAATAAGCCGCTGTTGTTCAAGATTTATCCCACGCTCGAAGTCATGCGCCTGCCGAGAGATTTCCGCGAGACGGGCCGGGCCGCGCTAGACGCTATTGCGAGCCCGGGGGTCCAATCGCCAACCGAGGCCATTCCGAATCTCGAGACGCTGGCGCAACTTCTCTTTTTCTCTGCCGGAGTGGTGCGAAGTAAGAAACACGAGCAAGGGGAAACTTTTTTTCGCGCCGCGGCATGCACTGGCGCGCTATACGAAATCGAACTCTACGTCGTCTGCACCGATCTGCCGGGTGAAGCCCTGCCCGGCGCAAATCCTGGCCTTTCCGCAGGCGTCTACCATTTCGGCGTCGCCGAGTTTGGCCTGCGGCAGCTGCGGGCCGGCGACTTCCGGAAGACGTTGGTCGATGCCACCGGCGGCGACCCGGCTATCGCACACGCTCCTGTCACAATCATCTGTACCGGCACGTACTGGCGCAACGCCTGGAAATATCGCTCGCGCACCTATCGCCATTTCGGATGGGACGACGGCACCATCCTTGCGAATCTTGTGGCGATGGCGGAAGCCTCGAAGTTGCCTGCCAGAATTGTGACGGGGTTCGTTGATTCTCAGATCAATGAGTTGCTCAGCCTCGACACCAAACGGGAAGTGGCATTCTCTTTGGTTTCGATTGGGCGCAAGGAGTTGACTCCGTCCAGCCCCCCGAAAATTTCTCCCCTCAACCTTCCGATCGTTCCTTATTCGAAGGAAGAGGTTGACTATCCTGCGATGCGCAAGATGCACGCGGCCTCTTCGCTGGATTCCGCAGCCGAGGTCACCGCCCTGCGCGGCAAGACGCCAGCGCACGACTCTCCCTCGCCCAAAGGGGCGACCACGCCGCTGCAGCTGTCGCTGTCTCTGCCCACCGATCCCATTCCCGACGACACCATCGAGAAAGTGATCTCGCGCCGCGGCTCCACTCGCCAGTTCTCGCGCGACTCGATTGCACTCGCGCAACTCTCCCTCATGCTGGATCGCGCCACGCGTGGAATTCCTGCCGACTTTCTCGATCCCGGAAGTCACCTCAACGATCTTTATTTGATCGTGAACAGCGTCGACGGGCTGGCCGCCGGCGCGTACGTCTATCGCTGGGAGGAGAAACTTCTCGAGTTGCTGAAGCCTGGAGACTTCCGCGACAAGGCTGGATTCCTCGGACTCGACCAGCAGATTCCCGCCGACGCCGCCGTCGACGTGTTCTTCCTCGCCGACTTAAAGAAGATTCTGGAGCGCTATGGGAATCGCGGATACCGCGCCGCTCAACTTGAGGCCGGCATCATCGGTGGCAAACTCTACCTCGCCGCGTATGCCCAGCGCCTCGGCGCCAGCGGCCTGACTTTTTACGACGATGAGGTAGTCAACTTCTTCTCACCGCACGCTCGCGGCAAAAGCGCAATCTTCCTGGTCGCTCTCGGCCGCAGTGGGCTTCGCAAATAGCTTATTGCAAGATGCATACTGAACCGTCCTTGCCGTTCACCTCACCGTATTCATCATTTCCCGCAGAAGCCTGAAGTGCTATGCTTCCGGGCATGAATAACGACAACCGTTCAATCAGCGATGTCGGTGGAACCTCCGGCGGGCTGGGAATGTTTCTTCTCGGTTTTGCCATGGCCTGCATTGGCGGCTTTCTCATTACCAATCAGGTTACGGTGGTGAGTTCGTACTGGAATTTCTGGGGAGGCAACAGTTTCGGCATCACGCTTTTGCCCATGCTGTTCGGCGTCGGGATTTTGTTCTGGAATGGCAAGAGCACCATCGGATGGCTGCTGACCGTGGCCGGAGCGTTGTTCATTTTCGCCGGCATCATCGCCAACATGCACATCTATCTTCACGGTGCGACCCTGTTCAACACCATGGTGATGCTGATTCTGCTGGTGGGCGGTTTGGTCTTGATCGCGCGGTCACTGCGGCCCCACCGTTCAAAGCCAACCGAGTAACCGGCCGAGCAACCTGCGCCTGCGAAATCACTTTGCGAAGTGCAATATTCGCGCCTCCTGCGGGTTTGACATCACCCTCTGCACGACATAGCATCCTCTTGTCAGCATCCCGAAGTTAATCGCAGCTGGAGCGATCCGGCAGCGGTTGGGGCGGCTATTGTTAGAGCAGGCACCCATCCCACGCAGCGCTATGCCGAGGCGATCATTTTCAGTAACATACGGACAAAAGCAAATCAGGAGTTGTGTCCCGGGGGAACTGTGTGGCGGGAGTGTACGTAACACACTGTAGGCAGCACGGTGTTAGGCCCGAGTTGAGGAGTGCGTGTTATGAGCAACAAGTTCTTTGACGGCATTAAACACGTCATCATCGAAGACGACGACCCTAAGCCGGCGGCACCGGCGCACGCGCAGGACGCCCCACAAGCCGCGCCCCCAGCGCCAGCCGCGACTTATACCGACAGCGCCGTCTCTCAGCCCGCTTATCAGACCATGAGCGGTCAGCCGATGAGCGAGGAGACCGAGCACTGTTACCAGCGGATTTTGGCGAAAACGAATTTTGATGCGACCCAGGTCGCTGCCACCATTCATAAGTATCTCGATCCGCTCTCGGCGATCCCGTCGCTGGACGAGCGCACCAAGTTCAAGACTGCGGTGATTCAGGCCAAAGCCCAGGAAGGCCTCTCGCAGGAAAAGATTCTTGCCACGTTCGACGGCCTGAAGGTCGCGCTGCACAACGAGCAGGAATCGTTCGCCGCCTCGGCCGAAGCCACCAAGCAGCACGAAATCGCGGACCGCCAGAAAAAAGTACAGGAGATCACGGACGCGATCACGCAAAAGCAGAAAGAAGTTGCGCAACTGCAGCAACGGCTGGCCGACCTCACAACCGAGTTGGTGGGAGCGCAGGGCAAAATTCAGCGCGCCGAATCGCAGTTCACCATCGCGGCCCAGCGACGCGCTCTTGAGATCGATCAGGAGAAGGTCAAGTACGTCAGCCTTCTCCAAGGATGAGGACCTATGAGCATAACGCCTTCCACTCCTACTAATCTCGGCGATGAGTTGAAATCTTTCTGGTCACGGCCCGAAGGCAAGACCGGAATGATCTTCATCGTTCTGGCCGCGGCCGCCGCGGTCTACGGCTGGGCCCAGATCGTGCCCTTCATCGTTTCGATGCTGGCCGACACGCTCCATATGGTTTATCTGGCGGCGATGCTGGCCGCGGCGCTGTTCGTGATTTTCAGCAGCCGGACTCATCTGCTGTTTCGCCTGCTCATGCGCTGGCTTACCGGGCTGATCATCGACATCGACCCCATCGGCATTCTGAAAGATCACTTGTCGCAGATGCGCAAGCGCCGCGACGTGATGTCGCAGCAGATCGCGAACGTCAGCGGTCAGATTCAGTATCTGAAAAACATCATCGACAAGAACTCGGCCCTGGCCAGCGAGAACATGCGCCTCGCCGCCCACGCCAAGAAAATCGCAACGACCACCGCCGATCAGAACGAACAACTGCGCATGGCCCTGCAGATGAAGGCCAAGGCCAATCAGGCCGGCCGGCTGCAGAAATCGAATCTCAGCTACCAGCAACTGCTGAACAAGTTGCAGAACATTTACGACCTGCTCAGCAAGTGGGCGGTCCACATCGATTTCTACATCGAAGACACTGACAACGAAGTCAAGCAGGCGGAGATCGAGTACAAGACGATCAACACCGCCTTCCGGGCATACCGTACGGCCCTCGCTGTCATCAAGGGCACGGGCGACGAAAAAGAACTCTACGACCAGACCATGGAGCATCTTGCCGAAGAGGCAGGCCGCAAACTGGGCGAGATGGAAGATTTCCAGCGGTTGGCCCAGAACTTCATGGACACCATCGATCTGGAAAACGGCGCAGTCGAAACCGACGCGCTCGAAAAACTCGACGCCTACGAACAGAAGCTGCTCACTTCGGGTGCAACCGACACGGCATTCCTGCTGCCCGGCGCAACTGCTGCCCCGGTGCCGGTTCCGGTAGGCAAGAGCACGAACGCCACGACGCCGGCGCCTTCGGTGAAGAGCGCGGGCGATTATGGGGACATGTTCAAGTAACGGCTGTCGAAAACGAGATTCGCACACGCGGAGGAAACGCTAGGCATGGCACACATAAAGACTGGCCCAAAACTGATACTGATTGCTGTGATCGTCGTGGGTTTTGTATTCGGACTCCGCAAAGCCGCGGAGCTTGGTTGGATTCCCACTCCCGGCGTCATGAAAGCGCTGGTGCCGGAGAAGGCCGCTTTGCCCGACGTGAAAGAAGCCCTGGTACAGAACGTCGACCCCGTGGCCCTTCCCAGTTCGTCTGCGGCGAGCATCCCCGCGACGTTGATCCGCGGCGAGATCTGGGAATGGAACGCGCAGATTAACATGATCTACGCCAACGGCGGAGCCGGCACGACCAAGGGCTCGCTGATGGAAAAGCACGGCGTCAACCTTTCGCTCATTCGCCAGGATGACACCGGCAAAATGCAGGAAGACCTGATCGCCTGCGCTCGCGAAATTTCCAGCGGCTCGGCGCAGTGTTCCAACGGCGCTAATTTCGTGGTCATCATGGGCGACGGTTCAGGGCAATTTCTAGCTGCCATCAATCCGCAACTGAAGAAGCTGGGCAACGAATATCAGGCAAAAGTAATCGGCGCCACCGGTTACAGCCGAGGCGAAGACTCTCTCATGGCCCCGCCCGAAGTGAAAAGCAATCCGCAAGCCGCGAAGGGATTGTTGGTTGAAGGCGTGCTGCGTGATGGAGACTGGAACATTGCCCAGAAGTGGGAAGGCGATAACAGCATCAAAAATAATCCCGACGAGAAGACGTGGGATCCGGACGCCGTCAACTGGCTCAATGCCTCCGACTACAACGTGGCCGCCGCCGATTACGTTGCCGGAAAATGCGACGACCGGCAAGTCGTAAAGGACGGGCACCTCACCGGAGAGAAGAAGCATGTATGCGTAAACGCCGTCGTAACTTGGACTCCCGGCGACGTGACCATCGCAAAAGGCAAGGGCGGCCTGATCAAAGTGGTCAGTTCGAAACAATATCGTTCGCAAATGCCCGCCGTAATCCTTGGCCCCAAGAATTTCTTTGAACGCAATCGTGCTGAGATCGAAGGCATGATGGCCGCCACCTTCGAAGCCGGCGACCAGGTGAAGGCCTTCGACCAGGTACTACACAAAGCGTCGGCGATCAGCGCCAAGGTTTACAACGACCAGGATGAAGCCTACTGGTACAAATACTACAAAGGCGTGACCGAGTCTGACGCGCAGGGTTTGAAAGTTGACCTCGGCGGCTCGACTGTCAACAACCTCGCCGACAACTTGATCCTGTTCGGGCTGGAGCCGGGTACTAACGACAACTTCCGCTCGACCTACACCGTGTTCGGCAACATAGCGACTCAGCAATATCCCGCGCTGTTCAAAGACACGCCCATCCCAGACGTGAAGGATATTGAAGACAAGTCTTACATCACCGGCGCGCAGGCGCGTATGAGCAGCGGCGGCGCCGAGGGCGAAGCCCCGCAGTATGCCGCCAACCAGAGTGGGCCAGTGGTGTCGAAGCGGTCCTACTCGATTAATTTCGACACCGGCAAAGCCACATTCACCAGCGAAGGTGTGCGCACCATGTCGGAGCTGAAAGATTCCCTCGCCATCACCGGCCTGTTCATTCAGGTCGATGGCTACACCGACAACACCGGCAGTGAAGGAGTGAATCAGGCGCTATCGGATGCCCGCGCCGCAGCCGTGAAGGATTGGCTGCAGAAACACGCGCCGCGAAATTTCCCCGACAATCGCTTCAAGACTGTAGGACACGGTTCGCAGAATCCGGTGGCGACCAATGACACGGCCGCCGGAAAAGCCGCGAATCGCCGCGTGGAAATCACATTGTCGGGCAGCTAACGTATTTTCTTAGCGTTCACACAAGAAGGTTTGTCATTCCGAGGAGCGCAGCGACGAGGAACCTGCTGTTTGCCCGTAGCGAGCGAGAAGCAGATTTCTCGCTCCGCTCGAAATGACAAAGTCTATTTAGGAAATGACCACAATTGTATCGATGACAGCGGCAATCACAGATGAATCAGGCGCTTGAAGTCCTGTCACCCAACCGGGTGATCTCGAAGCAGACGGTGCGGTGGCTGGTCGGCCTACAGCTGGTGATGCTGTTTTTCATCTGGGTTTTCTCGCCTACGATCTTCCTGCCGAAGCCCAAAGAAGTTTGGCAAGCCATGGGCGAAATGTGGATGGAGGGCCTGGGCAGCGAACTGATAACCAGCTTCGTCCTGAATCTGGAGGCGATCGCTCTCGCGACCCTGCTCTCGCTGCTGATGGCCTATCTCACGGTCATCCCGTTCTTTCGCCCTATCATCACCCTGCTCAGCAAGCTGCGCTTTCTTTCAATGGTGGGCCTGACGTTTTTCTTCAACCTGATGTTCCATAATTCCGGACATGAGCTCAAGCTATCCCTGCTGGTCTTTTCTGTGTCGGTGTTCTTTGTCACCGGCATGGCTGAAGTGGTCGCCAGCATCCCCAAAGAGAAATTCGACCTGGCTCGCACGCTGCGTATGAACGAATGGCGTGTCGTCTATGAAGTAGTGATACTCGGTCAGGCCGACCAGGCTTTTGAGGTGCTGCGCCAGAATGCGGCCATGGGATGGATGATGCTCACCATGGTCGAAGGTATTTCACGCTCTGAAGGCGGAGTCGGCACCATGCTGCTGGATCAGAATAAGCATTTTCATCTGAGCGCCGTGTTCGCGATTCAGTTGACGATTCTTGTGCTCGGTTTGGCGCAGGACTACGGCATTGGCCTGTTGCGTGAGATTTGCTGCCCCTACGCGGATCTGACGCTTGAACGAAAATAAATGGAGCGGAAATAACTGGAGCGGAAATAATTCGCGCGGAAATAAGAAGACTGCATGGTTGAGTACAGCTACGGAAAAACGCTGCTGAAGGTGGACGACGTCTCGCTCGAATACGACGGCCGCCCCATCCTCAAGCACGTCAGCGCGGAAATTAAAGACATCATCTGTCCCGGCAAGATTACGGGCCAGGTGGTGGGATTTCTCGGTCCCAGCGGCATCGGCAAGACGCAACTGTTCCGCATTATCGCCGGACTGAATAAACCAACTTCCGGCCGCGTCACCATCAACGGCCAGGACCGCCCGGTGCAACCGGGAGAAGTCGGAGTCGTCGCACAGGACTATCCTCTGTTCGAACACCGCACGGTGATGTCGAACCTGCTGCTCGCCGCCGGCCAAAAAGAAAAAGACAACAAGACCGCCCACGATAAAGTCGTCCAATATCTGACCGACTTCGAACTCATCGATAAGGCGCGTCTCTATCCGGTGCAGCTATCCGGAGGGCAGCGCCAGCGCTGCGCCATCATCCAGCAAATCCTCTGCTCCGATCATTTCCTGCTGATGGACGAACCCTTCAGCGGCCTCGATCTGCTGATGCTGGAGCGGACCAGCGAACTGATCCAGAAGGTCGCCAACATGGACGAACTCAACACCATCATCGTGGTCACCCACGATATCACCGCCGCCGCCGCCGTCGCCGACCACCTCTGGCTCATGGGCCGCGACCACGACGCGAAAGGCAATCCCCTGCCCGGTTCGCACATCGTCGAAACCTACGACCTGATCGAGCGCGACCTCTGCTGGCATCCCCAGATCATCACCCAGCCCCGCTTCATGGAATTCGTCCGCGAAGTAAAGGACCGCTTCCGCAGCCTGTAGCAGAGGTTTGCCCAACCCCACGCCGCTTCGGCGGGGCCTCAGACCACATAGAGCGTGAGATGCCCCTCTTCGCCGCTACCAGGACGCTAGACGGAAGACGTCTGAGAGGTTGACTCTCGGACTTTTGAGGGTTGATGAGTGATAGTGATATGGGGATTTTGCGACGATTGACGCCTTGAAGTCCCTACTGTTTGATCAGCGATCGGATCGAAGTCTGTACAGCCCAGCCGAAGTCGCCCGCGACGCCAGTTGCCACGGCGTACTTCCGAAGGTTTTCTAAGAACTCTTCAACCTTGTACCACGCATCGTTGGTCTGGCAATGTGTCACCTGGTTGTAAAGCTGGTGCTGCAACTCGTTGAACGCAACGAGGTGTTCGATTTTGTTTTCTACAGTCGGGTAGCCAGCCCTAGCGGATATGGTCATCTGATAGCCTAAGTCGATCAACCATTGAAGGCGGCGAGCCGCGTTCTGCGGGTCGTTAAGCGGCAATATAGCGTCCAAAATTTCTTGTCGGGTCACTTGACTCATTTTCAGCACCTGTGTCGGCTAGACTTGCGAGAGAAACGCGGGAGGGACTTTCGCGGGCGGTAGGGGCATTTTACATCATTCGGGCTGTCGATCAAGCAGAGTCAGTGAGTACTATGGGGATTTTTCAACAACTGTGCCCTGACGATAGTTTCTAGTCTTGCGTCGGCCCTCTCAGCACCTCGACTGACGGTACGTTTTCTCGCATAGCAAACCTAATCCACAGTTTGCCGCAGCCTCTTTTCCTCACGCCGTTCACCATTATTGGCTTGAATTTCCATCTGGAGACAGCCGCCATCAGGTGAGAAACTCCCAGAGGGTGACCGGAGATTGCGTCCGCACCCGTCACACGCCCTTTGTCATCGAACCCTATTTGAAAAACGGCAACGCCCTGGTAGTTGGAGTGTTTGCCCATCAGGTCCGGTGCCATTTCGATATGGGTGGTGTGCTCGAACATTTGAAAATCCGATAAGCAGACAGTGTCCTCAACTCCACAAGCACACGCCACCAGAGTCGGGGCGCAGGGAGCGCTCATACAAACGGAGATGACCAGTAACGCTATAACGAGAACCTTCACGCCGCCATTAGACACCACGGACGGTATCGAAGCCGAGGCTGTCGCGCCTATTGTTGTTGAAAAGAGGCGATTCTGCTCATTGACCTCCGAGTCCGCCACCGCTATCGCTGCCCTATTCCTCCGTCACCGGCGCCGACATCTCCTCTGCTGGCCCGCCCCCAGCCATGGCTTGGGCCATGATCAATTGCCGCGCTTCCACGCGAATCTTCGGCAACTGCACGGCGAACCACCAGGCTCCCAGCACCGACGCAAAGCCGCCGATGGCCACGGTCAAGGGCGCACCCAGGCGGTCGGACAGCGCGCCGCCCAGCAGCGCACCGATCGGGGCCATGCCCATGAACATCATGGAATACACCGCCATGGCTCGCCCGCGCAGCACGTCCGGAACCATCACCTGGATCAGCGTGTTCGACGACGCCATTTGCAGCATGATGAAATATCCTACCGGCAGGAGCAGTAGTACCGATAGCCAGAATGATCTCGAGAACGAAAACAGCATCAGGCTGATGCCGAACCCCGCGCAGCACACCGAGATCCACGTTCCCAGGCCCTTCACGCCGGAACGCACGGCCAGGGTCAGCGCACCCAGCAGTGCGCCGACGCCCGCTGCGCCCATGAGGATTCCCAACCGAACCGCGCCCAGATCGTGCGATCCGATCAAGGTGGCGAACTCCTGCCCGCCATTGCGCAAGATCTTGTCGGCAAACAGCGGCATCAGCACTACGTAGGGCATCCCTGACAGGCTCACCAGCCCGAGCAAGATCATCAAGGCGCGAATCGGCGCAGTACGATTCACGAACTGGAAACCCTCGACGATATGCTCCCAGGGCGAGGTATTTGCCGAGACTCGCGCCGGCGCGTGCACGTTCATCAACATCAGTCCAGCGATTACCGCGATATAGCTCACCCCGTTCGCGAAAAAGCACCAGCCTTCGCCCAGCCTCGCCACCAGAACTCCGGCCACTGCCGGGCCGATCACGCGCGCGCCGTTGAACATGGAAGAATTCAGCGCGATGGCGTTCATCAAATCTTCGCGGCCCACCATGTCCACCAGGAACGACTGGCGTCCGGGAATGTCGAA
>Ga0210403_10004267_pt1 | contig 12351 bp, 5 predicted proteins | sample IncBWC19MmetaG_FD_150863 | JGI IMG/M metagenome (GOLD analysis project Ga0210403, IMG submission 150863) | Forest soil microbial communities from Barre Woods Harvard Forest LTER site, Petersham, Massachusetts, United States - Inc-BW-C-19-M | ecosystem: Environmental > Terrestrial > Soil >... | reverse complement strand
CGACTACCTGAGTCTGTTCCCTCAGGCTCATGAAGTGGCTCCATTTGCCGGAGCGACTCGTCCGCTGTGCGACCGCAAAGAAGTGACCCTGGCCAGCCAGATGTCGGTGAGGGCGCATTTCGCCATCTACACCTCGACGCACATCGCCTCGAAGTACGCGGGCGTGGTCACCAACGATTTCGAAGCGGAATTCGATCCATTTTCACCTCAGTTCGGCGAGAAGTTTGCTCCCCCCAACATGCCGATCTCCATCAGGGATTATCTCGGGAACGAAATTTCCCGCGTGTATTCCGACCACTGGGGAGTCTATGATGGGTTGACTTACTCGAGTTGGGAAGTGAACCCGCCCAACATCACCGGGTATTCACCGACGATGATGGTGCAGTGCATCAACGACCCGGGCCCGATCGTGGGCGCCAATGGGCAGTTGATAACCGATCCTCTGTTCAACTCGGCGTATAGCGACTTCTGTTACGAACAGCCGTTCATGCCCGGTTTGACGAACTACACCGACACTCCCGTTATACCCACGCAAGCGTTCGTGGGTGCGGCATACAACAATGTCGATTGCAACTACCCGGACACAACACCGGCGATCAAGGAAGTGGACGGCGATGGCATTGGACCTTGGGTCGCCGCCCCCCTTAGTACCCTGACGATCACGTCGCTTGGTGATCAGCAGGTGAATAACAGCGCCTACGCCGGTCCATCGGCCAATGTAGCTCCGTTCAATTCAAAGACCATTCTCCGCCACTATGGGTTCGGTGCCACGCAGGGCACCGGAAGTGTGACCATCGGTGGGGTCAGCGCGCCGGTCACCAGCTGGAGTGACGCCTCGATTACGGTCACGGTACCCCCGGACCTGCCTTCCTGCGCTGTGCAACAGCAAACGCAGTACGGTGGTTCATCCGCGCAGTGCGGCCAGTTGTTCATCACTGCAGGCAACGGCAAACAGTCGATCGATACGGTGACCGTCACCGTCGGCGGCAAGCGGCCCACCCATATTAACGCCTCGCAAACGGTCCAAGGCGTGATTGACGCCGCTCTCCCGGGCGATTTGCTCATCGTCGACCCGACTTGCACGATCACCACCGGAACCGGAACCACAGCCACAACCACAACCGCTCCGACCTGCACGACGACCGGGGTTAACGGCAAGGCTCCAGGTTCTCACACCGAGCTGCTAATTATGTGGAAGCCAGTCCGGCTGCAGGGCGTTGGCGCTGCTACATCCATCATCAATGCCAATGCTCAACCGGCGGGCAAGCTGCTCGATCCCTGGCGCCGGCATATCAACTGCCTGTTCGGCCTGACGCTACAAGGTGTGCCGCAGGGGGCAACTTTCCCGGGGACGACGGGAGCAGCAGTGTATGACTCGACGGGCACTTACAGTTGCCCAGACACTGGTTGGAATCTAAACACTTGGAGCGGCGTGGTCAACAATCCGCAGATTGACCGCTTGCCGCTCGAGGCAACCGTAGGATGGGATGCTACCCAGAATGGCAACCTGGCCGAACAGCTCCAAGAGCCCTCGCTGATGGGCGCGTTTGAGGGAGCGGGAGTTACCGTGCTGGGTAAGGGAGTAGAATTCCACGGACAGAATCCTTGGAGCGACGGCAACGAAGGGGGCGCGTTCCCGACCGGGACAACGCTGCTTACGGGAGTGGGCCCTGTTCCCACCGCGCTTCCTACAGGCGATGCCAACCCGCTCTGCCATCTTGTGACGTACTCCTCGACTGGCGCGGTCACGATCACCAATGACATCAACCCTTACCCGAGCAACTTCACGTGCAACCCCGGGACCATTGACGGCCTCACCATCACCAATAGCTCCCAGGGCGGAGGCGGGATATTCGCCCACGGCTGGGCGCATCACCTGCAAATCGCCAACGACCGGGTCTACAACAACGCGGGTACGCTCACGGGCGGCATCGGCGTCGGCCAGGGCGAATTTCCGACCCCGTATCTTGTGGGAAGTACCACCAACGCTGCTCCTGGCTCTTGCAGCAACGGAGCGGGACTCATAACCAATCAGCATGAGCCATACTGCTTGCAGTTGCAGGTGAACGTACACAACAACTTCGTCACCAATAACTCCTCGCTCGGTGATGAATTGTTCTCTGGTACTTTGTCGGGTGGCGGCGGCGCGACCTTCTGCACCGGCAACGACTACTACAGTTTCAACTACAACTGGGTGTGCGGAAACCTCAGCTCGGGTGAGGGCGGAGGAGTCGTTCACCTCGGGGAAATCCAAAACGGGGACATCGAGCACAACTCGATCGTTCTCAACCAGAGCAACAACCCCACCATTCCCACCAACGGCGGCGGTATCCACGTGCAGGGCACGCCCGATACCGATCCGATTTGCGGAACGCAAATTGACACGGATTGCCCTCCGGGACTGAGCGACGGCATTGGACGCGGACTGACGATTAATGGCAACCTGATCCAGGGCAACATGGCCGAGAGCGGCAGCGGCGGCGGCATCCGTATGCAGCAGGTCAACGGGACGGACGTTTCCACGTTCCCCTCGCAGCCGTCACGCTGGAACGGCGTCACCATCACCAACAACATCATCGCGAACAACGTGGCGGGTTGGGATGGCGCGGGAATTTCGCTGCAGGACTCATTAAACGTGGCCATCATCAACAACACCATCGCGAGCAACGATACGCTTGCCTCTTCCGGTGTGCTTACTCAAAGCATCGGGACACCGCAGGCCAGCGCGCCAGCGGGCAGCTGCACAAACGCTGCCGGTACGGCCTCGTGCCCGCAATCCGCAGGCGTGACCAGCACGCAGAACACAACGTTGCTGACCGAGACCTTCACCGGGTTAACGATTACGTGCCCGTTTGGCACATCGTATCCGTGCACGGGATTCTCGAACCCCCTGCTGGAAAACAACCTGATCTGGCAGAACCGGGCGTTCAACATTGGGGTGGGCAACTTGGGCCAAGGGAACCTGAACCAGCAGAAGCTCGTCTCCCTGTTCAACGCCTTCTCTGAGACAGCCGCCCCGGTGCAGAGCACTAGCGGCGCCTGCTCCTCGGGCGTCAGCTACTGGGACATCGGCGTCCGCGGCGACACCGGGCCAACTAATCACACCGGTGGAATGCTCAACCCGTCGTATTCGGTGATCACCAGCACAACGGGCTATGCCAGCACTAACCACGCAACCGCCCCCGGCTTCGTCAGCCAGTATTGCAACGGCTCGCGCGTGCCGCCAGAGTGCACCTTGGCGGATGGGTGCGGAGGCCCGAGTGGGTATGGCGTACCTCCGGGAATTGTTGACGCGTCGGCTCCGAATCCGGTCTTCAGCCTCACTCCATCTGCGACGGTGGACGAGGGCAACAACTGGATCAACGTGAGCTGGGGTCCGCTCGAGCTGAGCAACGATGCGGTGACAGGTGGTACGACTGGGAACTACGGCGGTGGGGGGCTGTTTGGCAACTACGCGCCAGCGGCGTCCTTCGACGGTACCGCTGCAGCGATCCCGACTACTGAGCCGAACTACACCACTCTCGTGCCCAAGACCGACTTCTTCGGCCACTCGAGGCCGGAACCGGGAGACACCGCCCACTTTGACCCAGGTGCGGTCGAATTCGGCTCCACAGCGCCAGTGGCAACACTCAGCGTAACGGGTGGACCGGTAGCCTTCGGCAACGTGGCTGTGGGCTTCCCGAGTTCAGCTCACACCCTGACGTTGCACAATACCGGTACAGCAGCGGCAAGTGCCATCGACTTAGTCTTCTCGTCGACCCTCTTCTCGCGGCCGGCAGGAGCGGCGGGCGGCACCTGCGGCGCAACCTTGGCCGCAGGAGCGACCTGCACCATCAACGTAGTGTTTAGGCCGACAGCACTTGGTGCGGCATCCGGGACGCTCACTATCTTTGCCAACGTTCCTGTCACTGGTTCGCCAGTGGCGCTCAGCGGTACGGGAGTCGCACCGGTTATCGCCGCAACACTGACACCGGCAACGTGGACCATAGCCCATACCGCCAATTGCCCGGGTACTGGCCTCCTCGGCGTACTGGCTTGCACACTTGATCCAGCGCAAGTCTTCACACTCACCAACACCGGCAACGTGCCGCTAACCGGTATCACCCAGGGAACGCTTTCCGGCGCCAACACTGCCGACTTCCTGGCGGTCCGGCTCCTCTCGACCTGCGGCCCGGCGACTGGTGGCCAGTTAGTGGCCACTACAACCTTGGCTGCGGGAGCAACATGCGTGACGACTGCGCAGTTCAAGCCGCTAACCGCCGAAGCACTCGGCACCAAGACCGTGACGCTCTCCATCACGGACCTAGCCGGGACGCAGACTGCGGTGTTGACGGGTACTGATGCCCCGCCAACCCTTACCTCGATCGCGCCGCCGACGGGCTCGCACGCCGCCGCAAACCCACACGCCGTAACCCTGACAGGTACCTCTCTGGACGGAGCGACTGCGGTGACGGTGAACGGGACAGGAGTGACGTGCGCGATCACCGGCACGCCGTCAATCACCACGGTCACGGCGAACTGCACGATTACGGCTGCCGCCGCAAACACGGCCCGGTCCGTCACCGTGACGACGCCTACCGGAACGTCGAACACGGTTACCTACACGGTGACCCCGTAGTCTGCTCGAAGGTGTGACGTTGGCCACGGCCACCGCACACGTAACGATTACCGGGAATGTTGTTGCTGGTGGTGGAACAGAGCAACCAGCGCCAACTTCACGGCTAACTAAGGTTGAGCGATAATGATTAGAAGTGATACTGCTCGCGGGAGCACCCGCGAGCAGTATCCTTATCTCAGCGGTCTTGAAATGAAACGGCCAACAGAAAGTCCTGTGAGAGCCGTCAAAGAAAGAGGAGGAAAAAAGACTTATGAAGATTCGAGCGACTTTTTGCTTGACTGTTCTGACTGCTCTGGCACTTGCATCCCTGGCGATGGCTAATAAACTCACGATGCCACCACAATCGCTGGGACAGATAGAAGGTACGCTGAAGTTCTGCAGCGATGTGAATCCCAAAGCGGAAGCGCAGTATAAGGAATTCGGAAAGATGCTGGTGAAGGAAGCCACCGAGGAAGAGCTGAAGAAAGTGCGGACTTCCAGCGAATACAAAGAGGCTTACGACTCCATCACGGAACAACTCGGCAAGGTTCCCAAGAACAAAGCCGCCGAGTCGTGCACGGCGTTTCTGGGGAAGTAACAGCGCATCCCGGCTAAGGAGCCGACGAGGAGATGGTAATTATATGGTTAACAGCTATCAATCGTTCCGTAAAATGTCAGCGCTCCTGGTGAGTGTTATTGCCAGCGGTATTTTGGTAGCGGGAGGGGCGGCGCAATCTCCGGCTCCTGCCCCAGCCCAGTCCGGCACGCCAACTCAATCCGTCGCTCCCGCTCAGCCAAGTGCTCCGCCCGCGCGGCCAGCACCGGCTTTGCAAGGCGCTCAGGTGAGTCGTCTTTCGCGTCGAGCGGAAATGTATTACGAGGGGGCTTGGGGTGTTAGCGAACTCCGTGTAAAGGTAGCAGAGTCGGGTTCACTCATACGATTTGACTATCGCGTGGTGGATCCGGAGAAAGCCGTAGCCCTCAACGATAAGAAGGCGGAGCCTATGTTGTTCGACGCGCAGGCCAGAGTTAAGCTCGTGGTCCCTCAAATGGAGAAGGTCGGAAAACTGCGCCAGAGCAGCACGCCTAAGGCGGGCATGACTTACTGGATGGCTTTCTCGAACCCGACGCAAGCAGTGCAACGCGGCCACCGAGTGGATGTGGTCATCGGGTCATTCCGAGCCTCCAATCTGATTGTGGAATGAGGGATGCCGACGACCTGCTTATTCAGGTCAGAGCAAAGACCAGACCTTCGATGCCATGAGTTTTACAAGTTTCAGGAAATAGGGGACAAAGTATGCTGCGAAAATTTTACGGGATTTTCACTTTGGTGGCGCTGGTCGTTTCGCCGGTCATGGCCGCCGATACGCCGTCGGCGCCAGCGGGTCTATCCGCGGCTCAGATCGTAGACAAGAACGTAGCTGCCCGGGGCGGCTTGCAGGCTTGGCGGGCCGTCCAAACCTTGTCTCTTCAAGGGAAAATGGGTGCCGGAGGGAATCAGCGGACCGCGCTTCCTGTGCCCGTGGCGAACTCGAAAGAATTTGTGAATACCATTCCTCATCGGCCAGCCGAAGAGGCGCAACTGCCTTTCCTGATGGAGATGAAGCGCCCCCGGAAGGTGCGCGTGGAGGTGCAATTTCATGGCCAGACAGCGGTGCAAGTCTATGATGGCGCCAGCGGATGGAAGCTTCGGCCGTACTTGAACCGGCACGAATTCGAGCCTTTCAGCGAGGAGGAACTGAAGATTGCCTCTAGTCAAGGGGAACTCGACGGTCCCCTAGTGGATTACGCCGCCAAGGGTACCAGTGTCGAATTGGACGGCACTGAAAAGGTGGAGGGGCGCGACACCTATAAGATCAAGGTCACTGAGAAGAATGGGCATACGTTACACGTGTGGGTTGACGCGATGACCTTCCTCGAAGCAAAAATTGAAGGACAGCCACGCCGCCTCGATGGCACACAGCATCCAGTGGAAGTTTACTACCGCGATTATCGGACCGTTGATGGCCTTCAGATCCCTTTCGTCTTAGAGACCAGAGTTCTCCCGGTGGGCAAGAATGCACTGGGTTTCAGGGATGGTGCGGTGCCGCCTGAAAGAATAGTGATCGATAAGGTCGTGGTGAATCCGAAGGTGGAAGAAAAGCTGTTCTCGAAAATGGAAGTCCCAGCTGTATCGAAAAGCAAGTAGAAAGGATTGGGTCGCTCCCGGTCGATCCTTTCGTTTCCTCGCGGCGATGGCAACGCGCCGCGAAAATGTTGTGGCTTGTCCCACTCGTGGGCGAGTATGCCGTGAATCTGCTCTCGTTCTGATTCTCGGGCTTTCGCCGGTCCTATTTGTCGTCAAGCCATTCGACGAACTCAAGACCAATCGCCCGCGGGTCCTGACCTTGGGGCACCTTGACCCAAGATAGGGACGGTCCAGCAAAATTCAGAAAGCCGGTCTCCAGATCGTCCAGCACGACCTTCTCTCGCTGTTCATGTGTGAGTTTCGGTGCCGCCACGCTCAAATTGTACCAGTAGGTTGTTAGACACGAGCAATCGGCGGAATCTCGCTCAGCTCCCGTGTACCCGCTGTGTACCTCAGTTGGGCGGATCCGCTGTTTTTGGAGTTTTTCGCGTTTAATGGAATCAATAAGTTCAGAGCTCCTGACATACCCTAAAAAGCATCCAGAATTGGGGTTTTTCGAAAGTGGCGTGCCGTGGTACATCGCCGTATCCGCATTCTTGATCAGCGTTTCCGCATCTTCTCCGTCCTCCGGGTACACACTGATACCGATGCTGCCAACGATGCGCAAATCCTGTCCTCCGATGGAGTGGGGTTCGCTGAGCGAAAGCAGTATATGTGCTGCGCACTTGGCAGCGTCTTCCGGAGTAGCGATCTCCGAAAGCAGGATCGCAAATTCATCTCCGCCTTGGCGGCTGATGGTGTCGGATGCGCGCACGCAAGCCAACAATCGTTTTGCGACGGACTGAATAAGCTGGTCCCCGGTGGCGTGTCCCAGCGAATCGTTGATGTATTTGAAACGGTCCAAGTCCAGAAAGATCACGGCAATCGTTTTTTTCTGGCGGCGTGCCAGAGCAATGGCTTGCGTAATCCGGTCGTTGAGGAGTAGGCGATTGGGCAGATTCGTGACCACGTCGTGCTGCGCGGCGTGAGTCATCTGCAGCGACATCGCCCGTGCCGCGCTCACGTCATGGAAAACGATCACCGCTCCGGTGACCAGTCCTGCCCGGTCGTGGATTGGGGCGGCGGAATCTTCGATGGCGGATTCAAATCCATCGCGTCGGATGAGCACGCAATTGACCGTCAGTCCCACGGTCCTATTTTGTTCGACCGCCATCTCCATGGGGTCTCGAGCGCTCTTGCGCGTGATGCCATCAATGATCCGGAAGACTTCGGCTAGAGGCTTGCCCGTGGCTTCTTCCCGACGCCAACCGGTCATGGTTTCCGCGACAAAATTGAGATAGGTGATGTTGCCGGAAACATCGGTACACAGCACCGCGTCCCCAATCGAGTTGAGGGTAACCAGGGCGCGCTCTTTTTCGTCGTACAACGCTTCCTCGAGGGCCTTGCGTTCGATCGCGTTGCGCAGTGCCCGGGTAAGCGAATAGCTGTCGAGGTGATTCAGCGGGAGATGGTCCTCGGCACCATGCCCCACCGCTTCTATCGCGAGCGCTTCGGAGGCGTTTCCACCAAGGATCAGAATCGGGACTTCTGGTGCGGCGGCGAACACCTTGTCGAACGTCACGATACCCTGACTATCAGGCAGCGACAACTCGAGTAACACCGCGTCAATTCTTTTGCCGTTGAGGCGCTCAAGAGCCTCGGAAAGTGTGCGAACCCATTCCACCTCGAACGAACCGCTGCCGGCCTCAGCCAGCGCAGCGCGAACCTCATTGGCAGGGGCCTCATCACTTTCAATCAGAAGTATTTTGTGAATCGATATAGTCTTGTTCATTGTACCCATCAGCGAGTGTCAGGGTCAGTTCTCGCCGCGTCAAACACCGTCCGGACATCGTCGAAGCTGGCTCGTATAACGAATATCTCCGGAGGTTGTGTACTTCTGTTCACTATTAAACACTCCGCTTCATTTGCTCCTTAGCGAAGGCTGGGCGAATGGCATGAACAGTGTGTCAGAAATGCGATTGCGAAGTTCGATGCGAAGTGGGCCGGAGCCTTCATCACACCAAGTCTTCACCGAACTAGTTCTAGTTTATGGAGGAGTCTGGCGAACGACAGATCGTGTGTCATTGAATTGAGCCACCACCCGTTTGTGCACCGTGCGGTGTGCGACGAATCCCCCGCTGTACGGAAAATCGGTTTCTGGGTACAATAAAAAAACAAAGAGCGGGCGTCGTACAATGGCAGTATAGAAGCTTCCCAAGCTTCGGACGTGGGTTCGATTCCCATCGCCCGCTCCAGATTCTAAAGGACATACGGTCGATTTCTCGATTTCCATTACTCTCTGCAGTTTCCAAATCCCGGCGAGTCGTCCTGTTTTTCGCCTGAAAGCGTTAGACTCATCCATCTTACTTCGCCGATTTGATTTGCTAAGCCGTTAGAAAACAATGGATTAATCGAATTCTTCCGGCACCTGATAGGAAGTCTTGTTCAACGTCAGAAGCCCGCGAGGCTTTTGTTCTTGGCCTTGATTGATCCTCCGAGCTCGGTGTGACGCAACTGGCTATTAAGGATCAGTGAGAATAGCCAACGGACATGCGGTTCACTGGTCTAGGGAGTTAGACCGACGCGGCGGAGGAGCGCGGGGTAGCGCGGATCGGAATGCAGTGGGGCGGAACCAGGGACGACCTTGAGCCCGGTCAGCCACGAGGATTCAGCATCACAGGCCTTGTCGAACCACAGGAAGGCGTTGTCCATGTCTCCCATAGCAGCATAGGCAAACGCGATTTCCGCAGGGTTGGCATATTGCGTCTGCGCCACACGGAGTACTTGAGAGATCAATTCGCGCGCTTTGTCGCGCTGTCCGGATGTCCCTAGAATCGTAGCTTTACCCAGCAGGTATCTCTCTGGCGGGAGCGTCCGCCTTTCCAGTTCGAGAGTAGCCAAAGCATCGGCGTATTTCCCGTCGTTGATTTGCATCCACCTTACCCACTCGAGTGCCATGGGGTAGTTTGGCGAGAGTTCCAGCACCTTTTTCAATTGGGCAGTAGCTTCCGGATATCGTCGCGCGTAGTACAGCTCCTTTGCGACATCGGTAGCGATAATTGGGGAGAGGGGATCGAGTTTTTCGGCGAGGCGGACTTCCGCAACAGCTTCTTCCGTGCGGCCCATTGGAGCTAGATAGCCGTCGCCATACCAATGATGCGCCGTTGCATAATTGGGATCCAGAGCAATGGCACGGAGAAATTCTCTCTGCGAACCGGCCCAGTCCCAGGCGTGATCTGGGCCAACCATTGCGAGCGAGGTATGGGCTTCCGCGAGGCTGGGATTTAGCTGGAGCGCCTTCCTCGCTGCTTTGCGGGCCCTGGAATTGGCTTCGTTTTGTACAACGTCTCCATAGGATCCCAGCAATACGTAGGAGTCGGCGAGTCCAGCATAGGCCCGCGCATCCAGGGGATCTTTGTCAGTGGCTTGCTGGAAATACTGGATGGCGCGGTGAAGACCCTCATTGGTCCGCTGATTCCAGAAGTAGCGCCCCTTCAAATAGGATTCATAGGCTTCCGGGTCCACGCGAGCAGGGCTTGGGAGGGGTGACGGAGTTTCGTCGAGCTTCACGCGTGTTTCCGCGGCAATTTTTCGCGCCACGTCCGCTTCCATAATCAAGACGTCGCGCAGGTCACTGTCGAACTCCTGCGCCCACACGTGAGCTTGGTCGCTCACGCGAATGAGCTGGGCGGCGATGCGTACGCGGTCGGCCGCCTGGCGGAGGCTTCCTTCGAGAACGTATTCGACGCCAAGTTCCTTACCGATCTGATCCACACGTTTGTTCGTGCGTTTGTAGCCCATCACGGAGGTTCGGGCGATAACGCCAAGACGATCCGGGCCAATTCCGCCAAGTTCGGTGATCAGCTCCTCGGTCAAGCCGTCGCTTAAGTATTCGCGCGCCGGATCGCCGGTCAAGTTGTCGAAGGGGAGTACCGCGAGCATGGTTTTTCCATTGGGGGCGAGCGGGCGCGCGTTCGCTGTACGGAATTCACGATAGCCGACCCAAACTAATGCAACCAGCACCAGTGAAACTACGGCATAGAACGTCGCGCGTTTGCGAGTGCCATTTCCTGGAGAGGTGGGCACCGGAGGGGAGAAGGTAACCTCTACCGGCGCTTTCACGGGTGTCTCTACTTCTGCACCCGGTTCCGGCGCAAGGGCGATTTGTTCCGGTGGGACCGTTGCCACCACTTTGGCCGCCAATCGGTATCCGCGCTTTGGAAAGGTCTCGATGTAACAGGGGTTCTCCGGTGAGTCGCACAGAGCCTGGCGCAATTTCTTCACGGCCGCATTGAGGCTGTGCTCAAAATCAACGTAGACCTCATCCGGCCAGAGCTTGGCACGCAACTCCTCGCGGGTGATCAGTTCGCCGGGTCTCTCCAAAAGAAGGGTCAGGACTTGAAAGGGTTGGGGGGAGAGGCGGATTCGAGTGCCCTGCCTGCGCAGCTCGCCCGTGTCGAGATCCGCCTCAAAATCTCCGAATTGCACAAGGCGAGGCAAGAGGGGACCGAGTCTCCAAGGTTGCTGCGGGTCGGCGCGTAGAGAATACCATTCGGCACCGATGCCCGGCAATAACTCTGGGCGCCAGCGGTTGCTCCCGTAACATCTTGTTTTTTCAATACCGTACATAGTCACCTTTTTTTGGGTGGATGCTCACCGCGCGGCCATTGCGTCTTTTGGGGCAAGTCCAGCATTGTGAGCGCGCACTTAAGAATGTTTCTGGCGAGGCCGATGGCATCGCGTCGGCACTTCCGCCCATTCTCGAACTACGCCAGCTTTCTGGGGGTTCCCGTCCCAGAAAGACCGTAAACATCTGTTGAGCGACACACCTGGTAGGCACGTGTACTCTGACGGTGACGGCTACATCGGGAAGTTTGACGCACGCCCAGCAGTTGACGCTCACAGTTCAGTAGCCAATCGCAACGCGCAATGGAGGAATCGGAAATGATGTCTCAATCTTCGAGGAAGCGCGGCAAGAGAATCAATTTTGTTTCGCCGATGATGTTGGTTGCTTTCACCGTTCTTTTTGCTTTGCTACGGTTTGCCGATGCCTGGGCACAAGCACCTTCGATTCATACCGAATCTCAGGGCAGCTTTCCTGCGAAGGCGTGGGGGCGCCCCTCTTCTCTTGAAAAAGCCGGTTGGTCTAAAGAAAAACTCGCCGCCGCGCGCGCCTACGCCGAAGCCGATTCCATTCACACGTCCGCGGTGATGATCGTCCAAGGCGGTGAAGTTGTCGATCAGTGGGGAGACGTTAACCAGAAGATTGACTGCTATTCCATTCGCAAGAGTCTGCTTAGTGCCTTATATGGAATCTACTCCGCCGAAGGCGCTATCGACAGCAACCAGACGCTCGAGCAGTTGGGCATTGACGACTCGCCCGACCCGCTCACGAAAGAGGAGAAGCAGGCGCGCGTTGTGGATCTGCTGCGCGCACGGTCGGGCGTGTACCACAAGGTGGATTTTGAAACTGAGTCCATGCAGAAGAGCCGGCCACCCCGCGGGAGTCACGCGCCGGGCACGTTCTGGTATTACAACAATTGGGATTTTAATGTCCTGGGGACGATCTTTGAAAAAAAGACTGGCA
>Ga0210403_10004265_pt1 | contig 12353 bp, 10 predicted proteins | sample IncBWC19MmetaG_FD_150863 | JGI IMG/M metagenome (GOLD analysis project Ga0210403, IMG submission 150863) | Forest soil microbial communities from Barre Woods Harvard Forest LTER site, Petersham, Massachusetts, United States - Inc-BW-C-19-M | ecosystem: Environmental > Terrestrial > Soil >... | reverse complement strand
ATCCTGGAGGCCGTTATCATTCTGATCGTTGAATTTGCAGACGGTCACGGTCGCCATGGCCGGTTTCTTGACCTTGAAGCTATCAGTCTTGCTGCTTGAATCACAGAAGCCGAAGCTGCCGTGTCCTTTCGCGCATGCTTGCCGAAAATCTGCGACTGGAGTGATCCATACCTTGTACTCGCCGCCGGTGTTGGGCGTGTCTTTGAAATCAGGGGCGCCCGCAGGGCACCCGCTTGGTGCGCATAGCTGGACCGGCGTTTGACCGCTATTGGGATCGGTCGTGCCAAGATTATGAAAGGCGCCCGGGGTAGTTGAGCCTGCGGGCTCCGTGCAGGATGCAGGAACGGCCCCGGCCGGGACCCCGGCAATTCTCCCGCCAGAAACGACAACTTGCCGGCAAGTCACATCATCGGTGGAAAGCAAGACTGCTCCGCTGGGATCGGTGACCTGAAAGTAGTAAAGGCCATCGGGGCTAAGGCCTTTGGGGTGCTCGTTCTGCGGTCCGCCACTGATGTACACCTTATCTTTCGCGGGATAAATATTCCCATTGACCGTAGACCCATCGGAAGATGTGGTGAAGATTGCTCCGTTAACTTGGCCGCTGGCGATTTGTGCGGCCACCAGAAATAAGACTGCCAGTAGGTAGAGCGGTGCTCTACAAGCTGCTAGACGAAGTGAGTCTTGCATTCGTTTCTCTCCTGAAAAAATAAACATAAAGACCGGATATCGATCTGTGCGGGGTGGTGGAGTACTGCGGATGAATATGGTAGTGATGGTCTAAATTTGGCATACAACCGTGCAGATACCGAAAAATACACTATGGACGTTGTCAGTTAACTATAAATAGCGATTGCAGGGGGATTTATATACGGCATAGACATTTAAAATTCTATTGCTAGAGCACTTACTTTCCATGTCGAAGCCTACATGTTACATTACATTGCCTAAAGATGAATGCTTTGGACTAGCCTTGGGAGTTACCATAGCTCATGGTCCTTTGATTGGATGACAAGAGGGAGAGAGCGGTTGAGGCCGGTGCGGAAAGTTGGGCGCGCCAGGACACCGTGTTCTTCGCCGACACGGTGTCCCGATGCCCATTTATCGGTGCAGGACTAGAACAGCTTGCCTCAGAATCCCAGGCCGAAGTGAATGCCGAAGGTCACCGGATTGGTGGCGATGCCGCCGGTGGGACGATTGAATCGGACCGGCAGGACCGCCTCGGCAAAGTACGCTTTAAAGAATTGGTCCTGGTTCGCGAACTTCCAGCTTTTATTAAGAAGCGGAGTGAAGCCGAATTGCGAGGAATTCACGTCAAAAGCAGCGCGAACTCCTGCGGAATAACCACGTCCTACACTCCATATCAGTCCAGGATGCACGAGCAGACTTACCTGTCGCGGCTCGTTTTGAATTGAAGGGACAAACTCCATATCGAGTGCCATGCGGCCCTTACCCTTGAAGGTGACGCCGATGGGGAAGCCGATGCCAAAGTTGTCGCCGATGGTTGTGGTGTCGCCGCCTGCACGCGTTACCAGAGGCAGCACGAAGCCCACATGCCCGCCAATCTCGGTCTGAGCGAGGGCCTGGGGTGTCATGGCAAAGGTAAACATCATCACTACCGCCAACGACGCGAAGAACATCGACAACGGCAGGGAAGAATGCTTCCGGGGATAAATATCTACTGTCATTTACTTTTGTTTTCTCCTTTGTTCTTTCTGGTCTAACCTCGATAGTCCGGCCCCACCCATCGGGCGGTTGCAGGGCCAACCCCGGCCTTCTGGCCGGGGGGAAAAGACAAAAGCGTGTTCACCAGGCGCCGTCGTGCCGCCGTTCCATTCTGCGCCATCAAGCCGCGATTGTGAGCCTGCCTTCCGGCGCGGTCTCAGTGCTTTCCACGGGGGTGCGTGGCGCCCGATCATCGGCGGTCAGCGTCGTGTAGACTAGGGCCAAAAAACCTCCTACCACCAAGCCGATCAGAGCGTATAAAACCGGGGCAAGGATGGCAAAGCCCATGCCATGGTCGGCGGCCGCTACCATGTTGACGAACGGGGCTGGAGGCTCGCCTACAGCCAGCAGAATGAATGACAGCACCGGCACGAATACCACCGCAGCTAGAAAATGCACGGCTGCCGATGCGCCCGCCATCATCAGGATGTTCTTTGTCTGGGTCCTTTTCATGGGAACCCTTTCACTTCCGGTTTGCGGTCCGTTTATGTCGCTGTCGCAAACCTGTTGTCCATGGCGCTGGCTTCTGTTTCGCCCAGATTCTCGCCGGCTCTTGCCCCGTCGCGTGTGGACGTGGCCCGCGCTGCCTGGAACTGTGTTTGTGGGGACCGTTGAAATAAAGAACGGCCCAGAGAGCTTTTTCTCTGGGCCGAATTTAGGTCATGACCGGAAGGTGAACGTCCGGTAACGAAAATCAGGGCCCGTAGCGGTTTCTTGCCGCAAAAATTTTAGGAATTTCTGTACGTTTTCTTGGCTACTGACTCAATACAAACGATTTCGCCGGTACGAAACTGGATCGTGATGGATCCGGCGCACTTGCGTGTCTTCATAAAATCCGAAAGGGCGACGAACAACTCCTTGGGAACTGGTATCCGGTTCCCGGTAGGGGAGATAGCGACGTATTTCTCGGCATCATCTTTGACTGCATCGTTGGCAGGGCCCGTGTTGGCGGCGTTGCCGGATGCCGTATTGGACGTAAGCCGCGTTCTTGGGTCAGCCATATCAACCTGCAATTCTCTTGGATTCAAGCATTGGCAGTGACCGGTCCGGGTTCGAGCAGCCCGAAACAGCGTTCGCTATTCTTGGGGTATTGCGCCTAGTTTCCTTCAAGTGGCGCTGTGCGCTCCTGCTAGCCAGCCGAAATCGCTTTGCGAGAGGCGCCCATGCTCCCTGCTTCTGACCCTTTCGGGGCGGACATGGCCTTGATCTGTGAACGTGAATCGCTACTACTTGTAAGTCTTCTTGATCAAGGCCTCCATGCCGGCAATTCCTCCATTCCGGAATTGAATGATCAATGCGCCGGTGGGCTTGCTGCCCTGAAGAAAGTCCGCCAATGCCCCAAATAACTCCTTGGGAATGGAAATACCGCTTCCGTCTGGCGACACTACCAGATGTTGAGGCGCACTTGGCTGAAATGAAACAATGGACGACACCCCGGGACTCCTTCCCCGTAAACGTGCTAAACGAACCTCTTGATTTTCACCGGGCAAGGTTTCAGTGGCAAAACACCATCCTCGGATTGGGGGTAATTCTAGAATAGATATACGTAATTTCACATCAAAAAAACGAAAGATGTTCTGTTTTTGTAAAAAAACTATCTGTTGTTTGATACTAAAAGAGTTGTATGATGTTCGATTGCCAATTTCCGGTTCGCGGCAATTCACTCTTTACAATGTCGGAAAACACAAGGGCCAGCAGAAGCAGATCGCCATCGAGAAAGCCTAATCTTTAAGACTGAGGATTGACCCGCCCGGCAAAGTTTTTCATGAATTTGCTCACTTTGGGCTCAACCACAAACCGGCAATATGGCTGGCTGGAGTTGTTGACGTAATACTCCTGGTGATAGGCCTCGGCCACGAAGAATTCACTGGCCGGCTCGACCGCGGTGACCACCCGGCCAGGCGAGGTCCGCGCCGTTTCCAAGTCAGAGATTGCCCGTTTGGACGCTTGGCGCTGCGCGTCGGAAAGATAAAAGATGACCGACCGGTATTGTGTGCCGCTATCGTTGCCCTGCCGGTTCAAGGTCGTCGGATCATGAATGGCGAAGAATATCTCCAACAGATTGGGGAAACTGATTTCCTCTGGATCAAAGGTCACCTTGACCACTTCAACATGGCCGGTAGCGCCTTCACAAACCTCCCGGTACGATGGGTTCTTGCTGGCTCCACCCATGTAGCCCGATTCCACCGAGTGTACTCCTAGCACACGGTCAAACACCGCTTCCAGACACCAGAAACATCCACCACCAAGTATTGCGATTTCAGATGACATGATCTTCTCCCATTTCATCAGTGTTAATCGGTGCTTCTATCAGTCCCGCCTTCGCGGGATCAGTGGTAAGGTTTTCTCCGCGACTTGCATTCCTTTGCGTCCTTAGCGACCTTTGCGGTGGACTCCTTTTGTCTCCCAGTGAAGAAGCTTTAAGCCCTGGTCACCGCTTCGCCTTCGCCAATCTGCTGGCGCCACAAAGCGAAGTACAGTCCATTCTTCTTAAGCAGGTCCTCATGGCGTCCGGATTCGACGATACGCCCGCGTTCCAGCACGTAGATGCGATCGGCGTGCATGATGGTTGATAGCCGGTGGGCGATCAGCACCGTGATCCCTTCCTGTACGCGGGCGATGTCGCGGATGGTGCGGCTGACCTCTTCTTCCGTCAGCGAATCGAGCGACGAAGTGGCCTCGTCGAAGATCATGAGCTGGGGCCGGCGCAGCAGCGCGCGGGCAATCGAGAGCCGCTGCTTTTCGCCGCCCGAAAGTTTTACGCCGCCTTCACCGATCAGCGTGTCGAGTCCGCGGTCGGCGCGTTCCAGCAGGCTGTGGACCGAGGCCTTCTGCAGCACGTCGAGACATTCGCTGTCGGTGGCCCCGGGCTTCACGAACTGCAGGTTCTCGCGGATTGATCCGGAAAACAACTGGGAGTCCTGGGTGACCAGTCCCATGCGTTCGCGGAACCGGTCGCGGTCGATGCGATCGCCGGAGATGTCGTTGTATAGGATCCTTCCGGAGGCAGGCGGGTACAGCCCTACCAGCAGCTTGACCAGCGTGGATTTTCCGGCGCCCGAAGGGCCAGCAAAGGCAATGGTGTCGCCGCGCGCCGCGCTGAAGGAAACATTCGACAGCGCCGGGGCCGAGGCCGTGGGATGGCTGAACGTAACATCGTCGAAGGTGAGCGTCAGCAGGTCGTCCACCGGGACCGGATTGTCGGGCCGGGGATCGCGGGGTGTCATCAGTATGGCCTTAAAGTTCGCCAGAGAGACCTCGGTTTCCCGGAAGGTGTTGATCACGTTGCCCAGCTCCTGCAATGGCGTAAATATGAAGAAAGAGTAGATGTACATTGCCAGAAACTGGCCCTGCGTGATGATGCCCCGGTATTCGAGAAACAGCATGAAGAAAAGCAAAGAAGTACGCAACGCATTGACGATCGTGCCCTGAATAAAACTCAGGCCGCGCAGGTAGCGCACCTTGGTCAATTCCAGTCCCAGGATTTTGCCCGTGGTATTGTTGAGCCGGTTGACCTCCTGCTCTGCCAGGCCCAGGCTTTTTACCAGTTCGATGTTGCGCAGCGATTCAGTCGTGGCCCCGGCCAGGGCGGTGGTTTCCGCCACGATTACCTTTTGCACCTTCTTGATGCGGCGGCTCAGCGCCCCGCTGACCAGGCCCAGGGTCGGCACCGCAATCAAATAAGCCACGACGATGCTCCAGTGGACACGGAAGGCGTAGATGGCGACGAAAGTGATCGCAATCGTCGAAGTGAACAGGACGTTCACAAATGCGGCAATGAATTTTTCGACGTCAGAGCGGACCTTCTGCAGCCGTCCCAGAGTTTCTCCGCTGCGCTGGTCCTCGAAAACCGAATAGGGCAGTTCGAGCGAATGGCGTATGCCGTCGGAATACATTTTCGCGCCCAGCCGCTGGGTAATCACGTTGACAAAGTAGTCCTGAAAATTCTTGGCGATGCGTGACACCATGGCCGACCCAACGGCCAGCGCCAGCCAGAAGCTCACGCCCTTGAGGAATTGCGAGATGCTGTAGTCGTGAGACTTAGTGGCATAGTCGTCGATCACGTGCCGAAGAATCATCGGGTCAAACAACGAAAAAACCTGATTGATGGCTGCCAGCAACAGGGCCGCAATCACGATGGTCCGGTATTGCTTCAGATAGCTATAGAGAAGACTCATGATCTATTTTACTTCCAACCGCAACACATGGCTCTGGGCTGCCTTGACCGCTTGCCCGGAAAACGGCATGGTGAAGGTTTTGTTGTTGTACCAGGCGTTCCACTGGTCCATGAAATAGGGGCTGAAGGGCTGGCCGGATTCGCCGGCTACGATGTTGAAGTGGGAATTATCGAGACTTGAGAAATCCACAGTCATACGTTCCGACGGGCCAAATCTGCGGCCCACCTGCTTGACCGTGTACCCGCCGCCCGACTGCGGATGTACGCCCGGCCCGGTCATGCCCCGTAGAAAGGGGACCGCCCCAAACAGCGGATGATTGATTTCCACCGGATACTGCTCACCATATTTCCACGTCTTCAAGTCTGAGGGAGCATTGGCCAGCGCATCATCCACGGCTGCCGCCAGTAAGTCGTTGAAACTCGCAAAGCCCGCAGGCAGCCAGCGCGCGGGCTGGTTACGCACGATGTTTTCCAGGGCCACGGCCGATTCGGACCAGGTGTAATCCATCCACAGCGGGCCGAGGCGGGGCTGCAGAAGCTTCTTCCATAACGAGCGGCGGGCATTGACTACGATGGTGGGCGCGGCCGAGTCGGCCATCATGCGGCCATCGAAGCCGCGCAGGATGGCGGCCGCCTGCTTCAAACGATCGCTGGCGTTCGCACTGTGCTCGATGGCGTCCGCAAAACGCCCGGCGAAGAAAAGATCGTAGTCCGAGGTGACATCCGTTTGCAGGGCGAGCATATCGCCGGGTGAAAACTTCCGGCCCGATTCCAGTACTTTGTAAATGCGTTCAGTGCGATAGGGCGCAAACCACTGCGTCGCCAACAGATAAGGATACCCGTCGGGTGTGATGCGGGCATTGGCGGTGGCGATAATCCCCGAAGGCGGATCGTAAAGGTTGGGCAGCTTATCGAACGGAAGGTAGCCGGTCCAGTCATGCTTGCCGTCGGCGCCCGCAGCCGGCACTGTGCCATCGCCGGAGGCCCGAATGGGAACCATGCCCATCGGCTGGTAGACGATGTGTCCATCGATGTCGGCATAGACAACGTTCTGTGAGGGGGTCGTAAAGGAAGCGAGAGCCTTGCGGAACTGCTCCCAATTTTGCGCCGAGTCCAGGTCGAAGAGGGGAATGCCGATGGCGCTTTCGTCATAAACGAGCCATTGCAGGGCCAGCTTGCGCTGTTCACCCTGAAAGAGCTCGGAGATCACCGGTCCATGGCGGGTGACCACGACATCCATCGTCACGTCGGGCTGGCCTTTCACGTGAATCACCTGGTGGTCGATTTCAGTTTTCTTCCATCCATCGGGAGTTTCATACTCGCCGGCGGCATTGAAGTTCTCGATGAACAGGTCTTGTACGCCGGGATTCAGGTTAGTAAAGCCCCAGGCGATGCGCTGGTTGTGGCCGACGATGATGTAAGGCACGCCCGGCAGGTTGAAGCCGGTCACGTTGTAATCGCCGGCCTGCAAGTGCATTTCGTACCAAACGCTGGGCAACTGGTGGCCCAAATGCATATCGTTGCTCAGCAAGGGCTTGCCAGTGGTGGTATGCTCCCCGGAGACGGCCCAGTTATTGGATCCCGGCACGCAACCGTCACACCCCGGCGGAGCGAACGGAAAAAAGGTTTCAGGGCTTCTGTGTGTCGGCGCGAAGTTGGCGGCCAGTCCGCTCGGTTCGGCGTTCTTGGGAGAGGGTGCCGGGAACTGAAGCTCCTGTCGTGAAGAGGTCTTCGAAAGCTCCGCCTCACCTGCCGGCGGATGATCGTGCGGCGCGCCGGTCGCTGGATAGAGATCGGCCATCAGCTCCGGCGGAAGTTGCCTCTGGATTTTTTCGCGCGAGTATTCCATTTCGTACTGCGGATTCAACAGTTGGCTCATGCCTAGCCCGATCAAGATGGAATCCACCGGACGCCACGGACGCGGAGAATAACCAAGCACGCGGAATTCCACCGGCAGTTGGTCGCGATGCTGGTCGATGAATGCATTCACGCCCCGGGCATAGGCTTCAAAGAATTCGAGGTCACGGGCAGGCAGCCGCGCCGCCACGCGCTCGGCCATCGAGCGCAGGCGCAGAAGGCGCTGCTGGCGGTCATGCTTCAGCCAGGGGCCGAGCCGTCCCGGAAGGATTTCCGCGGTATCGCCCCCAACAAAACGCCGCGCCATGTCGATCTGCCACAGGCGGTCTTGGGCGACCGTGTATCCCTGGGCAAAGAAAAGGTCGTCGAGGCCGGCGGCGGAAATATGGGGCACGCCCTGTGGGTCGCGCACGATCTCCACTGGGGCCTTCAGGCCGCTCACGGCAATTGATCCATCGAGCTGCGGCAGGGCGGCATGGGCGGCCCGATAAAACCAGATGGAGAGTCCCGCCAGCAGCAAGATCGCCAACAACACAATGATCATGAGAATACGAAACACCAACCGGACAGGCCGGCGCTTGGAGACCGGAGCGGCAAGAGTAGTAGCCATCGATTTAAGATTGTAAGGGAGGCGGGGAAAAGGTGACAATTAGCCACCTCAACCGAAGAACACTTGGGTAGTCGGAATGGGCACAACGGGAAGTCGGGCAGAAACAGAAGCGCCAGGACGGATAGGAATCAGTACAGAATGAGGCCGTGTTAATTTCAAGACTAGCCTCCCAAAATTGTATGCGCTAAACTTAGCAAACTTAAGACTTATTGAAGAGGAGACCGAGTGCGGATTCACCGTCTCATCATCCAGAATTTCAACGGATTCGATTCTAAAGAATTCAAATTCGACCCACATTTTAATCTGCTCGTGGGAGATAACGCCACGGGAAAGACCACTGTGCTCGACGCCCTCTCAGTCTCCGTTGGCAGCTGGTTCCTTGGCATCAAGGGATACGCAAAACCCTTCGGTATTGATACCAAGGGGGTTCGAATTGTTGCACATCAGCACAAAGATACGTACTCGTTTGAAAAGCAGTTCCCGTCCCGGATCGAGACTCTCGGTGAGGTAATGGGACAGAACCTTACATGGGCCAGGGAATTGAGACGCGAGGGCGGTCGAACGACATCCGTCGAGGCTCAAAGTGTCGGCAATGCCGCGAGTCAGGCGGAGCGAAAAGTACGGGCGGGAGAAAATATCACACTTCCCCTCATCTGTACCTATGGTACTGAGAGATTATGGTTTGAGTCCACGCATCGCAAGAGCTCAAGAACAGAAGTTCATCAGGATCGATTGCCGTCGCGGCTCGATGGCTATCGAGACTGTATCGATTTCGTGATCCAGGAATCCTCGCTTCGTGATTGGATTCGAGCACAAGTTTCTGCCGGTGAACAGCGCAAAAGAGAAACGATTGCCTTTCGAGTCCTGAAGGAAACCATCATCAAATGCGTGGAAGGGGCCAAGTCCCTTTACTACGATGAGCGATACAGAGACTTGATTGTAGATATGAAGCTCTACGGCCATCAGATGTTCAAGAACCTGAGTGATGGACAGCGCATTATGCTTACATTGGTCGGCGATTTAGTAAGGCGGGCTACGACTCTGAACCCGCATCTCGAGGACCAAGTGCTGGAGAAAACCCCTGGGGTTGTCACGATTGATGAGCTGGATTTGCATTTACATCCAAAGTGGCAGCGCCATGTTGTCCATGACCTCAAGATGGCCTTTCCATCTCTTCAGTTTATTGCGACGACACATTCGCCCCAGCTAATTGGTGAAGCCCTACCTGAAGAGGTCATTCTTCTTGACGGTCACCTGTCAGCGAATCCGGCACAAGCCTTCGGCATGGATTCAAATTGGGTTTTGAAACACGTGATGGGTGCAGACGAACAAGATCGGCTCGTTAAAGACGAACTTTCAGAAATCGAGAAGCTCATTAACAGCTTTCATCTTGAATCGGCTCAAGCGAAAGTTGATGAACTTCGCGCCAAGATCGGCAGCCACCCTGAACTCGTCCGGTTTTCGGCTCGAATCGACCGGTTCGCCAAAAAAGCGCAATGAAGCGGATCGTTAAAGGACTTGAGCCGGAGCGGCTGCGCAGATGGAAAGAAGAAAACGCAGCAGTTCCTCAAAATCTGAACTACGGGAACATGCCCACGACTGAAGTCAAGTCTCAGATGATGGTGGAGCAGGGCTACCTCTGCGCCTATACTATGAAGCGAATTCAAACGCTGGGTGACTGCCACATCGAACATGTGACACCAAGAAACCAACCCGGCCAGCCCTTGCATTCTGATATCGACTACAACAATCTGCTTGCCTGTTTCCCGGGTAACAAACCACCGCTGAAGTGGAACTCGCAATATCCGTATGGAGCGCAAAGAAAAAGCGGGACGCATGTCGATCAGAACAACTTTGTATCCCCCCTGCAAGAGGATGTTGAACGCCGATTCAATTATGCGCCCGACGGTTCTGTTGAGCCAGTAGCGGCAGACGCAGCCGCTCGTAACTCGATTTCGGTTCTTGGATTAGATCACGAGCAACTGGTTGAACTTCGAAAGGCTGCCATCGAAGAGCGTGTCTTGGATGCGGAATTGTCCGCTGACGATGCGGCGACCTTGGCCGTCGAGATATTGACTGTGAATTCCGATGGCAGATACCCCGAGTTCTGCATTGCGATATCACAAGTGGCTGGGTGGTATGCTGGCAGAATTCGAGATCGAAAGTAACTGCGCCTGATCAAGGCTGGCGCCAGCGGTTAGCTTGTGGACTTGTTGTTTCGAGATTCAAATCATATCGTACCGCCGATTGAGCATTGACATCCCCCCGGCCCTCGCCATAGGATAATCGCAATTGAAAATGAATTTCATTTTCATCTAAGGTCCCTGATTCCATTGTCTAGTCCCATGCTGCAACGACGGATTGACGATCACGCGCCGCCTTCGCGCGAAGCTGTGCGTGAAGCCCAGGATGTTTTCTACAAGCACCTGAAACGCGTCGGTCTCAAGCATACCGAGCAACGCGATACCATTCTGCGCACCTTTCTCGAGACCCGCGACCATCTCTCGACCGATGAGCTTTTCCGCCTGGCCCGCAAGAAAGACCCCAAGATCGGCTTTACCACGGTCTATCGCACCATGAAGCTGCTGGCTGAATGCGGCTTGGCCAGTGAGGTTGCCTTCCACGACGGCGTGGCCCGTTACGAACATCAGGTCAATCGCCGCAGCCATCACCACATGGTCTGCACCAGTTGCGGAGTGTCAGTGGAGTTCTTCCTTCCGGAAGTAGGGAAGCTGGAAGAGGAAATCGGACGGAAGCACCGTTTCGACGCCACCCGCCACACCTTTCAGATCTACGGTATCTGTGAAGACTGCCGGAAGAAAGACACCATGAAGCGGGCATAGCTAGTATAGCGACCGGGAGATTCAGTAATCATCGCGGGTCGGGACATCTGGACATCGGGTAATCGGGACATCGGAACTGCACGCCCGCTGTTTTGCCTGCATTACCAATATTGCCGGCCTCTAGCGCACCCGGCGTTCGGCGGCGTGGCGATTGTCGTCCTTTGCGTCGGCCCGGGTTTGCGGCGTGACACAGACGTGATCTGCAGGTATTGTTTCCCGCCACACGAATCCCTGTTTGCATGTATCCGGGGCTGAGGGGCTGCCGTTGGCGCGGCGTTCGGTAGCTTTGGAATTGTCGGTGCGCGTCTGATCGCGCCGCTGGCCGGTCACGCATACGTGATCGTTAGGTACCGCTTCCCGCCAGACAAAGCCTTGCTTGCACGTATCTTTGCCGAATGGCTGCGGTTCCGGCGCCAGCGTAATCGGGTCTGCGGGATGCACTTCCACCAGCTCGTCTCCGTGGTGGGTATCAATTAAGACATGGCCATGAAAGCGGATGAACTGGTTCGTCCTAGCCCCTGCTTTGGCGTGAGCGGCAGTCCCGGGTTCGACCTCGATGCGAACGAAAAGCTGCGGGCCTGCCGGCATACTTCTGCCCATGATGCTGAACTTCTGCAGCTTCACGTCAATGGTCCAGAAACCATCGGTGCTGTGCTGGGCGTCGCGCACCGGCCATCCTTCGGCGGTGGCGTCGCAGCCGGTATCGACCCAGCCACCAACTCCCAAGCGTTTGAACGGCGTTGTGAGAAAGCCTATGTCGCGGTCAAAGCCATCCAGCCGGTCCTCGGAATGCTTTCCGAGATGCGCGATGATCCAGTCGGGATTGCAGCGGGCCGCGGGCTGGTTGGCATCGTGGAGGGAGAAGAAAACCAGCGTCCGGTTGCCGGCATCGCCGATCTGCTCGACCTTGAAACCGGCGGGCGCCGAGCCATTGGCCGAGTTACTGCCGGCAAACGGGTTGTCCCAATGAAACACAGCGTTGCCGTTCACGCCTTCCAGCCTGTAGGTCACACGGCCTTCCGTACCCGTTGCAAAGCCGTTGGATTCGGCAAACAACTCGCCCACGCCTGAAGGTGGAATACGGGAAGGCGGTCTTTGCGTGACAATGCCATGCTGCGCGCTGCCGGATACGAATATCATGGCG
>Ga0210403_10004264_pt1 | contig 12354 bp, 9 predicted proteins | sample IncBWC19MmetaG_FD_150863 | JGI IMG/M metagenome (GOLD analysis project Ga0210403, IMG submission 150863) | Forest soil microbial communities from Barre Woods Harvard Forest LTER site, Petersham, Massachusetts, United States - Inc-BW-C-19-M | ecosystem: Environmental > Terrestrial > Soil >... | reverse complement strand
ATATGGACGAGACGTGTAGCGACGGATCTCCACTCCCGACTTGCGCGCTTCTCCGCTCACCATGCGCATGAAATTGTCCACTTCTTTTTCATCGGGCACGATGCGCCGCTCGATTTCCAGTTGCTGCTTCAAGCTGGCGAGCTGACGCTCGATGTCGGCCAGTTTCGGCCGGTAGGCTTCGAGTTCCGCGTTCTCGCGCAGTTTGGCCTGCAGCTTGATCTGGGCCGCAGCATTTTGATCGCGCTGCGACTTGAAGACCGTGTAGTAGAGGGCGCCCGTGCCCACTACCGCCACCAGCAGCAAGACTCCCAGCAGCTTCGCACCTGATAATTCGCCAAGATTCATAGTCGGTTCCGCCTTTACGACTTCGCCTTCTCGCAGGTCAGCGTGAACTGAAACGCCTGCATATCCTTTACCCCGTCGTCCTGATAACTTTCCTTGATCTCGATGTTGCGGAAGAAACCGGTCTTCTGCAGGTTCGAGATCAGGTTAGCCACGGCATCGCTGCTTAGCGCCGTCCCATCAATGGCAACGCTCGCGCCCTGGTCCTGCATGCTGTTGAGCCAGACCGCCTCGGTGCTGTTGACCGTATCGCCGATCATGGCCAGCAGGCTGACCGGACCCGATTGGTTCGCGCGCAACTGGTCAATCACATCCACCCGGTGCTTGTAGGCATCGGCTTGCCTCTGGCGCTCCAGATACCGCACCTTGACGGCGGCCAGTTCGCGATTCTTCTGTTCCGCCACCAGGGCCCGCACCTCGATCGATTTCCTTTCCCGATCAAGCTGGTACCAGTAACCCGCATTCAGGGCGCCGGCAATCAGCAGCACGGCAGCCACCTGGATCATGGGCCCGCCCAGGTTGCCGACTTCGAAGCTCGGCATGTTGAAAGCGGGACCTTTCTTGCCTTTCGGTTTCGGAGACCCCAGCAGATTGATTCGGATCATAGCTTTTCAAAGCTCCTCAGGGCCAAACCCACGGCCACTGCCAACTGGCCAGCATTCTGTTCGACCAGCTCCGCCCCAGCGCCGTCCGCCGGAGCCAGTACTCTCTGAAACGGATTAAACAACTCGACCGGCATCGAGAACTCCTGGCGCAAAGCTTCCACCAGGCCCGGAACCTTGGCCGAACCACCGGCCAGATAAATCTTCTCGATGTGCTCGCCCGCGGCGCTGGCGCGGAAGAAGTCGAATGTCTTCTGAATTTCCAGCACGATAATTTCAGTGACCTGCTGCAGGATCGGCGTCTTCGCGTCGTCGTGCATCGTGCCCACCTTGCGCCCCAGCTTGAGCGATTCCGCATCATCGAAACTGAGATCCAGTTCCTTCTGCAGCGAATCGGTGTACTGATGGCCTCCCACTGAAACGTCGCGCGGGAACAGCGGCGTCGTGCCCTTGACGATATTGATGTTCATCACGCTCGCACCCAGGTTGAGCAGTGCAACCACCTGTGTCGGGGCGGGCTCGTAGTTGAACTCGTAGCAGTTCTGCAGGGCCAGGGCATCGATATCCACAATAGCCGGAGTCTTGCCCGCCATCGAGAGTACGTTGGTGTAGTTCAGAATCTTGTCTTTCTTGACAGCCACCAGCAGCACATCCATCTGCGGGCTGCTCGCGTCGTCGGAAAGAATCTGGTAGTCGAGGTTCACATCCGCAAGATCGAATGGGATGTGCTGAGCAGCTTCCTTCTGGATGGTCTCGGCCAGTTCCTGATCGCTCATCGAGGGCAGCGAGATTTTCTTCACGATCACCGAGTGTCCGCTCACCGCCGTGGCCACCGCCTTCGACTTAATCTGCGTGTCGGCGAACAGCTTGGCGATGGCGCTCGAAACCGTGCCCGAGTCCACGATCATGGAATCGACCACGATGTCGGGCGCGATCGGCTCCAGGCCGAGGTGCGCTACTTCGATTCCGGTGCGTGTCCTTCGCAGCTCGACGGCCTTGATGCTCGAAGAGCCTACGTCCAGTCCCACTATCGTCTTCGATCCCATTCCAAACATGTGCCCGCCTTTGGTTACCGAGTTCGCTTACGGAGTTCCGGCAGCTTTCACCGCTGCCTTGATTTTCTTTTTTCCCCGTGGTTCCAGTTCCATCGACTTCTCTTCCATCCACTGATCAAGCTTCGATTTCTTGAAGCGCCAGCGGTTGCCCAACTTGAACGCCGGAATCTTCTGTTCGTTCACGTACTTGTACAGCGTGTCCGGACTCACTCCCAGATACTGGGAAGCCTGGCGAATGTTCATCACTTCTCGCGAGTCGGCCATAACGTTTCCCTCTCCCACAGAATCCAGTTCCCAGCCCAGCCTTTTCTTCCCGGCAGCGCTGAGGAATTTGGGAGAACCAAGTCCTCGATCCAACGCGTTCGAGTGTATTTTGGTGTGCTGAGCATATCTCAACCGGTACCGAGGGCCTCTCAGCGTGAATCTCCCGGTTTCTTCGGGTTTTGTGGGGTTTTTCTGGATTTCGCAAAAAGTGGAGTTGCAGTCGAACTCTGTGGGTTGTGGCGACAGCCTTGTATACCACTATAGGCAGTAGTCAACAGACAAGTCGGGCACCGGTCACCCGAAATGGGGTAACTAAGGTACTAGAGACGGTACGTAAGTACTGGCACGGCCGCGCAAACCTTTGAAAAGACAGAGACGAACCTCACGCGCGATGGTTAGAACTTGCGCTGCACGCGGCAATTTTTCGCTTGCAAATGCAGCCGCGAGCTAGCGAGCCAACCCTGAACATCCGCTCGCGCGCAGTTCGAAGCTCGTAGCTCGCTGCCTTCACCGGTCCTCGCCGACGACCGTGATCTTCGTATCCGTCCGGAATTTCTTGTAGTCGCGATAGGTCTGTTCGACATCCTCGTCGTAGCTTTTGAACAGCGCCACGAGCGCGTCGAAATGAAGCTGAACAAGTTTGGGCAGCCAAACCTCATCATTCACTCTGGTCAGTTCGATGAGAACCCGCGTGCCTTTGTGGATCCTCGCAAGCACGAAGCCGACCGATATTGTGTCAATGGCCGTTATGTCGAGCTTGACCCATTGTCCCTCCGCCTTGTCAATCCAGACGCGGCCTTTGAACTTGCTGAGGATCCTGGCGTCGCGCTGCTTGGGTTCGTACCCGGGACGAGGTTCGCCTTCCAGCACCCAGGCATCGCGTCCATCGAAAACTTCAGAGCCAGCCAGACGGAAGTTGAACGCGTCGGCGATCTCCAGAACGAACTTGCGATCCTCTTCGCGACCTTTTTCTTCGCGCTCCACACGTCTGCGCCGATCCGCTTCGGATTCATTCTTGCGTTTGTCGATGATCTTCTGAATCTTCTCATCTTCTTTTTTTGCCTCGCCGGCCGGCAAGGGTTTGTCGTCCTTGGCAGTCAGCCGCGAGACCGGTTCCCCGTAGATTTCAAGAACCTCCGAAGTCCGCGACTCGATCTTCCTGACCGCTCCATGACCATCGAGTTTGCGCGCTTCCTGGCGCTCGACGTAGGTGTAATCGCGCTGCTGCTTGTCGTTCTCAATGTCCTTCTCTTCGGCACGGCGCAGAAGTTCCCGAATCTGCTCCGCAGGCACGGCGCCGGAAGCATCGGGCTTCAGATCGACGGGCGGCGAAGCGAGTGCGGCGGGTCTCGAAGCAACCGGTGACTGTGAGTTGGAAGGAGGATCCTGACTGAAAGCGCAAACCGCCGAGAGAACCCCGGGCAAGATTAATGCGACACAAAAACGCACAGCAGAAATACGAGGCCGCTCCACGAGCCGTTCCATCTGAAGCCGGATTCCCCTGCGCATCCCTGTGTACCCCCGTGCCCCGTGTGGTTAAAGGTTTTTCTCCGCCCGCTCCAAACACCCAGCCCGGAACGATCGCCCATCCAGCCGATGCAAGCGCTTAGCCTGGGCCTGAGTGATCAGCGGATAGTGAGAAATGGTCAGGAGGTGCTCCGCCACGAACCAGACGGGCTTCTCCGTGGTCATCCAGTGGAGGGGATCGAAACGGCGCATGTGGACGGGCCGGGAAAAAGTTCGCAGCGTTCGCTCCCCCCGTTGATTGAAATAGACGTCGAAATAACTGAGCGCCAGTTCGCGCAGCGAACGGTACACGGGTTCGCGATAGCGGCAGCCGGTGTAATTCGATTTGGCCACGGAACCCCAGTGTCCGTCGATGGGATTGCGGTACACGGCAATCACGTGGTCGGTATCGTGCTCGGCTTCCAGATCGAGAATCAGAGGAGGATATCCGATGACGCGCAGCGCCGCCGCCGCAAACAGCGCCCCCTCGTAGCAATGCGAAGTATTCTCACGCAGCACGCGGCGCGGAGACCAGGCGCTATCCGCAAGGTGGTATGGCATGTCGTCAAGCAGCCGCTGAATGCCGTGCGGAGTCTTCAAGCTGCGCAACTTGCGGAGTTCGGCTTGGGTTAGTGCCCAGGAGTTGGTCTTCATCCCAAATTTCCCGTAGAGACACTGCCTGTGTGGGGGCAGGGCTCTGCCCCGTCACCACACGGCCGCGCGTCTCGCGTCGCTGAAGCCAGCGTCACTTGAAAGTAGCAGGACAGGGCAATGATTGGGAATAGAGCAGCGGTTTCGCGGGTAAGCAACGTCGATGGTGAAGCGCCACGTTATGCCGGACAGGACGCCTCCGCATTGGCGTTACGGCAGTAACTTTGGATGTTCTTGCTTTTTCCCTACCATTCTGGATACTGGCATGAATCTCAGTTCCCTGTTGGTTTCGTCGGATGACCGCGCCGTTCGCATCCTTCGCAATGTCCTCGGCGAATTGGAAATTCATGTCGAGCACTGCGCGGATACCGTCACCGCCGCCAACAAACTGGCGCAGCACAGCTTCGAAGCGGTCATCATTGACTGTAATGACGAGCGCAGCTTCGGGCTGCTGAAAAGTGTCCGTTCCGGGCAACAAAACCGTAAATCGGTGGCCATCGCGATTATCGATGCGCGCACCAATCTGCAGACTGCGTTTAAGCTGGGCGCGAACTTTGTTGTCTACAAGCCGATCTCGACCGAAAAGGCGAAGTCGAGCTTTCGAGCTGCCCGAGCCCTCCTGAAACGAGAGCGGCGCCGGTCCGTCAGGCTGGAAGTTAATATCCCCGCATATTTCCGATTCCAGGATGGAGAGGGCGAACAGGCCTCCATCTCTGGGCTTAGCGAGGGCGGGCTCTCGGTCCGGCTGGCGAGTTCGCCGAGCAAGAAAAGCGGAGTTATCGCTTTCTCGTTCGCGCTCCCCGACACCACGACCGTGATCGAAGCCACCGGAACGATTGCCTGGCAGGATTCGCGTTGTCGTGTCGGCATTCAATTTGCGACACTCCCCGAGGTCTCGCACCACAGTCTGAAAGAATGGTTGCATTTGCAGTCTGGAGAGAAGCACGATCCACCCATCCGCTGCTCTCTGGTGGGACTCAGTTTCTGTGGATGCTTCCTGCGAACGCAGTCCCCTTTCCCCGCCCATACGCGAGTCGAGCTACTGCTCCGAGCCGCGGAGGGTTCCGTCAAGACGCAAGGAAAAGTACGGCTCATGGATCCCGAACTCGGCATGGGGATCGAGTTCTTGAACCGGACTTCAGAGCATCGCCATCGATTGGAACAGTTAATCCACCACATGGCCGCGAGCCCGGACACCATTGCCGAGGTGCTCGTTGAGCCCGAAGGACTCGACTGGGACGATAGTGCCGCCGATGCCGCCGCCCATTCTTCGGGAGGCGCCACACGCTCGCCCGAAGACGATGTTGAACGTGATCCTCTTCTGGAATTGTTCCGTATCGGGGCCACACTTACCAAAGAACAGTTTCTTCTTGAACTCGAAAAATACCAGTTGGCCGGTTCTGCCGGAAGCGCGTCGCAAGTCAATTTGAACCAACCCATCATTTATCAACGGTGGGAACCAAGATTATCCGTCTCGCAGCCGATAGAAGTGTGGGGCCAGGACTACCAGGAATCCTTGCCCCACACGACTTCCCTGATCGATGTCAGCCATCGCGGTGCGCGGGTCGGCGGCGTTGCATTCCATCCGAGGATCGGGGAAGTCGTTCATCTGGTGTCAGACGGCGTCGACGCACGGTTTCGAGTCATTTGGGTGGGAGAGCTGGGCACTCCCCAGGAAGGCCAAATCGGCTTGCAGAGCTTAAAACCGGACGCCAAGCCCGACGCTTAGAGCCGGGCAACCGAGTGCACGAGCGCGTAAACCGAAGCGGCTGGAATCGACCGATTCTTCGCTGACGGTACCTGAGCTGTTTTGCTCATCCTTGTCCCCAGACAACCTGTTATCCTTTCGCCGTCAACAGTTTGCTGACCTTCGGGCGCATTTGGATTTTGGAGATCGTCCTGAGGTTCCTCTCAGGCGCGCTTCCCCGAGATCATGGCTGCGACGACCATTTTCAGCATCAAAAGATCGCGCAGGTTCCGCGGACTTCCGGGTTCGCGACAGAAAACCTTTTTAAGGAGAGAAACACTTCTATGACACAAAAACTCAAGAAGTCAGGCTGGTGGAGCGTAGTGCTCGGGCTGGTGCTCGCGACGATGGTTCTACCAATACGAATGGCCGCTCAAGATCAATATCAGCAGCAGGACGATCCGCCGAGCCGAGTGGCTCGCATCGGCTACATGGAGGGCTCGGTTTCATTCCAGCCTGCCGGTGAAACGGAATGGGTGCAAGCGGTCGCGAACCGGCCGATGACGACCGGAGACAAAATCTGGGCGGATAAGGACTCGCGCGCTGAGCTGCAACTGGGGTCGGCCGTAATTCGCTTGTCGGCCAACACCGGATTCTCCTTTCTAAACCTGGACGACCACACGGCGCAGATTCAGCTGACCTCAGGCACGATTAACATTCGGGTGCGGCGGCTGGACCAGGACGATATCTTCGAGATCGATACCCCGAACCTGGCGTTTTCGGTTACCCAACCGGGAAACTATCGGGTAGAGGCGAGTGAAGACGGAACCTACTCAGTGGTCAGCCCGCGCGAGGGCGGAGGCCAAGCGACCGGCAACGGCCAGACCTACACGCTGCACGCCGGACAAAGAGGCACTTTCAGCGGGACAGACTCGTTGAACGCCGATGTAATTGAGATTAGCGGAGCCGATCAATTTGATAACTGGGCGTACAACCGCGATCACCGTTATGATAACTCGCGCTCGGCGCGGTATTTGTCGCACGATGTCGTCGGCTATGAGGATCTGGATGACTATGGCGACTGGCGCGACGATTCGAATTATGGCCACGTCTGGTACCCCACCCGTGTTGAAGCAGGCTGGGCGCCGTATCACCAGGGTCACTGGGACTGGATTCCTCCCTGGGGATATACGTGGGTTGATGATTCTCCCTGGGGCTACGCGCCATTCCACTACGGACGCTGGGTCACGGTCGGCGGACGTTGGGGATGGGTGGCCGGACCCGTAGAGGTGCAGGCGGTATATGCTCCCGCGCTGGTGGTCTTTATTGGCGGTGGCGGGGGAGGAATTGGAGTTGGCTTCGGCGGCAATGTGGGATGGTTCCCGCTGGGTCCCCGGGAAGTCTATGTACCGTCGTACCACGTCAGCCGGGAGTATGTGAACCGGGTGAACATCAGCAATACGACGGTCAACACGACCACGGTCACGAACGTTTACAACACCACCATTATCAATAACAGGACGACCAACACGACCATCACGAACGTGACGTATGCGAACAGGAATGTACAAGGTGCGGTAACGGTGGTTCCGCAACACGCCTTTGCAAGCGCGCAGCCGGTAGCCGGGGCAGCGGTCAAGGTGGACGCGCGGCAAATTGCGGCGGCGCCTGTGAGCGCGCGGGTAGCCGTTGTCCCGACACGGGAGAGCGTACTCGGAGCGAAGGCCGCGACTGCGAATCATGTGACCGCGCCGCCGGCAGCTGTGATGAATCGGCCGGTGATCGCGAAGACGACGCCACCTCCTCCGCCAGTGCCCTTTGCCAAACAGCAGCAAGCATTGGCAGCCCATCCGGGACAGCCGTTGGCCAAGCAGGAGGTGCAGACCTTGCGTCCGGCTGCCGCAGCGGCTCCGCATCCGATGGTCAGGCTGGCGCCTCCGGGCAAACCGGCCACACCAACGATGGGCCGTCCGGCCAACGAGCCAGGAAGTCAGCCCGGCAATCAACCTGGGAACCAGCCGAATGCTGGGCGACCGGGACAACCCGCCTCCAACCAACCGGCAAACCGGCCAGGAAATCAGCCGGCTCCAAACGAGCGTCCGGGTCAGCCCGGGAACCAGCCGAATGCCGGGCGACCGGCACAACCCGCCTCCAACCAACCGGCAAACCGGCCAGGAAATCAGCCGGCTCCAAACGAGCGTCCGGGTCAGCCCGGGAACCAGCCGAATGCCGGGCGACCAGGACAACCCGCCTCCAATCAACCGGCCAATCAACCGGCAAACCGGCCGGGAAATCAGCCAGCCCCGAACGAACGTCCGGGCGCAGGCGTTCCCGCACCACCGAATCGGCCGCCCGCGGCGCAACCGAACAATCGTCCCGAGACGAATCAACCGAACAACCGCCCGGAGACGAATCGGCCGCCTGCGGCGCAACCGAACAATCGTCCCGAGACGAATCAACCGAACAACCGCCCGGAGACGAATCGGCCGCCCGCAACTCCCCCGAATAACCGGCCGACTCCGCAGAACAATCAGCCTGAGCAGACTCGTCCCCAGGCGAATCGTCCTGAGCCACCGGCACGCAATAGCCCCCCGCCTGCGGCACAGGAGAACAATCGTCCCGAGCCCAACCGGAACCAACCGGCTCCCGCTCCACGACCGCAACCGCCTGCGCCGCCCGAGCGGCAGCAGCAACAACAACAACAGCAGCGCACTCCTCCTCCCGCAGCGAGTAGGCCGGCACCGCCGCAGCGCCCGCTAACGCCCGAGGAGAGGAAGCAGGAAGAGGAACGGAAGAAGCGCGAACAGCAGAGGCCTCCGGGCGAATAGAGGCGCAGGTCCCAGAGGTGGAAGTGAATCGTAGCGGGCATCCTGAGATTCTCAGGATGCCCTTTTTTGCGCCGCACACCGAGCGAGCATTGTCGGGAGGGAATAAAATATAGGCATGCGAACCGAAAATATTTGCGCACGGCATGGACACAAGCAATTCGGACGAGTCGGCCGTCAATCGAGCGGCGACTCCCCCGATGCCTCGCGCGTGGCGCGTTTGGGCCAGTTCATGCTGCTCGCGATCGGGATATATTTTGGTTTCACCCCGGCGCTTTGGGCGCAAACATCGGACTCGCAAAGGGAGGCCGCGCCAAATTCGTGGACCGCTACAACCGAGACACAGAGTGGCAACATAAATCCCACACGCACCATTCAGAGCCACACCCTGAGCGGCAATCGCACGCTGGACAAGCAATCGCTCCAGCGCCGCGGGTCCGACGGGCAATTCGAACCTTACCAGGACGTCGAAAAGGAAACGGTGCAATTGGACGCGACTTCGGTGCGAACGATCACGCGCACCTTCGGTCGAGATGCCAATGGAGCGAAAACGCTGCTGCAGGTAACAGAAGAGGAAAGGCACGCGCTCCCCGGAGGTGACTCGAACGTAGTAAGCACAATCTCGAATCCGGATGGCAACGGCAAGCTTCAGCTGATTCAGCGCCAAATCGAGGAGACGAAAAAGACGAGTGCGGATGGGGAGGAGACGAAGACCACGATGATGCTCCCAAGCGCGAATGGCGGTCTGGCTCCCGCCATGAAGGTCGAAGAGCGCCGCCAGCGGGGCGCGAATGACACCGTTGAATCTCAAAAAACCACGTTGCTTCCCGACGGCGCCGGAAACTGGCAAATCAGCGAAATACGGCGAGCTACCAGCAGGCAAGAAGGCAAGAGCAAGGACCGCAGCACCGAGGAGCGGATCTCGCGCCGCGATTCGGAAGGCAAGCTAGGCGAGGTCTCCCGCACCCTGAGTAACGAGTCCGAGAGCGCTTCCGGAGAAACCCGCAGCACAATCGAAACCTATTCGATCAATGTCCCCGGATCGGCTGGCGACGGCAGCCTGCACCTGGTTGAGCGCGCAACCGCTGCCCAGCGCACCAACTCAACCGGTCAGCAAATCACCGAACATCAAGTGCAGCGGCCTGTCCCCGGCGATGCTGGTTCCAGTCTGCAAGTGACCATACAAACGACGGACACGGTGCGCCCAGACCCTTCCGGAGCGCAGGCCACGCGAACTGTTCAAGCGCGCGACGTGAACGGCAATCTTGGATTTGTACTCGTGGACACCACAAAGTCAGACAACATTCACGCCATTCAGGTCCAGATAGCACCGTCCGAAAAGCCGAAATAAACCGAGGCGGACTCGATTCAGATATCCCCGCTAGCCACCGTGTAACAACTCCCCCAGTTCTCGAGGAGTCTCGATCAGCACATCAGGAGGCACCTGTTCGAGCGAATGCGGAGCGAAGCCATAGGTTACGCCGCACGTCCACATCCGAGCGTTGCGGCCCGTCAAGACGTCGATCGACGAGTCTCCAATGATCAGCGCCTCATCGGCGGCAACCCCGGTTTCGTGCAATATGGTCTGCACTCCCAGCGGATCGGGCTTCTTGGTCGTAAAGCTGTTGCCGCCGTATATGCGCACAAAGAATTCTCCCAACCCCAGAGCCTGCACAATATCGCGCGAGGGATTTGCCGGCTTGTTCGACAACACCGCCATCTGCCGCCGCACTCCATTTGAGGGGTTGCCCCGCGACGGATCAGCCAGGCTCGCTAGCGTCTCCGCCATTCCCTCATAAACCGTGGTGTGGTCGAGTTTGTGGATGCGGTAGTAGCCCAGAAAATACTCCATGGCCGCTCGAAACAGCGCCTCGTCGTTCGTGTCGCCAATCGCGCGCCGCACCAGCGCCGGAGCGCCATCTCCCACATAGCTGGCAATAACGTGGCCGTCCAGCGTGGGACGGCCGATATGTTGCAACATCGCGTTCACGGAATGAATCAAATCAAGGCGGGAGTCAATCAGGGTGCCGTCGAGGTCGAACACCAGCAAGCGGATGCGATGCGGATCAAACGGGCGCAGGAAACGAATCATGGAGAGATCAGGATAAACCAGTTGTCAGGTGTCAAGTGTCAGGTCTCAGGAAGGGCTGTCTCATACGGCGACTCAAGTGCAAACATTTTCCTGAGACCTGAGATCTGACACCGGCCCCCTGATTTACAATGATGCGGGGCTGAAACTCTGTGGGGTGAAGAACGCGGCATGGCCACTACCAAAGTCGATCCCAAGCTGAACGAACTCAGCATCGCGAAAAAGGCCAAGAACTATCAGGGCTTGACGAGTCAGCAACTGATTGATGCCTACCGCATCATGTTCTCATCGCGGCGCGTGGACGACCGCGAGATCCTGCTCAAGCGCCAGCAGAAGGTTTTTTTCCAGATCTCAGGCGCAGGCCACGAAGCCATGGGCGTCGCGGCAGCGCTAGCGTTGAAGCCCGCCTACGACTGGTTCTATCCCTACTACCGCGACCGCGCCCTGTGTCTCGCCCTGGGCGCAACTCCGTACGAAATGCTGCTCGGCGCCGTCGGCGCGGCCGACGATCCCAGTTCCGGCGGCCGCCAGATGCCCTCGCACTGGGCCTACAAGCGGCTCAATGTCGTTACGCAATCGTCCGCCACCGGCACCCAGATTCTGCAGGCCATCGGATGCGCCGAGGCCGGCCGCTATTTCGCCAGGCATCCCCACGCCACCCAAAAAGTCGAAGGCGATTACCGCCAGTTCAAGGATGTCCAATTCCAGGGCGACGAAATCACCTACGTTTCGCTCGGCGACGGCACGACGAGCGAGGGCGAATTCTGGGAGGCGCTGAACAGTGCATCCAACCTCCGCCTGCCGGTAATTTTTTGCGTGCAGGACAACGAATACGCAATTTCCGTGCCCGTCGAAGTGCAGACCTCCGGCGGCAATATTTCGCGCCTCGTCTCCGGCTTCCCCAACTTCCATTTCGAAGAGATTGACGGCACCGACCCCGTCGTCGCTTACGCCGCCTTCAGGCGCGCGGCTGACCATTGCCGCGGCGGCCATGGTCCTGCATTTGTCCACGCCCATGTGATTCGTCCTTATTCGCACTCGCTCTCCGACGACGAACGCCTTTACCGCCCCGACGCCGAACGCCAGGCCGACGCCGCGCGCGATCCAGTCCCGCGCCTGCAGATGTTCCTGCTGCGTGAAGGGATCCTCGACGAAAAAGGGATCAACCAGATCGAGAAGGAAGTCGAAGAGCAGATTCAGGCCGATGCCGATCGCGCACTCGCAGCCCCGGTGCCGCAGCCGGAAACCATCTATAACTTCGTGTACTCGCCCGACCTCGATCCCACATCGTCGTCGTTCGAATCGCAGCCCGTGTTTGCCGCCCCCGAAACAG
>Ga0210403_10004261_pt1 | contig 12356 bp, 15 predicted proteins | sample IncBWC19MmetaG_FD_150863 | JGI IMG/M metagenome (GOLD analysis project Ga0210403, IMG submission 150863) | Forest soil microbial communities from Barre Woods Harvard Forest LTER site, Petersham, Massachusetts, United States - Inc-BW-C-19-M | ecosystem: Environmental > Terrestrial > Soil >... | reverse complement strand
GCACACGAGGATGACGCCGTTCGTGCCGTTCACGCCGGCCTGGAGATTGTGTCCGGAGTTACGAAGATTTCAGGGCCAGTTACTTTGAATTGTCGAGTGGGTGTTTGCTCGGGTCCGGTTGTTGTCGGCGAAATTGGAGATAGTGGTACGTGGTCGATGGACGCGGTGGGAGAGACGCCGAATATCGCCGCACGTTTACAGACCCTTGCCGCTGCCAACACGGTACTCATCTCGGAATCTACAAGGCGCCTCGTATGGGCAGCTTTTGATTTTCAGGACCTCGGGCCCCAGGAACTCAAAGGTGTAACTGAACCCCTTCCCGTGTATCTCGTGCTCTCGGCAAAAAATACCGCTAGCCGCTTCGAGGCTGCGCATACGGGCTCTCTTACCCCGCTCATTGGACGCGCAAGCGAACTAAGCTTGCTGCTCGATAGGTGGCAGAAAGTCAAAGAGGGTGACGGCCAAGTTATATTGCTCTCGGGTATTCCCGGAGTCGGAAAGTCAAGGCTTCTCCACGAATTGAAATTGCATATTCAGCAGGAACCACACGTCTTGCTGCACCATCAGTGTTCCCCCTATCACAGTCAGAGCGCGTTCTTTCCGGTGATCGGGCAGATCGAACACGCGGCCCAATTAACAGCTCGCGAGGCCGAGGCAGATAAGATTGCCAAGCTTACGACTTACCTTCCGTGCTCAACTGATAATTCCAAAGAGCCGGTCCTGCTCATAGCCAAACTGTTATCGATCCCTTTGGAAAATTGCCTCGAATTATCTGGCCTTACGCCGCAGCAAATAAAGAACAGGACGATAAGCGCGCTTGTCGACATTATCTTGGCGTTTTCTGTTCAACGCCCCACGCTCTGCATCTTCGAGGATGCGCACTGGCTCGATCCATCGACGCTTGAGCTGCTTGAATCGCTTATCAGCCGGATCGACCACGCCCGCGTGCTACTTATTGTGTCGTGCCGGCCCGAATTCCGCCCCACATGGATGAGCCATGCGAACACGACCATGCACTCGCTCACTCGATTGTCGCTCGCCGAAGTGAAGACCATGATCCGAGATCTCTTGGGGGGCGGGAGCATGCCCCAAGCGGTGCTCGACCGGATTATCGAAAAAACCGATGGTGTTCCGCTATTCATAGAGGAACTGACAAGCAGTATGTTGAGTGCGGTTGTACGAACCCGAGGCACTTTCGAGCGCGCAGCAAAGCCAGCATCGCTCAGGGTACCGGACACGCTGAGTGATGCATTGATGGAGCGGCTCGACCGCGTTGCGCCGAGTCGCAGACTTGCGCAGATCGCGGCTGTGATTGGGCGCGAGTTCTCCTATGATCTCTTGTCGGCTGCATCCCAAATTGACGAAGAGAATATGCTGTCGGCCCTCTCGTTGCTCGAGCAGGCTGACATCATCTATCGAGTGGGAATTTCGCCTTTCCTTCGTTTCGCCTTCAAACATGCGTTGTTGCGTGACGCAATCTACGACTCCTTGCTTAGGAGTAAGAGGCAGCAGATCCATGCAGACATCGCGGCAATTTTAGAGCATGACTATTTGGAGCTTGCCGAAAATCAACCCCAAGTCCTGGCCTATCACTATCAAGAAGCAGGCAACCACCAACTGGCCATTCGTTGCTGGCTCGAGTCTGGGCAGGGCGCGCTCGCGCAATCCGCCAACGTCGAAGCGATTGCTGGCTTTCGAAAGGCCCTTCAGCTTCTGGACGCGTTGCCGGACACGCCTGAACGGATCAGACAAGAGATCGACATTCAATTGGCGTTGGGAATACCGCTTATCGCCGTTCAAGGGTATGCCTCCGCGGAAACCCGCGAAGCGTTTTCGCGGGCCCGTACCTTATGCCTGCGACTCGGTAACATCCCCGAATATTTCCAAGCCCTGTTTGGGTTGTGGGGGCACTCTTGGATGGGTGGAAAGAATGATGATGCACTCCGCTTAGCTGATGAGTTCCTGTCACGGTCACGAGCGTTGTCCGAGCCCGTGCCGCTAATGGTGGCTCATAGAGTGATGGGCAGTACGTTATTGACGATCGGAGAGTTTCAGTCGTCGGCGGAGCATTTCGAAGAGTCAATCAAGCTTTCGATTAGCAAGGGAAAACAGCCCCTATCCAGCCTTTACATGGTGGAGCCTCAGGTGGCCTCACTGCTGCTTCTGTCTTGGGACTTGTGGTTTCTGGGCCGTCCGGATCGAGCGCTTTTGCGCGTTTCGGAAGCGCTCGCATTGGCTCAGGATCTTGGTCACCCATACACGCTAGCGTTCGCTCATTACATGACTTCCGTTGTACACCTTCTGCGCGGGGATGCCGCTCGCGCCTTCGAAAGCGCCGAAAAGAGCTTCGAAATTTCGCAAGAACAGCGGTTTTCGCTGTACGTGATTTTGTCGAGAATTTCGCGAGGCCGAGCGGTTGGCGACCTGGGCCGACTTGGAGAGGCCCAGGCCGAAATAGCACTAGGAATCGACGAAGCGCGACGTAATGGCGTCGGCTTCATGCGTCCAATGATGAATAGCTGGCTGGCGGATATACATGGTAAGGCCGGCGAAAATGAACGCGCGCTATCCATTGTCGAGGGGGTCTTGGCCAATATTGGTGACGTGACAGGCAGATCATGGGAAGCGGAATTGTATCGGCAAAGAGCGCAAATTCTTTTGGCTCTCGACCCGTCGAAGGCAAGCGAAGCTCAGTCTCATCTTGAGAAGTCTATTGAAGTTGCGCGTGGTCAAAACGCCAAGTCCCTGGAATTACGCGCCGCCACAAGCCTTGCAGAACTCTGGCGGACGCAAGGAAGGCCTGATCAGGCGCGAGCACTGCTAAAACCAATCTGCCGTTGGTTCGACGAAGGAGCCGAAACGGCTGACCTCAGACGGGCGCGCGACGCTCAAAGCACCCTGGACTGATCCTTCACCTCCTCCGACAGTTGACTAGTTGGGTATTTATCGCTCGGAAGAGCCGAGAAACCGTCGTGGTGCGAATATGTGCGCATTCGTCTCGCGGTAGGATTAGCTGGACATGAAATCGCAACGTCACACCCTGCTGTAATGCCGAGCTTCGCAGGTAACCCCGGGCGAAACTGTCTCGTCGATCTGAGCAATGGCGCGAGTCAAATCGACGGGATTATCTCGGCGCTCTGTCCGCTGTCGATCTCGGCGACAGCATAGGTCATCAGTTGGCCGCCGATACTCTCGATACACGGACCAAGGGCGGCAAGATCAATTCAAGAACCATGTCCTCCATCAGGCGGTACCGGCGTTTCACCAGGGCCGTCGTGCGATCTCAAGGGCCAAGCAGGAGCTGGAAGACAAGCGCCATCGGCTCCAATTGCCAAAGGCCAATCCGACAGATGCTGCCGGAGCTGTAGCGCGGATGGAAATCCGCACATGGCTTCGCAGTCTGCCGCAGGCCGAGCGCGATAAGCTTACTCGGGACGAGAACATTGATCAGGAAATCCGCGCCGCAATCATCGAGGCGCCCAGATGACTGGCGTGGCAGACAGTCATCTGAACGTCCTGAAGGAGAAAGCCTTGCGTGAGTTGCATGGCTCCCTGATCGACGAAATTGCCGAGCTGGCGACTGCCATCGACATGGCCGCCTCAGCGGTGGAGGCCGGTCGGGACAGCACTCGCATCGACACAGGGATGACAGCCGAGCAGTTTGATGCCGCCGCCAAGCCCATCGAACAGCGTCAGAGCGTAGCATGGTTGCGGCGACGTGATGGCGAGATGCGGGTTGTCGATCTTGAGCGCAGAGTCGAACGAGAAGCCCAAGCTCCTCAAGAAACTGAAGAACTAAAAGGGCGGACGCATAGCAATCCGCAGCGTGGGCCTTCCCTCGAACGGACAAAATACCCTGCACTCGGTGAGGTCAAGTGCGATACACCATCCCGGTATCCATGTCCTCAGGTACGATTGAAAGGGAACCGGGCATGACGCAACAGCAACTAAACGCGAGGCGAGGCTGCAGTGATTAATCCGAGCAGGCGTAGCTCAGCAAAAGTGATGTTTCAGCGGGCGATCCATGTCCCATGATTCCGCCGATCACGGCGAGAGTGAAGCCGCAAGGATTAGGCCTACAGCCTGAGGCGATCCCCCAATCTTGACGGGTGAGCGGTCAAGTCCTGATATCGCAAAAAGCTACGGTTCGATCGCCGCTGTATGGTGAGTAAATTCGCAGCGTCCATCCAGGTTCGAACTTCAATCGCGTGCCACGTAGCTGTTCCACGCTTTTCGTGCAGAAAATGCTCGCCATCGTGCTCGTTAGGTCTAGCGTCACGTCTACTGATCGATTCCAGACTGATACTTTGCACTCGTCAGTAAGAAGGCCTGTGGTTTTCATGCCCGCGCAGAAAGCGTGAGCGCTATTGATGCTAAGCGTTGCGATATCCACGACAGTTGCGCTCGCAGAGGACTGGGCGTCGTTGGGCTTAGTTGTGACGGTGGTGGTCCGATTCGCTGATCCAAAGATCAAGCCTCCACCGATGATCACGACAGCAACGCCAATGAACAAACGTTTATCATGACGGCGAACTGCTGCAGCAGCACTCTCCGGCGTATCGATTTCGCGCTGACAGAACCGGCAAACCGTCGCCTCAACGGGAACGGTCGATCGACAGAACTGACAGATTTTATGTGCCATTCCCAGCACCCTGACCTCTTCCAAGGAGGCGAGAATACTCTCCCGCCCCTTATTCTCCTATGCCGGCCGCCCTCGTTTCTTTATTTGCGCTCTGGGAAATTCGCATTCGCTACTGGCGGAGCAGGATCGGCAAGCGGCACTTTGTTACGCAGGGGGGCACGCTTGAGCCAAAGTGCAAGAGCGCGACCAATTTGCTCTGCTTTGCTCTCCACCGGCTTCGGAAGGTTGGCATAGCACGTTGGGCACAGAAACACCCTCTTCTCACGATAGTATGTTCGACCGGATGAGACAGAGCCGCTATGGCCTGAGGACAACCAAAAGCTTCGGCGGGCTGAAAATCCGTTTCGGCGTGACCAAGAAGAGCGAGTTGACCCCGACGATTCTCCCACCTCCACCTTCTCAGTCCATTCAATGGCCTCGTAACGTGGCATAACCAATCCGCAGTGATCGCAGGAAACAGCCGCATATTCACGACCGTCTTTTCCAATAACCGTGTGGTTCATTAGTGCCCCCAGCAATTCTACTCGTTGCAATGCGCTTAGTTTCCGCAAGCTTGGGAAGAACGCAAGCGGTTATGGCCTGCGTCCCCCTAGGAGCCAGCTTCGGGGCTAGTTTGGTGGGCGGCGTGAAAAGTCTCAGTGCTGGCTAATCGCGTACCAAATAATAACGGCCAAGCCGACAACGCCCCAGAATATCCAAAACTGCCGAGCGTCTTTCTTTAGCAAACGGGTCCAGACACTCAGAGATCTGGGGGCGGTTCTCTTTCGGGAGCAAGCCTCTTGTACAAATATGGACCCGCTGTGTTGTAACCGCATCGTGGGCACTCATAGACGGCGCCAAGGCCGAGCTTGGATCGGCCATCAAGCTCGCCGACGGTCAACATGATCGTCGGCGGGTACGCGCACTTGCAAAGCTGATATCCGAGAGCTTTGGCGACCTCCGCCTCGGCAACTCGGGATGAGGATTCCGCGGTAGCCAGAGCGGCGGTGATCGCGTCGGTCTTCTGGTCCTTTGGCAACAGGTCTTTCGTGTCCTTCACCAGGCCAATCACCGAGCGAAGGGCATCGAAGGCACTCCTTACCGCAGGAATCGCGCTCACGATGGTGACCGGATCAGGCATTCTGGCGTTACCCCAGTTGTTACCCCTTGATGGCGATTCTTTAGGTTTAAATTTATCGTTTTCTGTAAGTTATTTATTTTGTTGGTGGGGGAGGAAGGACTCGAACCTTCGAAGCCATGAGGCGGCTGATTTACAGTCAGCTCCCTTTGCCACTCGGGACACTCCCCCGCTCAACGGCATCGCGCTCTAACCCGCCGTAATGGCAAGAGATCAGGCCGCCGATGACGCTGAAATCCGGCAGGCTCCTTAAAGAGCCACCCGGCTGAGCGCGTTTATTGGCGAAGCGGGATGGCAAAGTCAACCAAAGAGGCAGGCAAATATGCAGGCCCTTGTTGCTCAAGCATGATCTCCGCGCAAACGCACTGGCGTCGGTCGCGAGGGAAAACCGGGTCCACTTTTCTTGGATCAGGGGCTCAAATTGCCATTATCCGGAACCCATGAGACAAGCTGGCTTATGACCGATCGCGATCGAAAGCCAAAGTTCGGCCGCCCCCGCGCCAAGGGCCCTGGCGCGAGCCGTCAGTCCGGCCACCGTCCGCCCTGGCGCGGGGGCGAGGCTGGAACCGATGGTCCTGTCATCCTGTACGGCTGGCACACGGTCGCAGCCGCGCTCGCCAATCCGCAACGGCGGATCCGCAGGCTTCTGGCAACTGAAAACGCCGCGCGGCGCCTTGTCGAAGATCACATCGACACCCGCGTTACGCCGGAAATCGTACGGCCGAACCTGATCGACCAGCGCCTTGGGCCGGATGCCGTGCATCAAGGGCTTTTGGCGGAGGCCGATCCCCTGCCCTCACCCGGCATCGACAGCCTGGCGCTGGAAGGCATCGTGCTGGTGCTCGATCAGATCACCGACCCGCACAATGTCGGCGCGATCACGCGCTCGGCGGCGGCGTTTGCGGTCAAGGCGATCGTCACCACCGCGCGCCACAGTCCCGAAGCGACCGGCGTGCTGGCGAAATCTGCCTCCGGCGCGCTCGAACTGGTGCCGCTGGTGACCGTGCAAAATCTTGCGCGCGCGCTCACCGAGATGAACCAGCGCGGCTTCATGACCGTCGGGCTCGACAGCCAGGGCAGCGAAAATCTCGGCGCGATCACCCTGCACCAGCCTCTGGCGCTGGTGCTCGGGGCCGAAGGCAAGGGCCTGCGGCAGTTGACGCGCGAAACCTGCAAGCTCGTGGCGCGGCTGGATACGCCCGGCGAAATCAAAAGCCTGAATGTGTCGAATGCGGCGGTGCTGGCGCTCTATATCGGCGCCAGCAAACTGGGCCTGATGGGCTAGATCATGATGCGATTAAATGGAATCGCATCATGATCTCATCTCCTTGATTGAGCATGATCTCCGCGCAAACGCGATTCGCGTTTGTTAGCTAAGGGAAAACCGGTTTCCACTTTGCGCTAACGCGGCCCTTCGGGTCCGGATCATGCTCTAAATCTCCGCAAAAATATCGACGCCCGCTCGCGGTCGCGAACGGGCGTCGTTGTTCAAATGTGCTCGATCGATTATTTGCTGTACACGACGGGAGCCCGATAGCGAGGCCGCGCGTAGCGATATCCCCAGCCGGAGATCGCGCTTTCCTGATAATACGGATACGGCGCAAAATTGCCGGGGCCGGTGTAGGTCGGCCCCTGGTTGACGTAGTAATATTGCGGCGATCCCACGACCGCGGAATGGTACTGCACGTCCGGATCGGGAAGCCGTTCATAACCCCACCAGCCACAGCCGCCGCACCATCCGCAACCGCCGCAGCCGCCATAGGTGTACGCCGGCACGTAAGCGGTCACGCACGCGCCGACATATCCGCAAGGTGAGCACGTATCGAACAGGCCGCCGCACGCTTTCGCGGGCGCAGCGCTCGCGGCAATCAGGGCGAGTGCCGCCGCCAATCCAGAAATCGTCTGACGCATTACTCTCTCCATCGGTGTAAAACTCGTCGGCTTGTGTTTTTTTAAGGATACGGTTTGCCCGGCTTTCTCTGCTTGAAATCCCTGGGTATGCCGAACTCGCTGTCCGGCGGCGCGGTGATGATCGCGGGCGGATAAGGCGGTACCACGGGTTCTTGCTGCTGCGGCGTCGATTGTGCCGACCACGATTGATGAAAGGCCTCGGCGGGTTTTGCCCTGCCGGGTGGCTCGATCTCCAGGCGCCCGTAGCCCGGCACCCTGCCCGAGGTCGGATAGTAGTGGCCGACATGCGGCTCGAGATCGATGACGCGGCCGCCGTAAACGGTCGGCTGCACATGGATATTCTTGGCAAGGCCCCAGTCGCCTTCGACCACCGAATACGAGGCGTCGACGCCGTTGATCATGATCGGCACACCCGGACGGCCCGGTATCACAACAACGGGCCCGGTGTCGGAAGCCAAAGCCGCTTTCGTTGCTCCGAGCAAAATGGTCAGCACAAATGCAGCGCGCATGATCTCAAATCCAAATCTTCTCAATACAATAGCCGAATGCCGCCGCCGAAGGGTTAAGGCGGGGGCGAAAGTCGCGGTAAGCCTAACGGCAAAGCTTTCACGCCCCGTCAATGGCAGGCGAGCGCAATATGAGAGGGTTAACAGCCAGTCGGCGAAGACCGGGCGCCGGCTTTGCAGTCGGCAAATCCTGCTCGCCCGCGAGTGGGCGCCCCTGGCCCAGATCGAAGGGCGGTTTCAGCGGGACTTCGCCGGTAGCCCTTTCCGCGCAACTCTGATATCGGGGGGTGCCCTGCTCGATCCGCCAGCGGTTGAGCCGGCCGCGACGATAAAGTAGCTTTGCACATCACTTCAGTAGCCGGTTTAGCTCAGCGGTAGAGCAGCGGTTTTGTAAACCGTTGGTCGGGAGTTCGATTCTCTCAACCGGCACCAGCAAAATCAACAGCTAAGCTAGTTTGATGCTTCCCAGAAAATGCGGTTGGGAAGCACATGGGAAGCGGCAGAATGTCGCAAGAAGATGAAACCGAACGAACGGACTGGGCGCGAAGATCAGCCGAGCGCATCATTGATGGCGTGTTGACCGCGATCGAGCGTTACCCTGCCGAGGACCGAGTTGCCCTGCTGCATGAGATTGCGCGGCAGGCTGAAAGGCTGCGGGACTTCTTCAAGACCGAAGATGATCTTCCCCAGCCGCTTCCATTCGAGGATGAGCCGCCAGGTGGCTAATGAAGAAATCAAATCGGGTCGGGGTGAGCAGGCCATTTACTCGGAGCGCTATGTCGCCTTCGTGGACATCCTCGGCTTCAGCCGTATTGTAAGGGACTCCGTACAATCCACGGTGCAGGCAACTAAGCTTGCGGGTACCCTGAATCGAATTGCAAATCGATCCGAGCCGCCCGGCATTGAGCTCGGCTCTGGTGACGACTTCAAAGCGCAGTCATTTTCCGACTGCACCGTGCTTTCTGAAAACGCTTCGGATCAAGGTCTTCTTCACCTACTCGACGTTCTTACGATCTTCGCATTAGACTTGATGGCAAATGGCATTCTCGTAAGAGGTGGAGTCGCTCGGGGGCCTCTTTACCACAAGGAGGGCGTAGTTTTTGGGCCCGCCCTTCTGGACGCCTATGCTCTTGAATCGACGATCGCGAAGTTTCCGAGAATTTTGATCGATCGCCGCGCCCATGTCGATTTCAAGCGGATCATCAACGATGACGAGCTCGGGTCTGCTCGCAGAGAAAAAATCAAACTCTCCGGCGATGGCCCACCGTTCCTGCACGTCTTCGAGCCATTCCGGTTCCTAACTGAAAAATCGCCGAGTTGGCTGCTAGAGACAAGGAATGGCTGCAATTTTTCCATCCAATTTCATCTTGATCACTCGATCTACGAGCCTCGGATTTACGAGAAACTGCGCTGGCTCGCTATTTATTGGAATTCAAGTGGACTGCCTATTGTAAGACTTCCGGCAACGATGTGAGCGCAGGACCGTTGCCAACCCCGCGCCCTTTTGTCGCGCAAGCCCATGCTCCCTTGACGCGTGATTTTTTGCGGCACATCAAAGCCGCCTCACTAATTCTTCGTTAGAAGTCACTCCACCGAGCGGCTCATCAATCGAGCCGTTCCGATTGGCGGAGGTTCGACAATGATCGTTGAACAGCTTGACCGCCAAACGATGGCTGCGATCGAAGTCGCGCTTGAGAAAGCTTGCGCGTGCTGGCCAAACGGCGGAAAGCACAATCTTCGCAAGCGGGTCGCTCAAAGTATCATTCGATGTGCGAAGAGCGGGAACACTAGCTTGGACGCGTTAACTGACGCAGGCGAACGCGCCCGAGCGCAACTGTCGCAAATTGGAACCTGCCTTGCTGGGACTCGGGAAACGCCAAGGCGCGGCTTGAGTGCTCGCCGATGACACAAAGCAAAAACCCCCGCCGGAGCTGATCACGGCAGGGGCTCATTCCCACTGTGTGCGGATGGATGGTTCGAGGCTAGGGGGGATAGAGCCTAGGTGTCGCGCCAAGGATCCACTTGAGGATCAAATACCTCTAAAGAGGTTTTCACAAGGCCAACCTTTGGGCATTGAGCGCGGGACCGAAGCCCACGCGCCCCTCATTGGCGAACCGCCTGACTGGTCGGTGTGTACCAAAAACTACAGCGCTACCAGCCCAGTCTGCTAAGCTCTGCTGCGTGAAAAACACCGGAGGATCTTCGCATGCTTCGGAAATTTGCACTGATCGTCGCCGCACTAGCGATCGTGGGAACTGGCGCCTTTGGTGTCTCAGCAGCACAGGCTCAAAATAAGCCCAGCCAAAAGCAATGTTACAACTCACAAACATGCGTCAATAACTGCACGAGAAATGGAGTTGGCAGGAAATGCGAACTGTGGTGCAACCGGCAAGCAGGCGCGTTACCGCCTTGCAAGTAGCGCGGCCCAGTTAAACCCAGCCAAGCAAAGCGCGGGACCGTTGCCAGCCCCGCGCCCCTGCAGCCGTCCCTCAGTCGCCGCCAATGCGCCGGCAGTAGATGTTATGAGCTTCCACACGTCGGCCATGAACGCCCGTTGCTCCTCTGGCGTTAGCAGCCGGATAAATTCATTCCATTGATCGCCCGTCATTATAGGAAGGCTCGGCAATTTGGCTTCCGTTCCAGCGACGGCTTCCTCAGGCGTGCCATCCTTTGGCGTTCGCCGCGAAAGGCTATCGGGGAATTTGAGGATTTGGCTCATGGTCAGCCCATAGTTCGGCGGCTCGGCACACCGCCTATCGCCGAAAGCGTGCCGAGCCTGGCCAGTGCGATTGAGTGAACTGGTTGGAATCGGATGATAGCAACAATGTGCGATTCGGAGAACGTGCGCGGGCCGCAACAGTTTGGCGAAATTTATCCCTGGCTTGAGCAAAAAAAACCCGCCATTCGCGGCGGGCCCAAGTCAGGGAGGAAGTGCCGTGAAACGGCAATCGCAATGTACGGCGATTCTCGCTTCCAGCGTGTGCCATATCGAACACACGTGACTTCCATTCTGAAGTCTGGCCTGGAACGAAGCTCCGCGCCCTGCAAAAGAAAAACCCCAGCCTGGGATGAGCCGGCTGGGGTTCACGGCATCGGCTGTAGGGTTAGGGTGTCAGCCGATACAGGTAAGCTTACGCTTTACCGTGTCGTCCGCCCCGCACTTTTGTTCTCGGGTCGCAGTTATCTACCGCTGTCCACAGCCGGGCAGAAACGCGGCTAATGTCAACGGTTCGGGATGGTGATACTCAACTGCAGCGACCATCTGATCGCGTTGATCGCCCTATCATCCGATGGAACTCATGCCCGACTCTCGCTTCTTTGCTGTCAGCAATCTTCATCGGGGCTGGTTCGTGGCCCTCGTTTGGAGGCTTGGAGCTCGGGCAGAAGGCAAAATCAAAATGCTGGCTCCTCTCGGCACGGTTTTTTACTGGGGCAGTCTGGCGATTGCTTTCGCGTGCTCGATAGCCGCAACTATCATTTTGATGGCGATCATTCAGGGCAAGCCTTCGGGTTCGGAGGCTTGGATGGCAGCAGTATTTTTTGTGGCGGTCGGGATCTCTTCCTGGCTGGTCAATCGCGCGGTGGATTCTCGTTTATGAAGCATCTCGCGAGGTGGCTTCCTCAAGGAAGCCTCTATCGCAATAAGCCATCCGCCGCCTGGTCGAGATCGGGCTGAAAGCGAAGGCAAAATGAATACCGCGTTGGCAGGCGTCACCTTCTTGGTCTTAACGATCTTCCCATCGGTAGCGGTGTCCGAACAGATTACGCTTGATTGCAAGTTTGAGGGAAGTGAAACGCGAGGCCGGGAGCGCGAGAAGGACGTAAACCAAATTTTTATTGATACGGACGTGCCCGCAGTCGAACTTCGTATCGCGCAAACTATGGGGACGGCAAATCAGGTCCATTTTGGTTATCGCGATCGTGAGGTTAAAGGCATGACCGAGGACAAGATCTTGCTATACTTTCTTGGATCAAAAATGAGTATGGCGGCGATCAAACTGGGGATTCCAACTTCCATCGTGCTCGATCGGATCAGTGGTTCGATGGTTTGGGCTTGGGCAGATGAGAGAGGTCCGCGAGCCTATCGGTATGTATGCAGACCTTAGCCATGCAAACGTTGGTCGCTCTCGCATCGGCCGGCTGCTATGTGGTCTGTGCGGTCTTCTGGATGAAGGCCTCG
>Ga0210403_10004258_pt1 | contig 12359 bp, 6 predicted proteins | sample IncBWC19MmetaG_FD_150863 | JGI IMG/M metagenome (GOLD analysis project Ga0210403, IMG submission 150863) | Forest soil microbial communities from Barre Woods Harvard Forest LTER site, Petersham, Massachusetts, United States - Inc-BW-C-19-M | ecosystem: Environmental > Terrestrial > Soil >... | reverse complement strand
GTCGAGGACATGGGCAAGCTCGATAACACACTGATCATCTACATCGTTGGCGACAACGGCACCAGCGCGGAAGGCAGCGTGTACGGCACGTTCAACCAGCTGACCGCCTACAATGGCATCATCAACGAGCCAGCCGTGAAGCCCGTCCAGGTCATGAACGCGTTGCACTATGAAGACTGGGGCTCGAACAAAACCTACCCGCACATGTCCGTGGCCTGGTCATGGGCATTTGATACGCCTTTCAAGTGGACGAAGCAGGTGGCGTCGCATTTCGGAGGGACCCGGCAGGGCCTGGCAATTTCGTGGCCCGGCCACATTAAAGATGTAGGCGCGATTCGCACCCAGTTCCATCACATGATCGACATCGTCCCGACCATCCTTGAAGCCGCCAGCATCCCGGCGCCGGATACGGTCAACGGGATCAAGCAGAAACCGATCGAAGGTGTAAGCATGACCTACACTTTTGATCAGGCAAACGCAAGCGCGCCATCGAAGCGCGACACCCAGTATTTCGAGATGGTCGGCAACCGCGCGATCTATCACAACGGTTGGATTGCCGCCACAACGCCACCATCTCCTTCCTGGGAGTTGGGAACGGGCACGATGCCGGCGCTCAGCGACTACCACTGGGAACTGTATAACATCGGCGAAGACTATTCGGAGTTCAACGACCTGGCAGCCAGCAATCCCGACAAGTTGAAAGAGTTACAGGGATTGTTCCTGACAGAGGCAGCGAAATATCAGGTTTTACCGTTGGATAACTCGGGCTTCGTGCGCCTGCTGGCGCCGAAACCGAGTGCGATCGCCGGACGAACCGACTTCACCTACACCGGCGTGAATGTCGGTATTCCCGTCGGCAATGCTCCCAGCATTCTGGATCGTGATTACACCATCACTGCGAACATTACGGTCCCCGAAGGCGGCGCCGAGGGAGTGATTGCAACCCTGGGTGGGCGCTTCGGCGGCTACGCACTCCTCCTAAGTCACAGCTTCAATTGGTGGCTCAAATCCGACTTTTTCAAAAAAATAGGGCTTGGGTTGCTGATTCTGGGATTGCTTCTCGTCTGGATGGGCAGACAGGGAAGGTGGAGGAAACGCCTCGGCTACGCCTTCTTGCTTATCGCCGTGCTTGGACTAGTTGCCGTGTTTGCGACTGACATGTTTGGTATCGGCAGGGGCAGGCCAGTATTCGTTTACAACTTCCTTGATCTGGAGCGCTTCCGCTGGATGGGCCTGTCTTCGCTGGATCCCGGCAAGCACACCATCGTCTTCGACTTCAAGTACGATGGACCCGGTCCCGCGAAGGGTGGTACGGGAGTACTCTCGGTGGATGGCAAAGAGGTAGACCGCAAGACAATCGAGCACACGATTCCGTTGCTGATGTCCATCGACGAGACCTTCGACATCGGGCTGGATACGCGCACGCCCGTGGATTTCAGCTATGACGTTCCCTTCCGCTTCACCGGGACCATCGACAAGCTGAACTATCGGCTCGGGCCGGAGCAGCTGTCGGCGGAGGACAAACAGAAAGCGGCGGAAGTACTCGCCAGAGCGAAGGACTAGGCGATGAAGAATTGGATCTCCGCGAATTACGACGATTGACTTGGGAAACGCAGAAACTTAAGGAGACGATGAGATGAGCCACAACCACTTTACTCTGGGCTTCGCCTTGAAGTCGCCCGCGGACGCGAAGGCGGTGGGGGAAGAACTTCCGCCACTGATGTCGGAGTTGTTTCAAGGGGAGGATGCAATCGGCACAATTCACTACTCGCGCTTTACGGTGCTGAGTGAAAAGACTCTGCTGTTCCTTGGCGACTTCGATGGCGAGTTCACACAACTCATGGCCGATCTCGCCAAACATGCCGGGCCAGTGTTCGATGCGATCTTCCAGCATGTCGAAGATCCCGCACCCACTCCGGTTGCCAATAATGCGGACGCTTTTATCGAGTGGGCTGCGGAGCATTTGATCCACGCGGTAAATCTCTACACCGCGTACGAAGGCGTGACGGTCAAGGAGATTAAGGCTATGGCGGCCGCGGCTGACGTCGCTGGCGCCACTAAACAGCTCCCATTCCTGGTGATCCTGCCCATCAAGTCGAAACTGGCTTACATCGAGGTTCAACTGATCCTGCGTGCGCGCGGACACGGCACAACCAAAGACCTGGACAAAGTTGGGACACCGCACTTTGCGCAGTTCGTGCCACTCGAGGACAACCAGATTGGTTTCTTTACGGTATATGACGGTACTTTCAACGACTATATTGCGGATTTCACCAAGAACATTGGAGAGGTGTTCGATCTGCTATTCAAGTTCACTAAGGGCGCGCCGCCCTCGCCATGCAGAAAGCACCTCCAGGAGTTCATTGATTTTGCCGCGGGAGCGAACCGGGAGCCGATCGGGTTCTATCAGGCATATCCGGGATTGAGTGTCCAGGACATCAAAGCCTTGATCGCTGACAAGAAGTTAGAAGCAGGCTCGGCCGCGTAGTCACGAATTGGGGTCAAGACACGATCGAGCAGGAGACAGGTATTGAGTCAGGACGTCAAAGAACACGCGCCACAAACAAAAGAAAGCGGAGGTCTGCTCCGTCATCTGTTTGGACGCGGCGGACATGAGGCCGACGCCAAGTCGGCACGAAGCACACTCGACCTTGCTGATATTCAGGGGTTCATCCTGCGCGGCTACAGGATGCCAATGGTACGGCATTTCTTATTAACAGTGGGCCACCCCGACCAGGCACGCAAGCTGCTCGGAAGGTTCATCAGCGGCGACGAGTCTGATGCCCCGCAAATCACCACTGCTGAAGACTGGCACGTAGGCTTCGAGCCGGGGCCGGGAGACAATCCGGTCGATGTTCCGCGCCACAAGCCCGACTATTGCCTGAACCTGGGGATTACCTGGCCGGGAATAGTCGCGCTGGAGATCAAGGATCGTGTACCGTCGCTCTCATTCAAGTCGTTCGGCGCGTTCACAGCGGGAGCTGCCGAACGAGCGAAGTTGGTGGGCGACGCCGGCGCAAGTGGTCCGGAGAACTGGGTAGGCTCCTTTGGGAAGGGAAGCGATCACGTCCTGGTGACCCTGCATGCTATCAGCCCAGAGGCGATGGAGAGCTACAGCGACCGGCTGTCTGCACTGTTTGCCGATGGCGGTGGCTTTCACGAGATCTGGCGCACCGACGGGATGGCCTGGACGGAGACGGTCGATGGCAAATCCACCTTCTGTTCCAAAGTTCCTTTCGGCTACACCGACGGCATCAGCATGACTACCATTCGCGGAGGTCCAGAAAGATATCATCCGGATCACCAGCAACCCTGTGAACCCTGGCTTTTCGTCTTGCGGGAGGACGCAGAGAATTACAATCTGCCGGAGCCTCGAGAACTCAGCTTGAATGGCAGCTTTGCCGTCTTCAAAATGATCAAGACAGACGTGGTCGGATTCGAGAATTTCCTGCAATCGAACAAAGACAAGATCGATCCCGAACTGCTTGCGGCCAAGATATGCGGACGGTGGCGCAACGGCGTGCCGCTCGCGTTGTCACCTGAGACCGACAGCCCTCCGGGCGGGATTCCCTTCGAACAGATGAATAACTACGAGTACGTGAACGCGGACGGCTCAGGCGATCCCAAAGGACTGCGCTGTCCCGTTGGCGCGCACATGCGCCGCATTAATCCACGAGGCCAGCCAGTCACAGGCCAGGGCCATCCCGGCGGCAGCAACAATACTCACCGTCTGATCCGTCGTGGCATGCCCTACGGCCCGAACTATGATCCGACGCAACCTTACGACGGCATCGAGCGCGGGCTGCTCGGCTACTTCATCAACTCCAGCATCGAAAATCAATACGAGTTCGTGCTGAAGCAATGGGTGAATGATGCCGAGTTCGCGGGTTCGGTCCGGCTGCACCCGAAATCGAAAGATCCGATGATCGGCACGCAGGACCCGGCCGAAAGCATTTTCGTGATTCCGCAAGCGGACGGCGCGCCTCCCATCAAGATCACAGGCTTCTCGAGCTTCGTCACAACCAAAGCCGCTGCTTACTGCTTTCTGCCCAGCATCACGGCAATCAAATTTATCTCCAAACTGGGATGAGGCTCTTATGTTGGTTCTGACCAGATGGTTCGGGGTGACCGGTAGCGACGCTGAACGGGACCTCGCGCGGGAACGCGCTGACATCGAGGAGATCACCGAGAGAAGTCTCTTGTTGCAGTCGCAGGCGGCCGCCAAACAACACCGGCAGCTCGCTCGCGGAACTCATGCGAAGGGGGTCTGCGCGCGAGCCCAGTTTGAAGTATTCGACATTACCGCCGGACGAGACTCTGCGCTGGCGTCCCGGCTCGCAAAGGGCATGTTCGCGAAGCCCGGCATTTATCCCGCGATCGTGCGGTTCGGAAACGCCGATCCCAGCAAGAATTCTGATTTCAAGGCCGATGTCCGATCGTTGTCCTTCTCGGTTGACCTCACTCGGGATGGCTCGACTGCTCCCGGCGGAAAAGTTGACCGCCAGGATTTCTCCATGCAAAACGCGACGACTCTGCCCATCAATGACTCGCCCGCGTTTCTCGCGATCATGAAGTTACTGACGGCATCGAACCCAGCCGCCGGCCTGTGGTCCCTGCCGTTCAAGGACAAGTTGAGAGTGTTGAGGACTCTCGCGCTGGTACAAGTGCAGGCGCACCAGACCATCAAACCTTATCAGCAGCTCCGTTATTGGAGCACTGTGCCGTTTCGTCACGGACCGATCGACGTCGTAAAGCATTCGGCAACGCCGTCCCCGGACAATACTGTGGGCCCTCTGCAAAGAAGTAACCCCAACGGCTTGCGGGACGAACTGATCCGGCACCTTAACGAAGATAGGAAGATGAGCAGCTTCGACTTTGGCGTCCAGTTCCTCAATCCTGATCGGATGACGTATTGGGGCAAGCGCCACGACGCCAACTTCTGGATCGAAAACGCGAGTATCGAGTGGAACGAAAAGCAAGCACCATTCCACACAGTGGCACGCCTCACATTGCTGTCGAAATCCCAGCTTCAGCCGGGGGAGTCCGAAGCGACATATTTCGATGTAACAGGGCACTCGACTTCTGACAGCACGCCTCTTGGGAGTATTAATCGCGCCCGCCAGCCAGCTGAAGTCGCGAGCAGGAAAGCACGCATGCGCGCAGACAAGAGCTCTGAACCAGTCCCGATCAGAATTGCAAAGCAAGCTTGAGGGTGGATTTGTGTTGTGTTGCAAAGGTGCCCTGCTTTCTCGGACAACTTCGGACGCGCCATTTGAAGTGGAGACTTGGGGCTTTTAAAACCCTCAAGTGCCCATCGCAAAAATAGTGTCTTACGTTTGATCCGTCAGCACAAGAAATTCAACTCGAATCTTGTAGATGCTCATGTCACCCCTCGTAATTTTATTGCTCACGGTTGGCGCATTGCCCCCGAGATGTGTTCGCCGTCCCTACACCGTGCAGTCAGGTTTTGCATGTAGATTAGGTGTAAATTAAGCACCAAATAGCCAGGTTTCTCTCTGACTAGGAGGGTCGGCTGCCGACCTAAAGTGATGAATCCACGCGACAGGACTCAGTCTGCCTCGCCCTTTTAAGGCATGGGTCGATGGTTCGAGTCCATCCGCGCTCACCAGATTGTTGAAGCGTCTGCTCTGCAAGCCCTTTTTGACAAAAGAACTCGAATCAATTCTAATAGACTAGTTACGAGCGAGTCGCAACTACTAAAGACCATGAAAAGGAGTTTTGCGTTGGTTTCTGGCGCTCATGTTGCGAATGAATCGCAACTTGGAAGATCAAAAAGTGACTCATCCATTACCCGCCCTTCTCTAATGAAGGAGCTGGCCGCAAGGGGAGTCCGTATGACCGCTCAGAGGCGGCTCCTGGTGGGGATCATTCAGGACTCGCCCCGGCATCTGGATGCCGCCAGGCTTCTGGAGATTGCCCGGAAACAGGACCCGGATATCGATCGCGCCACGGTCTATCGAACCCTCGCATTGCTCAAAAACCGTGGGCTGATCGATGAACTGGATCTGATGCACATTGAGGGCGAGAAGCACTATTATGAGGCCAAAACCAATCGAGATCACTGCCACATGGCCTGCTTCCAGTGCGGCGCGATCACGGAATACGCGAGTTCGTCTTTCGAGAAACTGAAAAAAGAGATGGTTAAGCAGAGTGGCTTTCAGATCCGTGTAGTCCGGCTGGAAGTGGGTGGATTTTGCAAGCGTTGTCACAAAGGATCGACGGTGTAGTTTTTTTTGGTTGTATAGATGCGACTGAGTCGCAATAGCCCGATTGACAATCGATGAACCAACGACTGTCGTCTTTAGCGGACATGAAACGTAACAAAGAAAACAACGGCATGGCGGGTACCCAGCAGAATTGCGTCTTGAATCGTCGTCCGTTGAGTTTCCGCCGCTCATGCCTCCTTTCCTTATGCCTTTCTACTTCGATGGTCATGTTCTTTGCCGCCGATTCGTGGGCTGGGACGGGCGGGAGCGTTTCCGGCACTGTGAAGGACGCGAGCAACGCGGTAGTTCCGAACGGCACCGTGAAAGCAACCAATATCGCCACGGGCGTGCAACAGCAGGTCATAACCAACGACCGGGGCTTCTACTCTTTCCAAAACCTCGCTATTGGCCGCTACGACATCGTGATCGAAAAGGCGGGCTTTAAGCCGTACCAGCGAACCGGTATCGCCATCGACGCGAACAGCACGCTGGTGGTTGACGCTGTGCTGGAAATTGGCGGACACACGGAGGCCATCACGGTAACTGAGAACGCGGTTCATGTCGAGGTGTCCGACACGCAGATGGGAGAAGTTGTCAGCGGAACGAAGATGGCCGCAGTGCCTCTGAACGGACGCAGCTACACTGATCTTCTGGCGCTCCAGCCGGGTGTTGTTCCCGCGACCTCCCTTACCTCGAATACTCAGCAGGATGTCGGCGTGAGCGCGCTGTCGCCTTCCGGTAGTCTCAACCCCGGAACGATCTCGATTCACGGACAGCGGGAATTCTCAAATGCATTCGTCGTGAATGGAAGCGACGCTGAAGAAGACGTGAACTCCGGGACGGCGATCGTCCCGAACCTCGATTCCATTGCCGAGTTCCGCATTCTTACCAGCAACTTCGACGCAGAATACGGCGGGCACAGCGGTGGGCAGATCAATGTAGTCACGAAGTCCGGCACCAACCAATTTCATGGCGACGTGTTTGAGTTCCTGCGTAACACGAACCTCGATGCGCGCAACTATTTTTCTCCCACGCGCGGAACTTTCGACCAAAACCAGTTTGGCGGAACACTCGGCGGGCCGATTCGGAGGAACAAGGTGTTTTTCTTCGCCGATTATCAAGGGACCCGATTGACTCAGGGAGTCGACACGGGTCAGATTCCGGTTCCTTCAACCCATGATCGTTCTGGCGATCTACTCGATCAGACGAGCTCGCTGACCGGCACAGTTACCGGCCAATACTGGGCAAATCTGCTGTCGCAAAAACTCGGATATCCCGTTTCCCCTGGCGAACCCTACTACACGGCAGGATGCTCAAACGGCGGTTCTACTCCGTGTGTTATCCCGGGAGGCGTGATTCCGCAGAATGCGTGGTCAGTCCCTGCCATCAATCTCCTGAAATACATTCCTTCGCCTAACACTTCGAATGGCACCTTCGCGACTTCCAACTCCGACGAAGCGTTACGCGACGACAAGGGAGCTTATCGGCTCGACTACAACAGTCATTGGGGCGCGCTCTCGGCGTACTACTTTTTGGACGACTACACTCTCAACAATCCCTATCCGGTGGCGCAGAGCGGGGCAAGTGTGCCCGGTTTCAATGCGCTCTATTTGGGGCGAGCCCAGTTGCTCAGCTTAGGCGACACGAAAGCCCTCGGATCGACGGCGGTCAATGAGTTCCACTTCACCTACATGCGCAATCACAACGATCTTGGCAAACCCATCGGAGGAGTCGGCGTCAGCCTGGAGTCGCAGGGCTTTGTGACCGGCGCGGGAACGCCCGGCATTGTGCCGCTCAATCCGCAAGGCGAGGGGGTTGAGAACATCGTCTTCAATGCGTTCTCCATCGGGACAAATGCGAACGAATTGCGGCAGGTCAACAATACTTTCCAATGGACAGATAACTTCTCCAAAGTGCTGGGCCGTCACACCATGAAATTCGGAGGAGAAGTACACTTCGACCAGATCAACACCAACCCGATCGCGCAATTCAATGGAAATTTCCTGTTTACGGGGAGCGAGACCGGGTCCGACTTTGCAGATTTCCTCCTGGGAATTCCAAGCCAGTACAACCAGAGCCAGCTACAGCCGTTTTATGGCCGCAACCAATACTTTGGACTGTATGCGCAGGACAGTTGGCGTGTGCGTTCCAATCTGACCCTGAACTACGGCGTGCGCTGGGACCGGATCGAACCCTGGTCCGAAAAAAACAATGGGATCTCGACGTTTTCGCCGGGCAAGCAGTCAGCAGTCTTTCCCCGCGCGCCTGCCGGAATTCTCTTTCCCGGCGATCCCGGTATCCCTCGCACTTTGGCGCCTCCGGGAAACCTGGACTTCGGTCCACGCGTCGGCTTGGCGTATTCACCTGAAGCGAGGGAAGTCACGCTTCTCGGTAAGGTTCTTGGTGGCCCGGGCAAGACCAGCGTTCGAGCCGGCTTCGGGATGGACTACACCGCGATCGAGGCGCTGACCGTAGGGATCCTCGCGGGAAATGCGCCCTTTGGCATCACCTACTCGAGTCCGGCGCCGCCGCTGTTCGCCACGCCCTTCATTTCCGCGTCCACCGGGCTAGATCAGGGTCAGCCGTTTCCGGTGGCGCTGGTCACACAAAAAGCTTCCAGCAGCAATCCGAATTCGAGCATCAATTGGTCGCAGTACGAGCCGATCAGTGGCATCCCCGGCTATTCCGCGAGCAACCGCATCCCCTATGTTGACGAGTACATGTTTTCTCTGGAGCGGCAACTCGGAGCGAACACGGTATTAAGTGTGAGTTATGTTGGCACGCAGGCGCACCGGTTGCTTGTAACGGTGGAAGCGAACCCTGGCGACCCGCGGCTTTGCCTTAGCCTCAGTCAACCGAACCAGGTGGCTCCGAGTTCCACCACGTGCGGTCCCTTCCGGGAGAGCAATATATTCACGACGGCTTCGGCCCAAGTGATCAACGGGACTCGAGGGCCCCTGGGTTTCGATTTCGGCAGCGACACCAACCAGGCGACAATAGGAAAATCGAATTACAACTCTCTTGAACTGAGCTTGCGCCACACCAGTCGACGACTGGAATTGTCTGTGGGATATACCTACGGCAAATCTCTGGATGAATCTTCCAATCTAGGGGAAGAAGTGAATCCCATCAACCCGGTCCTGAGTTATGCGTTGTCGTCCTTTGACATCCGGCAAAACTTTGTCGTGAGCTACAACTACAAGCTTCCATTCGAAAGCCTGTTCCACGCCACCAACCGCTGGACGCAGGGCTGGGAACTCTCGGGGATTACCCATTTCAGTTCGGGTCTGCCGGTGACGCTCGTGAATTACGGGGACAATTCTCTGCTCGGGGCGGAGCCGAATGGCATCAACAACTATGGTATCGATGAGCCGGATTACACTGGCGGCCCTCTGGACCTCAATCGTAATCCTCGGAATAGGCGCTCTTACTTCAATACCTCCCAATTCAGCGATAACGCCTTGGGCACGCCGGGCACTGCAAAGCGGCGGTTCTTCTCGGGGCCGGGGCTGGACAATTACGACATGGCGGTGCTCAAGACCGTGGGCCTGACCGAATCGAAGTCTCTTCAGTTCCGGTTCGAAGGTTTCAACATTTTTAACCACGCCCAGTTCTTCGGACCCCAATCGGTCGACGGTAATATTGGCAGTCCTTCGTTCGGTGAGGTCGTTAGCGCTAATCCGCCACGCCTGGTTCAGTTGGGCGCAAAGTTCATTTTCTAGCGACCGGGTGCGCTGTCTCGTGTGTTTTTCAATCTGCTTGGCTCGGTTTGGCGGAGCCCATGTTCCGGTGCTAGACTGCGCCAATGGTTACTAAAAAGAAAACCAAAAAGCGGCCCGCAAAATCGAAGAAGACCATCAGCAACAAGGCAACGCCGAGGAAGAAGCTGGGGAAGAAAAAAGCTGCGCCCAAGAAGGCGACAGCGAAAAGTAAGTCCGCCGGCAAAAAGGCGACCGGCGCTAAGAAGGTCGTTGCAGCCAGGAGCCGAACCCCAGCGAAGAGGCAGGGCAGGTCTGCACCGGCGTTCTCTCGCGAGAGAGCAGGATCGCAGTCAGGCGAGCTGTCGGGAGATTTGCAGGGATTGTCCAACCGCGAAAGGGCAGATTCCGAGAGTGTCGACGAGTTGCTAGAAGAAGGGAACGCGTTCGAGGCTGACGCGGTCAGCGGAGTGGAAGCCGCCGATGACGCTGACGAGCAGGAAGTGCACACCCATGAAGTACCGGAAGACGACGTGCCTAGCGAGTATCTCGACGAAGAGTAGCGGGAAGTGAAGTCAGCTTTTCAGAAAAAGCTGGTCTTGAATTCTTCGTGTCTCTGACGCGCCTGGCTCATCAGGATTTGGAATTCCGGTTCGTTGCGAATATTTTGCAATAGAGGGTCGCGCACGAAGTAGGGATAACAAAAGAACCCTCCTCCGATGCTATGCCGCAGCATGTGCAAGGCTGAACCCTTGTCCCCCAAGACTGCATAGGCCTGAGCGATCTTGTAAATCCCCTCGGGATCGGTCACGCCCTGCTCTTCGATCCTGTCTTCGGTTTCGTGAAGAAGCTTCAGGCCACGGGCATTGTCATGTTTAATTGAATAACTGAGTGCTTTCCCCACGTTTGCGGGAAGCAGGGAAGGGTCCATTTCGAAGGCTCGATCAAAGTCCTTGGCCGCCTGCGGATAGTTGTTGAGATAGTACTCCACAAAGCCGTGATAAAAGAGAATGTAAATCGAATCGTTGACCGGCAAACTCTGCATAAACTTTTGATATTCTCCCAGGTACAAATAGCTGTTAAGCGCGGAGCTGTTGATCTTGACCTGCGGGTTGTTCTGCCGAGCTTTTTCGCACTCCGCCACAGATTCTTCAAGCATCCCTCCAAACCTGTAGGCATATCCAAGCTCCCAATGCGCCTCAGCGTTATTGGGGCCGATCTGCAGAGCTGATCGCAGCAGGGGTACAGCCTGCTCCACCCTTCCGGTATCAGTCAGTAGATTGGCCATATAGATTCGCGGTTCAACCAGCGAGGGATTTAATGCAATCGCCTTCTCATAAGCAGCCTGCGCCTTGGCATAGTCCTCGCGCCCACCGAAGCGCAATGACGCGTTGGTCGTATACGCCCTGCCCAGGTGTGCCCAAGTGAGCGCATAGTTCGGTTCGATGGCAGCGGACTTCTCCAGCATCTGGATCGCCGTGGCAAACTCATTCAGCGAATAGAGATCGACTCCGCGCAAGTAGTATTCATACGCCAGGGGATTTATTGCGCCATAAGGTTTGAGATTCGCCGCCTCGGAAGGCGAGAGGTTCAACTCCAATCCCTTGATGATTTGTTGCGCCACCCTGTCTTGCACGGTCAACAGCTTGTCGTACTTCAGATCGATCGCGTCCTGCCAGAGAATCTTATCCAGCTTTATATCGACTAACTGCGTGGTGATCCTCAAATCATCGCCATCCTTGATGAAGCTCCCAGTCAGTAGCGTGTCGACATTTAGATCTGCCCCGACTTTCTTAGCATCGAGGATCTGATTGCGATATTTATCGACTGACGAAGAAGGCCGCACCGTAAGAGCGTTGACGTAGCTGAGTTTGGTGATGACCGCATCGGCCAGCGAAAACCCCAGGAAGTCGGTCTCGGGATCCTGCTTAAGATTTCGAAACGGCAGAATCGCCAGGCTGCGCTGCCGGACCGGGGGTGGCGTCGTATTGGATTTCCGCAGAGCGAAGTAGCCGATGATGAGGACTCCGAGCAGCAGCCCAGCGACCGCCAGCAATTTTCCGCGTGAAGAAGTTAGATCGGAGTCGAGTGGCTCATCCTCTACCGCGACTGACATGCGACTACCCGATCCTGACTTGGCTGGCTCGAGCCGAGGCGCTCCACGCGCGCCGCTGCTCTTCGGCCCAGCCGACCGGTCGGCGGGACGAGCCGACCGTCGCAGCTGGGCTTGGAACTCCGTCTCCTTCTTGAAGTCCTGCAGGTCAATCAGCAAGTCTCTTACGGTTTGATACCGGTTCTCGCGGTCCTTGCGCATGGCTTTACTGATCATGCGCTCGAGTTCATGCGGCACTTCGGGAGCAAATTCGACCGGCGGCGGAGGTTCGACCTTCAGGATTTCGGCGATGATGTCACTGGCCGTATCCCCATCGAAAGC
>Ga0210403_10004257_pt1 | contig 12362 bp, 12 predicted proteins | sample IncBWC19MmetaG_FD_150863 | JGI IMG/M metagenome (GOLD analysis project Ga0210403, IMG submission 150863) | Forest soil microbial communities from Barre Woods Harvard Forest LTER site, Petersham, Massachusetts, United States - Inc-BW-C-19-M | ecosystem: Environmental > Terrestrial > Soil >... | reverse complement strand
CCCGGGCCTTCTTGCCCGGGGAGTTATTCTTTCGATACATCGCAAAAAATTCTTCCTGTCGTGCAAACAATTTCCCCTAACATGGAGATCGATTTCTGATCTCCGATACTCGGCACTGTTTCCAACGGGTTAAAACGCGTCCGTATGGAGATGGAATTGCACTTAATCGTTAGCAGACCGTCTTTTCAAAGCCTCCCCGAGCGTGCTGGTAGGAGTTTCTGTTGAGCCACTTTGGTAGGCGCAAGATTTTGCACCGCTCGAAGTTCCGCCGCCTCGCCGCCTTTTCTGCACTTCTTGTTCTGTCCTTTAGCTCGATATGGCTCGTGCATTATTGGCTTGCGCCAACTGATGGCCCCATTCGCCAACTCAGTTCGGAATGGACTGAAGAGAATCAGAATTCATATCCAGACGCGAACACTCCTGAGACACCATCAACACCGGGACGTCTGATTTATCCATATTCTGTCATTCCCGGAGGAGTTCGTAATCCGGCAGAGCTAAAAGCTGTCAGCGAACATGACGCTGCTGTCCGCGAACATTACTCGCGCTTCGACTTCCACAAGGCGCGAGTAGTAACGGTTCATCAACCTACTCTGGTTTATCTTTCCTATCGGATCGGCGACAAAATCTATTGGACTAAGAAGAAGGTCAGCCTGCACAAGGGCGAGCAGTTGATCACCGACGGAACCATCACAGCGCGGGCGCGTTGCGGCAACAGAGTCGCGTCGCTTCCTCAGAAGTATGGTTTTTCGCGAGAACCGTCGGCTTCGATGTTCGATCAACCCATAGTGCCGGGAAGCTCCACGAAGATACCTTTTCCGAAAGATTTTCACTCGGCGTTGGAGAGCAGGCCTACTGGATGGGGTCCCGCGGCATTGCCTCCGGGAGCTGCCGCTGCCGGTGGGCTATCACCCTTGGGAAGCGGGTACCTTCCGATTGGCTCTCCACTCGCGCCGCCCGTAAGAACCTGTGGAAAAACCGGCAATGGAAGCTGTGGATCAGTGACAGGTCTAGGCCCTAGTCCTCAGTCCCTTCCCGTCCCGGAGCCAGGCGCCGCCGAACTGATTTGCGCTGAAATATTGGCGGCGATAGTAGCCTGGCGAGTCCTCTCAAGGGAACAAGCCTGAATACCGGGACCGCAGGGAATCACAGTATCCATGCACTTCCGACTGTGGTACAACAACCAAAGTTCCTCAGTAAATTCGTGAACCCTGCTTTAATCTCAGGAAATGAGAAGTGTCCTGAAGATATCAGCCTGTTTTCTGCTGTGCCTCGGTGTGTGGGTTGGTGCGTCACCCGCGCAGGTACAGGACTCAGCTAAGAGCGTCACTACGATTCGTCGAATTTCACTGCTTGCCGGGAGCAGTTTAGAAATCGAAATAGCGGCAAGTGGTCCCGTTGTTCCTCGCGCGCAGGTTATCACAGGGCCCGACCGGCTAGTCATAGATTTCCCCAACACGGTGCCGGCCAGAGAATTAGGCACGCTTGCTATTAACAATGGTGAGGTGAGGCAGGCTCGCATAGGGATTTTCTCTTCCAATCCTCCCGTTACGCGTGTTGTGTTCGATTTGAAGTCGCCCCAGCCCTATCAGATGTTTCCGTTTGGAAACAGAGTGGTCGTGAAGTTGGGCGCCAGCAAAATTGTTCCTCCAGCCGAGGCAATGCCTGAAACGATTATTTCGATCGAGCGTCCGGAAGAGGAGCCAGTCCCAAACGGCGGAATTTTGCACAAGGCGGCCCTGATGTCCGCACAAACGCCCGCGGCAGCTCCACCATCTCCGCCGAGAGTCGAAGTCTTGTTCGAGAATGGTCTTTTGAGCATACGTTCGAATAAAGCCAACTTGTCAGAAGTTCTTTCCGAAGTGCATCGGCGGACCGGAGCCGAGATTGCCATTCCCGCCGGGGCAGAGATTGAGCAGGTATTCACCAACCTGGGACCCGGCGCCCCTAAAGAGGTGCTAGCCTCGCTGTTGAACGGTTCTCATTTCAACTTCATTGTGGTTGGATCAGAGCGTGATCCAAATGGGATAGGGCGAGTCGTGCTAACTCCCAAGCAGGGAGGCGCGGCGGAGGCGGTTGTCTATCCGTGCGGAATTTCGCAGCCAACCGTAGCTCAGGTTGTGGTTGAGCCGGCAACACCCCCTCAAGGGTTCAGGTCACCTGCTGTTCCAGACGAACCAGAGATCGCTGACACACCAACACAGCCGATGCCGGAACCACCACCGAATCCCCCGCAACCGTAGCTATTACTCGCACAGAGACTACTACTCGCCCAGATTTTCAAAGAATAGACAAATCGATTCAATGCCGCGATGGAAGTTTGGGATATGGAACTTCTCGTTCGGCGCATGCAGATTGTCGTCCGGCAAACCAAATCCCATCATCACGCTCGGGATTTTTAGCACGTCCTGGAAATCGGTCACAATAGGAATGGAACCCCCAGAGCGGATGAACACTGTGTCCTTCTTGAACACTTCGCGCATCGCTTCGGTTGAGGCTTTCACATATTTATTGTCCGTGCCCACAACGCATGCGGGCCCTTTGCTCCAAACCTTGATATTGGTCTGAATCCCCTTGGGAGTCAGTTTCTTCACGTAATTGGTGTAGCGGGCAAGGATGTCGTCCGCATCTTGATTGGGAACCAGGCGCATGGAAACCTTGGCTGAAGCTTTGGCAGGGATGACCGTCTTCGCGCCGGGCGCCGTGAATCCCCCGGGGATGCCATGAACTTCAAGCGTTGGGCGAGCCCAGGTGCGGTAAAGCACAGAAAATCCGGGCTCACCGGTCAGAACGGTTGACCCGACCTCAGTTTTTCGGTAATGCTCTTCGTTGAAAGGAAGCTTCTTCCATGCTTTGAGTTCGGCTTTGCTGGGAGCCTTTACTTTTGAATAGAAACCGGGGATCAGCACGCGCCCCTTCGCATCCTTTAACTTGCTGATGATCTCGATCAACGCGAATAAGGGATTCGGTGCGGCGCCTCCGTACATTCCGGAATGCAAATCTGTTTTGGCCCCGACGGCTTCAATTTCCGTGTAAATCAGGCCGCGCAGACCAACGCACAGCGTCGGAAGATTCGGCGCGAACAGTTCGGTGTCGCAGACCAGCGCAAAATCCGCCTTGAGTTTGGCTTTCTCCTGGCGCACGTAGGCCGCTATCGATTCGCCTCCCACTTCTTCTTCGCCCTCAATCAGGAACTTGACGTTGATAGGGAGCTTGCCATTGTGCCCCCTCATCAGGGCCTCGACGGCCTTGATCTCCATCCAGAGCTGGCCTTTATCGTCGACAGCGCCACGGGCGTAAATGTTGTTCTTCCGCTCGGTTGGCTCGAAGGGAGGAGAAATCCACTCATCCAAGGGTTCGGCGGGCTGGACGTCGTAATGGGCATAGCAGAGCGCGGTGGGCTTCCCCGGGGCATTCAGCCAGTCGGCATAAATCAAAGGATGGCCTTTGGTGGGAATGACTTCAACGTTCTGCATTCCAATGCGGCGAAGCTCAGTCGCAACGAAGTCCGCAGCCCTTTGCACGTCAGGTTTGTGTTCAGCCAGGGTGCTAATGCTGGGAATCCGAAGCAGGTTCTTGAGTTCGGCCAGAAATCGCTGCTTATTTTCACGAGCGTAATCGACCGCCGGAGACGCCATGGATATGCCTTTCTAGTTACGAAAAACTCGGTGCTAATGGGAGGGCCTGACTTCAGTCGGGCCGATTACTGATTCCGGCAGCGCTTACGGCCCGACTGAAAGTCGGGCCCTTCCCGGTCCCTTCAATAATGAGGAACAATAATATACCTTGCTTCTGGCCAGTTAGTTCAGTTTCGAAATCGCGATGCAGAAAACGCGGAAATGTCGTAATCCAGATTCCTTCCCATTATTAGCTGTCCTATCAACAAAGCGGTGATGGGCGCGAGCAGGATGCCGTCCCGAAAATGTCCTGTTGCCACGAGGTATCCCGGAGTAGCTGTGCCGCCGAGAATTGGCAAGCCATCTGGCGTGCCGGGACGCAGTCCTGCCCACGCCTCCAAAATTCGTGCTTTCTCCAACGCAGGAATCAGATCGATCGCGGCTTGACGCAGGCGGTGGATGACGTTTGGGTCTGTGCGCTTATCGAAGCCCGCCTCTTCAACCGAGGACCCAACGACGACCCGCCCGTCACTTCTAGGGACAATATAGACGTCGTTGGAGCGGATCACGTGCCGCAGCTGTGGGCCATCGACTAGACACAGAATTTGACCTTTGACGGGCCGCGTGGGAACTTGCGCCGGCCCAAACTGTCCGGACCATGCCCCTGCACAATTGACCACGATGGGAGCGTAGTATGCGGTTTTATTCGTGCGAACGCCTGTTGTCTGCCCCGCAGCCAACATCACTTCGACAACTTCCGATCCGCTGGAGATATCTACGTCACGATGTTTCGCAGCCTTCACCGCCGCGGCAGTCAGCGCTCGAGGATCGACACTACGCTCCTCAATATGCATGATTGGCACACTTGACGCGGCTAGTGCGGGTTCGGGCTCGGCAATCTCTTTTCGCAAAAGGCCAGGGGAGCCGATTTCGGTCAGGAGGTGATCAAGAGCCGACGTGAATTGAAGCGTGCCTTGATCCCGCAAATCGCAATTGATGCCTGACTCATCCTGCAATTCGTGGACGAACTCCGGATACATGCGCGCGCTGGCCGTCGCGAGTGCTTTTAACGGAGAAGAATCATCGAAGTCAGCATCCGCCAGCATTCCTGCGGCCGCGTGGGATGCCTCGCGACCGGGTTCTCCGCGCTCGACTATCAGGGCGCGCATATTTTCCTTACGTAACTCAATCGCCAGCGAAAGCCCGATGATCCCGCCACCTACGATAATGACGTCCCAATTCTTCACGATTGAATTGTAACGAAGGATCATCTTGGGGTATCTGCGCAGCAAAATCAGGGGGAGGGAGGCTACGAAGGAGAACCATCAGCAGACCTTCGCACGAGAGCGGTAGCGATCGAGCCAAGCGCATAGGCAAAAGATGAGTAAAAGGGAACCGTTACGAACACCTCATAGACGCATTCTGACCCTCCGCAGTCTGAGCCGAAATAGTTGTTCCAAACGTCTGGCCAGTAGAGTTGAGAAGGGGCAGCTTCCCAAGTGAAAATGTTCCAAACTAAAATCCCTGCTGGAATTATCCAAACCCAGTACGCCGCGCGCGGACGGAAAAAACGATGACTAAACGTCCCGAGGACAAAGCCGCCCAGAACAATGCCAACATAATACGGTTGCTGGATAAGCAACCTTGAAGGCTGGGCTGCTACCTGATCCATAAAGCCGCCGCCTGTTGTGTTTCGTGTTAGAGAAGCGGTCACAACTCCGGCAGCGATCGCAACGAAGATGGCGAGGATACTGGCTCCGATGGTGGCGATGCCAAGCTCCGCTATGAAATCGAAAAAAAATGAATTCGTGATCCAATATCTCCGATCCGATTCTGTTTTCGTAGTTGTCATAGGCGGCTCAATTAATCGAAAGCTTGCTGAGGTAATCCAGAATGTCCGGCTGATTCCAGTCCACGGGTCCTATAAATTTTCTGCGGACCACGCCGTTGCGGTCGATGATGTAAGTTTCGGGAAACTTGAATGTGCCGTAGAGGTTGTTGCTCTTCTGGTCAGGGTCGCGGACGGTTAGCAGGTTGACGTTGTGATCTTTTAGAAACTTGTGGTAACTGCCACCATCGGCATCCACGCTAACTGCCAGCACTGTTACTCCTTTGTCGCGCATTAGCTGCTGCATATGAACCAGGGACGGCATCTCGTCGACACATGGCGGACACCAAGTCGCCCAGAAATTTAGCACCACGATTTTCCCCTTCAAGTCGCTGAGCGCAATCTTGCGATCCGAATCCTCGACCCCAAACTGGGGAGCGGCGTTGCCAATCATCGGCGGCCGCGAACTGCTATAGCATCCCGATAGAAAAAGACAGAGGAGGGGAATCAGCCGAAAGGCGCGTATCACAAAGCTATAATACGATAATCGCCTTATGGACTTGCCTCTCAATCCGCCGGTTCTTCCAGTAGTTTCAATCGTTGTTCCAGCTCGCAATGAAGAAGCCTGCCTGGGACTTTGCTTGGAATCGCTGACGATGCAAACGGGCCTGCCATTCGAAATCATCGTCGTCGACGATGGATCAACCGATAGAACACGGAAAATCGCTGAGTCTTTTTCCGGAGTCCGAGTAGTCGATCCCGGACCACTTCCACCCAACTGGACCGGGAAGAACCATGCCATGGCGGCAGGAGCGGCGGTGTCGCAGGGCGAATGGTTGCTATTCACGGACGCAGATACGGTTCATAAACCGGGATCGCTGGCACGAGCTGTTGCGGAAGCGCAACGCCAAGGCGTGTCGATGCTGTCTTACTCTCCCGAGCAGGAGGTTCATAGCTTTTGGGAGAAGGCGGTAATGCCCGTCATCTTTGCGGAGCTAGCGACTGTTTATCCCCCTCAAGCGGTCAACGATCCTGCGTCTCCGGTCGCCGCCGCCAACGGCCAATATCTGATGATTTCGCGCGAAGCCTACGATGCTGTCGGCGGCCACGCAGCGATCGCCCTCGACCTACTCGAAGACGTGGCCCTGGCGCGCCTGGTGAAGTCCTCTGGCCGCAAGATTTTCTTCCGCTATGGTGGCGATGCCGTTCGGACGCGCATGTACCGCAGCTTCGCCCAACTTCGTGAAGGCTGGACGAAGAATCTCGCTCTTCTATTTCCTTCATCATTAAAGTTAGCGGCATTGCGATCCATCGAATTTGTATTGATTGGCGGCAGTGTCGTCGCGGCGGCCCTGTTTGCAACCCGCGCCGAATTGTTCCCTGCGGCTTTTGCAGCGGGGACGGGAACCCTGCTGTACGTCCGATTTCTGACACGAATCCGAAGAGCGCACTTCTCGTGGACTGCGAATGCCCTGTCAATTCTCGAGCTGCCGGTATTTTCGTATCTCTTGCTGTCCTCGTGGCATCGATATCGGAAAGGGAACGTCGTCTGGAAAGGAAGAGCTTACGATCCCTCCTCGAAACACGTAGGGACAGCCGCCCCCGGCTGTCCAGCCGAGCACAGCTCGGCAACGTCGTATTCTTAAAAGGCGCGCTGAAAAGCTAAATGATCTACCTAACCCGCAAAGCCGAGTTCTCTGCGTCGCACTACTATCGCAATCCGGAATTCACTCCGGAGGAGAATCTGCGCGTCTTCGGGAAGTGTGCCAATCCGAACGGCCACGGGCATAACTACACATTGGAGGTTACGGTCAAAGGCGAAGTTGATCCCCGCTCCGGCTTTGTCGTCGATCTAAAGCAGCTTAAGGAAACCATGCATCGAGAGGTCCTCGATGTTCTCGACCATCGCTTCCTGAATAAAGAAGTTCCAGAATTTCTCACTCGCATTCCCACGACGGAGAATCTAGCCATCGCAATCTGGCAACGCCTTGCGCCGAAGCTGAAAGCCGCACAACTGCATCGAGTGCGCGTTTACGAAACTCCCGATCTGTTCGTCGATTTCTACGGAGAAGCGTGAAGGCTTATCTCACCCGTCGCTACATGTTCTCCGCTTCGCACCGTTTGCATAGCGATGCCATGTCAGAGGAAGAAAATGTCGCGACCTATGGCAAGTGCAACAATCCCCACGGTCACGGCCACAACTATGCGCTCGAGGTCACGGTAGGAGGACCAGTTGAGGAACGCACTGGGATGATTTGCGACCTCGCCGATTTGGACGACTTCGTGCAACGCGAGATACTGGACCGCTTTGACGTGCAGAACCTGAATATGCTGCCGGATTTTGCGGACCTGGTCCCGACGACGGAGAATCTCTCCGCCGTCATCTACGATATTGTGCATCGTGGATTCAAAAGCGCTCATCTGGAAAAGGTACGTATTGAAGAGACCATGATGAATTCGTTCGAGTACGAAGGGAACTAATAATTGCCGGATTTGCGAATTAAATAATTGCTGTATTTCCGAATTTTAGGATTGTCGAATTTAAATTCGTAAATCCGAAAATTCCACAATGCGTAAATTAGGTCTAATGAAGCCAATCGCCGAACCCGCAAGCCTAACCAGCGCCACGTTCGAAGACTTGGTGCGCGAGATGATTGTCCGCCTCGGGGAAGACCCTGACCGCGAGGGCCTGGTTCGCACCCCGGAGCGGGTACACCGCGCCTACCAGCACCTGATGAAGGGCTATAAAGAAGATGCAGACGCTATGCTCAAAGCGGCCTTGTTCACGGTGACGTACGACGAGATGGTCATCGTAAAAGATATCGAAATGTTCAGCCTCTGCGAACATCACATGCTACCGTTTTTCGGCAAAGTGCACGTGGCTTATATTCCCAATGGAAAGGTGATCGGCTTAAGCAAGATTCCTCGGTTGATTGAAATCTTTTCCCGCCGTTTACAAATTCAAGAGCGCTTGACGACGCAAATTGCGGAGACTATTCAAGAAGCAATCGAGCCGCAGGGAGTTGGAGTAGTAATTGAAGCTCGTCATCTCTGCATGATGATGCGAGGCGTGGAGAAGCAACACTCCTCGGCGGTAACCTCGTCGATGCTGGGATGTTTCCGCAACGAGCAAGAGACCCGGACAGAATTTCTATCCCTGATACACAACCGTCCCAATGGAGTCTGAGTGATTGCGTAGGGACGCCCGCCCCCGGCCGTCCGTGCCGAGCGACAACTCTGCTATTCGGCCAGCTACTTCCATGAAACGGACCCGTCCACAAGATTGATGTGGACGATATTCCCCCAACGGGTTTCGTGGATCAACTGGCGGCAGTCATGCGCGAATTCGAACGTTCCTCCGGCGAACCATTCCGGCGTCTCGTCGGTCCAAGATCCGGTGTTGGCAGCCACTTTGTCCGGCGACCAGATCTCTTTGATGTCGATTGCCTTTATTAACACGCCGTGGTTCCGCACGTTTCCAGAAGCGGGTTCGTACCGGTGATCCCAGCGATAAATCTGCATCACCGCATCCTCGCCAGAAACTGCACCTATTTGCAGCAAAATGAGGAACTCGCCGTTATCGGTAATCAGCGCCATAGGGCACTTCGGCTCGGTGTGCATAGCCGCGGAGTCCAGAACAACGTCCCACCGCGGCCAGTCCATCCAATACGTCGCTGGCGCGGTCAATCTGGTGTTGAGAAACTGTTCCTTCGGGAAGACCTGCAGGGAGACCCGTTGAACTTTCACAGCAAGTCCCTGCCCATGTTCGACCTGGACATCGGTGAGTACTAGGAAGTTTCCGTTGCTCGAGCTCACGGCTTTTGGGCACTGAAGTGGTTGGCCTGCAACGGCCGGCAGTTCAAGCGAAAGAAACAGGCCCGGAATAAACAATGTGACCAGCGCGCTTCGGTTCATCAGATCCACCCCTTTCAAGTAAAGAAGATTATCCTCTGCCGCTCGCGGGGGGCAGCAGATTGTGCGTTCACCTTTGGATCTCATCACTGCGGAGGAAAAGGTACCAAGCCACTGGCCGAGACTTTCAAATCGTCAAAGTTTTTGACCATACCGGATTCCGAACGAACCGGAGGATGAGGTAGCGGCGACATGCCAGTGTCGCCACTTAGCCCAACCACATTCAGCACGGCCGTCGTAGTATGCGCGGAATCTGCTCCAACCATGACTTCGAACTCCCCCGGCTCGACAACTTTATGCATGTCGGTGTTAAGCATGGAGAGCGTTTCCGGAGTGATGGTGAACACGACTGTCCTCTTCTCTCCAGGTTTCAGCGTTATGCGTTGGAATCCCTTCAACTCTTTAACCGGGCGCGTGACCGAGACAATCTTCTGGTGAATGTACATCTGCGGGACTTCGTCGCCTTCGCGGGAACCGGTGTTCGTCACGTCCACACTCACTTTAGCCGTGCCGCCGGGTTGGATTTGCGAAGGCTCGATCCGAACATTTTCGAATTTGAATGATGTGTAACTAAGCCCATACCCGAACGGAAACAGAGGTTCGCGGGTGTTGAAAGCATAGCTCCGGTTCGCCGACGGCTTGTGATTGTAATAGTCCGGCAAATCGCCGACGGAATGCGGGAACGTGATGGGCAGCTTCCCGCCGGGATTCAAGTCTCCGAATAGGACGCCGGCTGCCGCAGTCCCGCCTTCCTGTCCAAGGTACCAACCCTCAAGTATCGCGGGAACATTCTCCGCGATGTAGTTGATAGACAGCGGCCTGCCATTAATCAACATCACCACAGTGGGGGTTCCGGTCTCGACTACGGCTTTAACCAAATCATTCTGCGCGCCAAGCAGTTCAAGCGAATCGCGGTCACCCCGATGTTTCTCCGACCAAGCCTCGCGATTCGTGCTCTCGTTCTCACCTACGACAAGGATGACAACGTCCGCGCCTTTCGCAACCTGAACTGCCTCTTTAATTTTGTCCGCCTGCGTTTTCGGATCTACAAGCTCTACGTCGTCGTCGAACCATCCGTGCCAGTCCTGATGCTTGTTAGTAAAACGACAGCCTTCCGCATAAACCACTTTGGCTTTTGAACCGACGCGGTCTTGAATGCCTTGCAAGATAGTGACGCCGTGGGACGGCATCCGACTGTAACCGCCCAGATGCAAGCCGTCGGCATTGGGGCCGATTACCGCGATTGTTTTGAGCTTACTCAAATCCAGCGGAAGAAGATTCTTGTCGTTTTTCAGAAGGACGACAGTCTCCTGTGCAGCCTTCAACGCCAGAGCCCGATGTTCGGCGCTATTCGTAGTTTTCTCGGCATAGTCGGGATCAACGAACGGATTCTCGAAAAGTTCGAGTCGAAACTTGATTGCCAATATGCGAGCTACTGCCTGATCGACCTCAGTTTGCGGAACAATTCCCTGCTTCACCTGATCGAGCAAAGTCCGGTACACCGACCCGTCGGACAAGTCGTAATCCACACCGGCAGCGATTGCCAACCGCGCCGCATCGGCCTTGGTTGCTGCCACATGATGCGTTTGCACCAGCATCTGCAATCCTTCGCCGTCAGATGTGACGTATCCGCGGAATCCCCACTCTTGCCTCAAAACTCTATCGAGCAGCCAGTGATTGATGTGCGACGGAATGCCGTCAATTTCGTTATAAGAAGCCATAACACTACCGACATGCGCTTCCTGCACCGCGGCTTGAAACGGAACCAGAAAGTTTTCTCGAATGATGCGCTCGGAATAATTTCCGGGCGCTGTATTCGTTCCGCCCTCGGGCTGGCCGTGCACGGCGAAGTGTTTCATCGTCGCAACCACATGATGGCGGTTGATATCGAACAAATCTCCCTGCAGGCCTGTTACGGCAGCCACAGCCATTCGCGAGACGAGAAACGGATCTTCTCCGTAAGTTTCCTCGGTGCGGCCCCATCGCGGATCGCGCGCGAGATCAAGCACCGGGGAAAACACCTGGCCAGCGCCAGCCGACCCCGCCTCTTCGCCTGCCGCAGTAAAAACCTGTTTCACGAGATCCGGATCCCACGTGCTCGCGAGCCCAATTGCCTGCGGGAAGCTCGTGCTTCCGTATTCCATAAAGCCGTGTAGCCCTTCTCCCATGAACAGCTCTGGAATGCCCAACCGAGTCTTCTCCCGAAGATATCTCTGAATTGCATTGCGCAGAATGGCAGCCCGCTTGGGCGGAAACGCCAGATCGGGATCCCACCAGCGCGAAAGTGTCGCGCGCGCGGTCTCGTCCGTGAAAGTTCCAGTCGTGTCGATCACGGAGGCGCTCCCGCGTCCGCCCCCGCAGATCTGGTCAATTTTTTCTTCCAGCGTCATGCGTGAAAGCAGGTCAGCAACACGGTCTTCGATTGCTAGGCTCGGATTGCGGTAGGGAAGACTGTTATTCGACTGACTGGCTTTTTCTTGAGTCGATGCAGTGACGGTGAAAACTGGAAGAAACGTGAGCAGCAGCAAGACACGGCGATTGATTTTCATATGGAGTGCAGGATCTCCCTTTTGCGGTGACCTCGTGCAAAGTACAAAAGTATAGTCTTGGGAGTTATGTTTAGGCCAAACAAGTAATATCTGGACCGGGCACCAGAAACGCTCTTGTCAAATTGCAGGATCCGCCAGAGGTGGAAACACGTAAAAAGCGGATTTTCGAGTAACAAGAAAGTAAATTTGGACAAGCATGAACGCCGCGATCATCACCGCGAAGGGCCAATAGGGAAATGGCATGGGCGTTGGCATCGGCTGATGGAAGTATGCGGGCATCGCCTTCATCAGTTCTGCCATTCTCGCCTCGCGCCCAGGGAGCGCATAGATGAGGATCCCGTTTAACCCACCAACAACGGAATAATAGATTGCGAGTACGCGCGAGCGAGGGTTCAGCCGCAACAATCCGATTGCAATATACAACTGACAGGCGGCGAGAAGGATAAAGACAGCCGC
>Ga0210403_10004256_pt1 | contig 12362 bp, 11 predicted proteins | sample IncBWC19MmetaG_FD_150863 | JGI IMG/M metagenome (GOLD analysis project Ga0210403, IMG submission 150863) | Forest soil microbial communities from Barre Woods Harvard Forest LTER site, Petersham, Massachusetts, United States - Inc-BW-C-19-M | ecosystem: Environmental > Terrestrial > Soil >... | reverse complement strand
CGCTGACTACTGCCCGCGGCGACCAGAATGGCGGTAAGCATGGTTAAAGCGTTAAAGAATTAAACCGTTGAAATGGTGTCATCCTCAGCAGAACGCAGCGAAGTCGAAGGATTCAGTGGCGCTGCGTGAACCTGATGCAATTGGAATTCCTCAACTTCGTCCGGATCATCTTTTGTGACACTCCAATCGTCACGTCAGTTGTCGCGTGACTTCCGCGCTGAGCGTTTTGCCGTCGGCGCGACCGCCCGCCTTTGTCTGTAATGCCTTCATGACCGGGCCTATCTGCGCTCTAGAAGTGGCACCGACCTCAGCGATCGTTTCGCGCACCACTTTCGCCAGTTCGTCTGCACTCATCGCCTGCGGCAAATACGCGTTCAAAATCCCCAGCTCTTCTCTTTCCTTCTCAGCCAGTTCCGCGCGGCCGCCTTTTTCAAAACTCTCGATCGAATCCTGGCGTTGCTTCGCTTGCTTGCGAATGACCTGGACGCCTTCAGCGTCACTCAGTTCGGCTTCGGCGCCGGATTTTGCGATCGCGGCATATTTCAACGCCGATTTAAGCATGCGCAACACGCCGAGTTTGGTCGCATCTTTGGCGCGCATCGCCTCCTTCAGGTCCGAGTCAACGCGTTCTTGCAAGGTCATGAGGGCACAATTACGACGACCAAACGCAATTGTCGATGTTGTAGCCAGAGTCCGTGAGCCGTCGATCTTAATCCTCTCGAATCAGGAATCAGACTACCCGCACGGCCTCTGCGCACTTCTGAACCGAGTCAGCGTCACCCACTGAGACGACCTCGATCCCCCGTTTTGTGCGTTTTAACAAGCCCGCCAGCACGTTCCCGGGGCCGAGCTCAATAAAAACATCGCAGCGAAGGTCCATAAGGCGCTGCATACAATTGGTCCATCGCACGGTTCCGGTCACTTGATCGCGAAGCGTCTGCTGGATTTCGCCAGGCGTTTTTACTTCTTCGCCGGTGACGTTGCTGATCACTAGAAAGCCCGGCGATTGAATCGGCACGCCGGCCAGCGCTTTTTCCAATTTTTCGTACGCGCTTTCCATCAGGCGCGAATGATATGCGCCAGCAACGTTGAGCATCATCGCGCGGCCAATACCGTATTCCTTCGCCACCGCGACAGCAGTCTCGACGTTCGCCAGTTCGCCGGAAATCACGATCTGATTGGGCGCATTGATGTTGGCGATATCGACATCTTCGTCAGCGGCTAGCCGGCGCACATCGTTTTCCAACCCGCCAATCATCGCCGCCATGCCGCCTCGCGTCGTTGCGCACGCTTCGTCCATGAATTCACCGCGCTTTTGCACCAGCTTCAGACCAGTCGCAAAATCGAAAGTGCCCGCCGCAGCGTGCGCGGTGAGTTCGCCTAACGACAAACCAGCCGCGCCACCGATGGGAAATTCGCCGACGAAATCACGGAATGCTGCCAGCGCCGCGAGCGCGTGAACATAAAGCGCCGGCTGACAATTGGAAGTCTTGGTCAACTCATCGATCGGCCCGTTCCATGCAATCTCACTCAAGCTGCGACCGAGAATTTCATCGGCCTGACGAAACAAATCCGCTGCAACAGGAAATTGCTCCGCGAGATTGCGTCCCATCCCGACGCATTGCGCGCCCTGACCGGCGAAAAGTAGTGCGATTTTTTTTGCCATACGCGACGTAGTTAATCGTGTTTCGCCGCGAGCGCGAGCGCGGCTTTGGCATGTCTGGGGAGCACAGCCTGCGAGCCTGTTGTTCGCGGCAGCTTGCCGCGAATTGCTGCGTGCCAGGACTCTTTAGTAATCAACGTTCGATGAGCTTTTCGGCAGGCTGCCGAAAAGAACAGGCTGGCAGCCTGTGCTCCCCAGAATTACGCTTGCGCGATGACTTCCATTCGCCAGCCTAAATCTTAACCTTGTAACTTGTTCTTCCATGCCATTTAGGACGCGCGAGATTGAATCGCCTGACCCGGTTACGCGAATCGCCGCAGTCGACGCAGCACTGCGCAACGCGGTTGAGGACGACATCGGCGAGAAGATGGTGCTCAACATGGGGCCGTCGCATCCGGCTACGCATGGCGTTTTGCGGCTCGTGCTCGAGCTTGATGGCGAAATTATCAGGAAAGCTACGCCGGACATCGGTTTTCTCCATCGCGGCGACGAAAAAATCGCCGAGAACATGCAATACAATCAGTTCGTGCCGTACACTGACAGGCTCGATTACCTCGCGCCGCTCTCGAACAACGTGGCCTACGCGCTCGCGGTCGAAAAATTGATGGGCTGGGACATTCCGCCGCGCGGAAAAGCGATCCGCACGATTTGCTGTGAAACGTCGCGTATCTCCTCGCATCTGCTTGGGGTTGGTGCCATGGCGCTCGATCTCGGGGCGATGTCAGTCTTTCTCTACACGTTCACCGAGCGCGAAAAGCTTTATAATCTCTTCGAGTTGCTGACTGGGGCCCGGTTTACGACATCCTACACGCGAGTCGGCGGCCAAATCCGCGATCTTCCTGAGGGCTTTGTCCCGCAACTCAAAAAATTCCTCGACGACTTCGGCCCGAGTCTCAACGAATGCGACCGGTTGCTGACTCAGAACAAAATCTTTGTCGATCGCACAAAGGACGTCGGCGTCATTTCGAAGGAGCAAGCGATCGCGTACGCGCTGTCGGGTCCGAACCTGCGCGGCAGCGGAGTCGAGCACGATTTACGCCGCAAACACCCCTATCTCGATTACGACCAGTACGACTTCGATGTGGTGATTGGCAGTTCTGGCGATTGTTATGATCGCTACCTGGTGAGGATCGAGGAGATGCGTCAGAGTATGCGGATCTTGCGGCAGGCAATCGATAAACTGCCCGGCGGCCCGATCAATGTTTCGAACTGGAAAAACATGACTCCACCGAAGTCGCGGGTAATGACGAAAATGGAGGAGTTAATTCACCACTTCATCGTGGTCACCGAAGGACTCGATGCGCCGCCAGGCGAAGTCTATTTCGCCGCCGAAAATCCCAAGGGCGAGCTTGGGTTTTACATCAACAGCAGAGGCGGCGGCGTTCCGTATCGGTTGAAGATTCGCGCGCCCTCCTTCGTGAATCTCAGTATCCTGCCGGAGTTGCTGCCCGGTTGCCTGGTCAGCGACGTGCCCGCAGTATTGGGCAGTCTGGACTTCGTTATGGGGGAATGCGATAGATGATGCGAATGACAACCATGCGACGGACGGGACCGATGACGCCGATGTTCCGAGCTGCGTCGCAGCTCATGCTCGTGCTCATGCTCGTGCTCATGCTCGTTGGCTGTTCCAGCAAGCGAATTACGAAGGTAAATGTGGATCAGGTGGCGGAGGGCATGTCGAAAAAGCAGGTGGAATCCATTCTTGGGCCGCCGACTTCGCTGAGCACCGAAGGCGTGGTCATGAAAAAAACGACCTACGTTTACCGGCAGGGCAAAGACACGGTCACGATCGTCTTCAAGGACGACAAAGTACAAACGAAAGACAGTACGCTCTCCGATTAAACTCCTGTGTAGGGTGCGCTGTCCTCAGCGCAATTTCGCAAACCGTCGGATGAATTCGCCGCCGACAGCGGACTCTACGACTCCAGCGGCATTTGCCGCCCGTAGCTTCGCTGGGTTACGTTCTTCGATGCCAAACTCGATGACGGCTTCTGTTCCGGCCGAACTGGAGCGAAAAATGGACGACGCGCTCGCGCGTTATCCGAGCGAACATCGTCGAAGCGCAGCGATGCCGCTGCTGCATTTGTGGCAGGAACACTTCGGTTTCATCAGCGACGAAGCCACCGTGTGGATCGCGGAAAAGCTGGGCCTGCAACCGATCAATATCCTCGAGCTCGTCACATTTTATCCGATGTTTCGCCAGCAGCCGGCCGGCAAAACGCATATTCGAGTTTGCCGTACGCTCAGTTGCGCGATGGCGGGCGGATTCGAGCTGATGGAAAACTTACGCGCGAAGCTCGGAATTCAGCGCTCGGCTGATGGTGAAGAAACGCATAACCCGATCGCGGTCAGCGCCGACGGAAGTTACAGCGTCGAGTTCGTGGAATGTCTGGCCAGCTGCCATACCGCGCCAGTGTGCATGGTGGGCGAAGAGCTGCATGAGAAGCTTGATCGGGAATCCGCAGCGGACCTGATCCGCAATCTGCAATCCTCAATCCGCAAACCGCAATTGCATTGGCCGCCGCATCCTCTCGAACACCGCTTGGTTTACAAAAACATCGGACGGCCTGGTTGGACGACGGATATCGATTGCTACCTGCGGAACGGCGGCTACGAACAGCTAAAGCAAGCGTTGACCCTGTCGCGGGCTGACATCGTCAATAAGGTCAAAAACTCGGGATTGCGCGGCCGCGGTGGCGCCGGGTTTTCTTGCGGGCTGAAATGGAGCTTCATCAAACCGGATGAAAAACGGCCGGTGTATCTGATCTGCAACGCCGATGAATCCGAGCCGGGCACGTTTAAGGACCGTTACATCATTCATGACGATCCGCACCAGTTGCTCGAAGGAATGTTGATTTCTTGTTATGCACTGAGTTCGCACACGGCCTACATCTACATACGCGGTGAATTCCCACACGGCGCAAAGATCCTCGAGCGCGCGATCGAAGAAGCGCGGCAGCACAATTTTCTTGGAAAGAACATTCTCGGCTCCGGATTCGACGTTGAGTTTTACATTCATCGCGGTGCGGGTGCTTACATTTGCGGTGAGGAAACGGGATTGATCGAATCCCTTGAAGGGAAACGCGGTTATCCGCGGATCAAGCCGCCGTATTTCCCGGCCGTGCTGGGTCTCTACATGTGTCCAACCATCGTCAACAACGTCGAGACACTCTGCAACATTAAGCACATCATTGCCATGGGCGGCGCGGAGTATGCGCGCCTCGGCCGGCCTAACAATACCGGCACGCGGCTTCTGTGCGTCAGCGGTGACGTGCAACAGCCCGGCTACTTCGAAATCGAAGTGGGAGCGGTGACAATGGGCCAGTTGATTTACGAGATGGCCGGCGGCTTGCGACCGGGCCGAAAATTAAAGGCAGTCATTCCGGGCGGGAGTTCCGCAAAAGTCTTGCGCGCCGATGAGCGTTTCAAGCTCAAGGAAAGACAAGCTGACGGGTCGACGACTGAACGCGATATGTCGATCAACGATATCCCAATGGATTTCGATTCCGTGGCCGCCGCAGGTTCAATGGCCGGTTCTGGCGGGGTGATCGTGCTGGACGATTCGCGCGACATGGTTTGGGCGCTGAACAACATCAACAAGTTCTACGCACATGAGAGCTGCGGCCAATGCACGCCCTGCCGGGAAGGTTCGCTGTGGATGGAAAAAATCACTGACCGCATGCTGCGCGGCGGCGGCGTGGTGGAAGACCCCAGGTCACTAAAAACCATTGGCGACAATATTGCGGGGCGTACCATCTGCGCGTTTGGCGAAGCGTGCGCGTGGCCGACGCAAAGCTTTGTCGAAAAATTTCCGGGAGAATTTGCTGCCCGCGCCCAAAAACCCGTTCCCCCGCCGCTACCGCCCGAATACACACCGGAAGAACTGATCGAAGAGGAATCGATTCCCACGGTGCCCATGGCGCACGACCCCGGCTGGGAAGAAGCGGGCGCAAAAGGCATGATCTGAATACGAATCTGGAAGCCAGGAAGCCACGAATGGAAATAAAGAACAAAGCGCTGAGTGATCGAATCATTGCTACTGCGATTCGGGTTCACAAAGAGCTTGCTCCTGGCTTTCTTGGGGCGATGTACGAAGAGGCGCTAGCTATCGACTTGGCTGCGGCTGGTATTAACTTTGAACGACAAAAGCTACTGCCAGTGTTCTATCGTGGGCACCTGATCGGGGAAACACCGACTCGATTTCCTAAGATGACCTTTTGCTCAACTATAGAATTAAAGGCGATTAGCGCGCTCGAAGACATTCACTTTGCAATTGTCCGCTCGTATTTGAAGGCGGCGAATCTAGACGACGCGCTGTTGCTGAATTTCGCAACCACGAGACTGACTGTAAAGCGCGTCGGGCGCGAATACCACCCAACGACCAAAGGAGAAGATCTTGTCCTCTAATCTTCCTGGTTTCCTGGATTCCAGATTCGATCATGGCTAACGAATCGGTTCCAATGTTCAACGTCCAGATTGACGGGACCTGGCATCCGTTTCCGAAGGGCACGCGCGTGATTGAGGCGTGCGAACAGGTTGGCATTTTCGTGCCGCGGTATTGCTATCACAAAAAGCTTAGCTCGCCGGGCAATTGCCGGATGTGCTTGATTGAAATGGGCTTTCCGAGGCTCGGCCCGGATCGTAAGCCGGAGCTCGGCACTGATGGCAAACCGATCATCAACTGGATGCCGCGCCCGCAGATTTGCTGCGCACAGGATGTCGCCGAAGGCATGGCTGTTCGCACGGACTCACCACTGGTTAAGGAATGTCGGCACGGTGTGATGGAATTTCTGCTGATTAACCACCCACTTGATTGCCCTATTTGCGATCAGGCCGGGGAATGCCAGTTGCAGGAATTCAGCGTTGGCTACGGCAATTCGCAATCGCGTTTCCTGGAAAACAAAGTGAAGAAGCCAAAAGCTGTGCAGGTCGGTCCCCGGGTAACACTGGACGACGAGCGCTGCATTCTCTGCTCGCGTTGTATCCGCTTTTGCCAGGAAATCGCGCATGATGACGTGCTCGGGTTCGTCGATCGCGGCAGTCACACCGTCCTGACGGCGCATCCCGGCAGGCAGTTGGAAAACAATTATTCTCTTAATACTGTCGACATTTGCCCGGTGGGCGCGCTGACCTCCACTGATTTCCGCTTCAAAATGCGCGTCTGGTTCCTGAAAGAAACCAAGAGCATCTGCACAAGTTGTGCGACGGGCTGCAATACAATCATCGGCACTCGCGAGGACGTGATCTATCGGCAAACGCCGCGCGAGAACGATCATGTTAACTCCTGTTGGATGTGCGATTATGGCCGGCTGAACTACAATTATCTCCAAGCCGAGGAGCGCTTGCTAGAGCCACTGATTCGTTCCGAGGGAAAACTGGTTCCGGCGGATTGGCCAACCGCGATTGGCCAGGCAACGCTTCAATTGAAGCAGTTTTCCGGGTCCGAAATTGCCATTGTTGCCTCGGCCCGCATGACGAACGAAGAGCTTTGGCTAACCGCGCAGTTGGCGAAGTCGTTAGGCGTGGAGCGGATCGATATTGTCCCGAGACGCGGGCCCGGTGATGACATTCTATTAAGCGAAGATCGTAATCCGAATACTCACGGCGCGCGCCTGATTCTAGGTTCCAGCTCCGAGCCCGGCGCAAAACTTATGGCCATCGCCAACGCGGTTAGATCGGGCAACATCAAAGCGCTGATGATTTTAAAGGAGAACGCGATGCACCTCGGTTTGTCGCTCGAACAACTGACCCAACTGCCTGCTTTGATCGTGATGAATATCTTGCCTGACGCGGCGACCGAAAATGCGAACGTTGTCCTTCCGGCATGCGGTTTCGCCGAAAAACGTGGATCGATGGTCAACGGCAAGGGCTGGTTGCAACGATTGAATCGCGCCGCTCGCCCGCCAGGAAACGCGCGTGATGATTGGGAGATTTTACGCGATCTCCTTCAGGCAATCGGCGGCGGCAACTCGCTTCATTTGATCGAGGATGTTTTCTCGCGGATCAGGGAAACAATCCCGCAATTCGCCGGACTGAGCCTCAGCAAAATCGGCGACCTCGGCGTGCATATCTTGCAAATGGAAGAACTGCCGCCGGTGCATCCCAGCGACGAAGAAGCCATCCAGGAGGCAATCGCCGTCCAGGAAAGACGCCGCGAGGTTCGGCAACAGTTGGATGGGGTGCAAGCGCGTGGCGACGCCTCTAGGCTTAAGCCAACAGCGGCACCTCGGCGGTAGAAAGCTGTAGCGTGCGCTGTCTCAGCGCACTTCTTTTCGACGTGGGAATGCCGAACACATTATCCGCTGAGAACATCCACGTTCGCCGAAGCTCCGGCGGACGGTCGGAGGCTACAGTAAGAAACGTTGTAAATCGACAGCGGCTGCAACACAGTAAAGCTGCAAGAGCGCAATGGATTTTTTTTTCATCATTACGTCGCTGCTGAAGATCGCCATTCTTCTTGGGGTGATCTTGTTTATGGTGTCCTACGCGGTGTACGCCGAGCGACGGGTCAGCGCGTTTATCCAAGACCGGCTCGGGCCGAACCGCGTTGGGCCGGCGGGTCTTCTCCAGCCCATCGCCGACATGTTCAAGCTGCTACTGAAGGAGGATTTCACGCCGCGCTCCGCGAATACGTTTTATTACTGGCTGGCGCCGTGCCTTGCAGTAATGCCGGCCCTCATCACTATCGCGGTGGTTCCATTCGGCAGCACGTTGTTCGGTGTGCCGATGGTAATCGCCGACGTGAACGTCGGGATTTTGTTTGTATTCGCGATCTCTTCGTTAGGCGTGTACGGGATTGTCATCGGCGGTTGGGCGTCGAATTCGAAATATCCGTTCCTTGGCGGCATTCGTTCCAGTGCACAAATGCTTTCGTACGAGCTTTCGCTCGGACTCGCGGTTATCCCCGTTTTTCTTGTCGCTGGAACGCTGCGACTGACGAGTGTCGTGCGCTACCAGGTTGAGCACGGCTGGTTCATTGCGCCTTTCGTCGGCGACTGGATGAATCCATGGAAATGGCTGCTTGCGATTCCAATGATCATCTCTTTTTTGGTGTTCATGATCGCGATTTTCGCCGAGACAAACCGGCTGCCCTTCGATTTGCCGGAAGCCGAACAGGAGCTCGCGGGCGGCTACAACACCGAATACAGCTCGATGAAGTTCGCCCTCTATTTCCTCGGCGAATACGCGGCGATGATCACCGGCTCGGCTGTCATTGTAACATTATTTTTTGGCGGCTGGCATTTTCCGGGCATCCCGGATGGCTCCCACGGCTGGATCTTCGGCCTGATCAACATCGTATTTTTTTTCGCAAAGGTCGCTGTCGTGATTTTCTTTTTCATGTGGGTACGCTGGACCCTGCCGCGCTTTCGCTGGGATCAGTTGATGCGCCTCGGCTGGCTCTTCTTCTTCGAAATCGCGCTGGTGAACATCTTTTTCGTGGCAGGGATTCTCGCTTACTTTCCGAGATGAAGCGTTTTCGTACTTGTCCTCGTGCTCATGCTCGAAAAATGTCGAGCACGATTAGGACTACGAACAAGAGCAAGAGTTAATCATGACCATCACCGTTCCACGACCGAGATTGAACTGGCGTCAGCGCTTGTATCTGCCGGCAATCGCCGCTGGTCTGGCCATCACCTTTAAGCACCTGAAAAACATGATCCTCGGACGCACCAAGGTGACCATGCAATATCCCGAGCAAAAATGGGACACTCACCTGCCCGATTATTACCGCGGTGCACCTGCCCTGGTGCGCGACGCGAGTGGACGGGTGCGCTGTGTGGCGTGTCAGCTTTGCGAATTTATTTGTCCGCCGCGCGCGATCAAAATTATTCCCGGCGAAATTCCACCGCGGGACCGCTTCGCCAAAGTCGAAAAATTTCCTCAGGAATTCGACATCGACATGATCCGCTGCATCTACTGCGGGATGTGCGAAGAGGTTTGTCCGGAGCAGGCAATTTTTCTGCGCAAAGATTACGCCATTACCGGCTTCACTCGTGCCGACATGGTGCATCACAAGGAAAAACTTCTCGAGATCGGCGGAGTGATGCACGGCGTCGTACTGAAATGGAACGAAAAGAAATGAGGCCAGAAACCAGAACTGCGAAGTCAAAGGTTAAATCCCCTCGCCTTTCAATCCGCAATCCGCAATCCGAATTCCGCAATTGATCATGTCTCCGTTCTTGTTCTGGCTGTTCGCGTCACTGACGGTGATTTTCGGCGCCGCCGTAGTGCTCAATCGTAACCCGGTTGCGAGCGCGCTCAGCCTCGTTGTTTCATTCCTCGGACTCTCTGCCCTCTTCATGTCGCTCGACGCGTTTTTTGTAGGTATTATTCAGGTGCTCGTCTACGCAGGCGCAGTGATGGTGCTTTTCCTTTTCATCATCATGCTGCTCGATTTGCGTGCCGAAGAACGGCGTCGAATTAATTGGCTCTCCACTGCAGGCGGCACGGGGGTGGCGATCATCTTGCTCGTTCAGATCTGGCTTGTGATTGGGCATTTTCAAGCTGCACGCCAAATTCTTCCGTCACTAGCAGAACCGACAACTGATGATGTCTGGAACATCGGGCGATTGCTTTTCACTGATTACAATCTGCCTTTCCAAGTGATCGGTGTTCTCGTCCTGGTGGCAACCGTTGGCGTGGTGCTCTTGAGCAAGCGCGAACCACGGAGTTAAGGATCAATCAGGAATGGACAAATGAGGAATGACGAACGAGCAATGCGCGCACCGGATCGAGTTGTCGTTCGGGCTTCGTCGTTCCTTCGGCATTCGGTATTCGGCATTCGCCATTTTTAGATCATATGATCACTTTGGGCGATTACCTCATAGTAAGTGGCATTCTTTTTTCGATTGGCTTCGCCGGCGTCATGCTGCGTCGCAATCTGATCATCATTTTCATGTCCCTGGAGTTGATGTTGAATGCGGCCAACTTGTCACTTGTGGCGTTTTCGCGGTTCCGAGTTGGTCCTAACGGGCTGCCCGATTACAACGCGCAGGTGTTCGTCTTTTTTGTGATCACCGTTGCAGCTGCGGAGGTAGCGGTGGGGCTTGCCATTCTCGTGGCCCTTTTTCGCGCACGTCAGACGACCGACGTAAAAGACATCAGTAGCTTGAAATTTTGAGCGTCCGAGTTTCATGAGCCCAATCTTGCCGTGGATCATTCTGCTCGCGCCTTTCGTTAGCGCGGCGGTAATCACGCTGTTCACTCTTCGATGGAAGACCTTAAGCAGTTCAATCTCAATCGCTGCTGTGCTCGTTAGTTTTATCTTCAGTTGTTTAATCTTTGCACAGCGAACCAGCATCGCAGCTGAGTTCACCTGGATCGCGGTTATCGGGGTCTTTCACGTGCCGTTTGGCCTGACACTAGACCAGTTAAGCAGGACGATGGCCGTTCTGGTTTCGGGTGTTGGAGCGCTCATTCACATCTATTCGCTGGGTTACATGCGAGACGACGAAGGCAAGTCACGCTATTTCGCGGCGCTGTCGCTCTTCATGTTCGCGATGCTCGGGATCGTTTTCGCGAACAACTTCGTGATGCTCTTCATCTTTTGGGAATTGGTCGGGTTCACCTCGTATGTCTTGATCGGTCACTGGTTTCATCGCGACGCCGCTGCCGATGCGGCGAATAAAGCGTTCATCACCACGCGCATTGGCGACTTCGGATTCATGATTGGAATCCTGATGCTCTGGATGGCGACTGGCTCGGTCGTTTTTGTCGAAGTTCCGCCGCGGATGCCGATTTTCGCTGGCCATGCAACGCTGGTCGCAATTGTTGCGCTTTTGATCTTCTGCGGCGCGGTTGGAAAATCCGCCCAATTTCCGCTGCACGTCTGGTTGCCGGATGCCATGGAAGGTCCGACGCCAGTCTCCGCGTTGATCCACGCCGCGACGATGGTCGCGGCGGGCGTTTACATGCTGGTGCGCGTGGCGTTCATCATCCAAGCGTCACAAACCGCACTTCTGGTCATCGCCTGGATCGGCACGGTTACGGCACTAATGGCTGCGCTAATCGCGACACAGCAGGACGACATCAAACGCATTCTCGCCTATTCCACGCTCTCACAACTCGGTTACATGGTCATGGCTGTGGGTCTCGCTTCAAACGATGCCGCGGTGTTCCATCTCTTCACTCATGCATTTTTTAAAGCGCTCCTGTTTCTCGCGGCCGGCTCCGTCATCGTGATGCTCCATCACGAACAGAACATTTGGAAAATGGGCGGGTTGCGGCGGAGACTGCCGATCACATTCATTACTTTCGTTATCGGCGCGCTGGCGTTGATCGGGTGCCCGCCGTTTAGCGGCTTTTTCAGCAAGGACGCTATTCTCGCCCTCGCCTACGAACGTAACCTTCCGATTTTCGCCGTAGCATTGTTCACGGTGTTTTTGACAGCTTTCTATGTAATCCGCATGCTCGTGATCGTCTTCTTCGGCAACCCTCACAGCGACAGCGCACGAGAAAGCCGTGAATCACCCCCGGTCATGACTATCCCTTTGATTGTGCTCGCGGTTCTGGCAACGCTCGGCGGATTTGCATTTTTCGCGCGAAACTTCCTTGCGCTCCCAATTGAAAAGGAAGTGGCGACCTTTGTTCCCGCGTTGGCGCTCGTCACGTTGATGGTGGGAAGCGGTCTGGCAATTGTTCTTTACCGCAACCGGGCGATTGAACCGGTGAATGTCGCCCTATTGCGCCACAAGTTTTA
>Ga0210403_10004253_pt1 | contig 12366 bp, 14 predicted proteins | sample IncBWC19MmetaG_FD_150863 | JGI IMG/M metagenome (GOLD analysis project Ga0210403, IMG submission 150863) | Forest soil microbial communities from Barre Woods Harvard Forest LTER site, Petersham, Massachusetts, United States - Inc-BW-C-19-M | ecosystem: Environmental > Terrestrial > Soil >... | reverse complement strand
CCGCAGGTCACTACACAGCGTCGAAAGACAACAAGGATTATGCAGTTCGTGCCGCGGCGTTGCTGGCTGAAGGAACGCATAGATGGTCCACAAGTGCGCTGTGGAAGGCGGTAACGAATGATCCTTCCAAGACGCACAATAGCCAAATGGATATCGTGCTGGCGCTATGGAAGAATGACCTCATAGTCCGCAAGCCACACCCATGAAAGTGGTTAAGACCGCATTTTGTCACTTCACGCTTTGAGTGTTTCACGACCTCGTCTTGGCTCAGCACAAAACGCGACAATATCCTGGATGGGTAGCTGTCAGGCCGGGAGTCATGACGCTATCGAGCTTCATGAGATTGGTTCCGCATTGCGCGTATCCGTCCAGAATCGTTTCCACATGCTGAGATCATCTTCTTACAACCCGACTTTTGGCGCCGATTTGGCCGCCGTTTCGGATTAAACGGCCATTTGGGGGCGAATCGGCACCAGTCAGCGCCAGGTCACCCACTCGACGAGTTCTTAAAAGTCGAGTTCCAACCATTGCAATTTCAGACTTGCCTGAACAGGAGCGGACAGGGTAGAAAGAATAATGCAAGTCTTGGCCCCCTCCATTGGCCGATTTTGAGGTGATCACTGAGGTTCGAGCCAATAATAGTCACATCATGCCCAGCAAAAAACAAAGAGTAGAGATTCCGGCAGCAGTAGCAGCAACAGTTCTTTTCCAATCAGACCGCACGTGTTGTGTTTGCCGTCAACGGGGAAAGCCCATTCAGATTCACCACATTGATGATGCTCCTCGCAACAACGAGTCTGACAATCTTGCGGTTCTTTGCTTTGATTGCCATCGCGATACACAGATTCGTGGCGGTTTTGATCGAAAGTTGGATGCTCAGCAGATTAGACTCTATAAAGTGGATTGGATCGAAAGAGTCGAAGGTGCGCGCAGCCAAAGGCTGGGATCGACTGAGCTGGAAGTAATTGACGAAAAGCAACGGCTAAGATATCTCCAGCTTAGGGAAGAGAGCGAGGAATATTCGTACGATTTTGAGGCGGACTATGTCTTGGTTGGGTCAAGCGATTCGAAAGCTGACCATGAGACAAACTTGTGTATCAGCGCATTCGTGACGGGACATCTGCAACGCCTTCGCGCAGATGCGGTCGCCCGCACGCCCAAGAAAAACGAGATAACGAGGAGCCCATATGGGGCAACAGTCCGAGATGGCCTCTCGATCTCTCACAGCGTGTCGCTATTTACCCCTGATGTGCTGTCACTCGAATTTCAGCTTGTAAGCTATTACGCTGGCGACGCGCATCCGAATACAGATCACTTGACCCTAAATTTCCGACTGCATCCCTCGATGAAATTGGAACTGTACGACATTTTTGAAGAATCCAGCAGATATGTGGATGTGCTGGCCAGCTATTGTTTGACCGACCTGCACAAACAGAAACTACAGCGATGGGATCCGGCAGACCAGTCCGAGCAACTCAGGAACCGGCAAGACGAATGGATTCTGCGAGGAGCGAGCGCAGAGAACGCTAATTTTGAACGTTTTTCTTTGAAGAAATATGGCATTGTAATTCATTTTGCTCCATATCAAGTGGGCTCCCACGCCGAAGGCGAGTATGAAGTGTTCATTCCGGCGTATGAACTAAAATCCGTAGTGCGGGGAGAAATGGCTACTTTATTGAATTGGAAGACAGTGTGAACATGTGGTCTAGCTTTCATCATGCCAAGACATTGTGTTGAAGAGATCATCAGGCTAACAGATAGGGAGACTCCCTCGAGCACTCGATCATGCTAAGTTGGTGTTGAATATCGCGGTAGGCTCTGGTGCGACTTACCGGACTCAGGGCTGCTCCATGGCGAATCCACTGGTCAATTTGCGCGAAGGAGGAATTCCCGTGTCACTTCAAGAGCCTCTGGAAGGGGTACCTAGAAAATACCTGAACAAGATTGTCTCACTAACTGGACGGGATGGCTTTCTTGAAGCTGTCAACCGAGGAACGCTGGCCGATTATTTTCATAATCTCACCGGTTTCTCGATTGCATCTGCATCGGAACTCGGACTTGATTCGGATGGTCGCCTGTTCGGATCAAAGATCGATTTTGAGAACAAGATCTTAAACGTTTCTGATCTTGACATCCGTGACAGCAAGGAGATTTGTCTCTTCAATTGTGTCGTTCTCGGAGATCTCCATATTGACGTAGTTCGGAACCAGGGGGTCGGACGTCAAATCCTCTCTCCCCCGACCAATATTTTCAATAACTGAAGAAAGAGGTCATCCTGAGCTGGGTGATCATTTATTCCGGCGAAAAGCGAGTAAAATTTCCAACTGCCGCGACGCCCAGTGGGTTGCCTGCCACATCACACACCGCGAGTGAATCGGCGTGAGACCTTCTGGGTCGAGACACACCGCTTCACTGTATCTGAGACTGGTGCGGAGCATCTGAGCATGTGCTGGTGTGAAACTGCTGGGCCGGTGCTGGATGACCAACCATGTGCATCTGGTGGCAGCTCCGGCGCGAGAAGATTCTTTGAGAGTAATGCTGAAGGGCTATCGGAGTTCGTTGTGTTGTCCGCACAGCTCTCAGACAGTGGCCCCACAATGTCAGAGCACAGCGACATGGCTTGAGTCGCTCATTCGACTGGAGTAAGCTTAGGTGTATGGACAATTGGATTGTTGCCGATCCTGAGCATCTTGGAGGTAGCCCGCGTGTGCGCGGTACGCGTATTTCCGTGTCTCTTATTCTCGAGTCGTTCGCCGCAGACATGACCATTGCCCAAATTGTAGACGCCTATCCCAGCCTGACTGAGGAATCGGTGCGCGGCGTTCTTGGAGAACTGGCCCACCGGAAAGACCTTCAACCGGCGTGAAGATTCTGCTTGACGAGAATCTGCCCCGGAAACTGCTTCCTGCTCTGCGCGCAGAAGGTCACGAAGTGGAATCGATTCATACGTTGCGACTCCAGGGGCTGGAGAATGGAAAGCTTTACGAATTCGCCCGCGACAGCTTTGACCTTTGTTTCACCCGCGACTTTGGCTTCGCCAATAATGTTCGACAAGGCGCACCACCTTCGCGGCTGAAATTGCTGCGAGTGACTGTGCGGCAAAAACCGCAGGATGAATTTGTCCTGGATTTTATTTCAATCTTTCTCGCAACTGATTGGGGCCAATTCCATCACGGTGATGACTGGCCATAGTTGGAAGAAAGGGTCAGCCTGAACTGGGTGATCATTTATTCCGGCGAAAAGCGAGTAAGAATTCCAAACGCCGCGACGCCCAGTGGCCGCATATGCACTACGACAACGCGCGGGACGGGTGCCCCGCGCATTTGCGGCAGGACCGTTTCTTTGCCAGTGTACTCGGCCCTTGTCATCTGTTTGCCGGGTTTCTTCGCACCGCGCCGCCAACTGCTGTCAGAACGCTGCCAGTTCAACAGCAAAACTTTCTTTTCCTTGTGCGCTTGTCCATATTCATTCTTGGGTGCCCAGGCGCCGGTTTGGTAATAGATCTTTGAAATCTGAAACAGCAGGTGCTGCGCCTCCGCTCAACTGGAGCCAGGGGCGCCGGTGTCCTCCAGCCCATGCTTCTTGCTCGCCCCGCATGGCTGGAGGCCGGCCCTGCGAATCTGGGAGAGATAGTAACCATGTTGCTAACCCTCACCCCCTGTATCATGTATGTATCACGTATGCCTCATTTTCGGCCCTATGGGGCCGTTCACCCATCGAAACAGTCTCAGAGTGAGAAACCGTCGGCAGCGCAAATCAGCGGCAACTGGGGCCTACCTTGTTCCGCTTCCGGTCACGGCACACGGGGTGAAGCTCGTGATCAGCAGGATATTTGTCATCCGGTGAGAGCACACCTTATATTGGAATCGATTCTCATGAAAAAAGCCCTGAACCATCTCAAAAAGTCGGACACGGTGCTGGCGGCAATCATCGAACGCGTCGGCCCCTGCCGGATGAGTTTTCGCGAGCCTACGTTTGAAGCGCTGGCCCGCTCGATTGTCTTTCAGCAGCTCAGCACTAAAGCGGCATCCACGATCTATGGACGCCTGCAGGAAGCCGCGGGCGGCAGCCTTTCTCCGGAATCCATCGCCGGGCTCACGGTCGGGGAGATGCGCCGTGCCGGTCTGTCGGGGCAGAAGGTTGGCTATATCCGTGACCTGGCCGATCATGCATCTTCCGGGGCACTGGATTTCACCCGCCTCCCCGCGATGGAAGACGCTGAAGTGATCAAGACCCTGACGGCGATCAAAGGCGTCGGCGTGTGGACTGCGCAGATGTTCCTGATGTTCGCCCTGCGCCGCCCCAATGTACTGGCCACCGGAGACCTCGGCGTACGCATGGCCATCAAGAAAGCCTACCGGAAGCGCAAGCTGCCGACGCCCAAGGAGATCGAAAAGATCGCCAAGACCTGGCATCCGTATTGCAGCTTTGCTTGTTGGTACCTGTGGAGAAGCCTGGAGTAAGCGGTCAGCACTCAGCATTCAGCCCGGCACCAGATTGGTACTTGCCAAAATTGGTAATCGCGTAATTGAGAAGCGGCGACTGTTGAACCTGGAATGATTTAACTCGCTAAAACAGTCCTGATTTCTGGAATCTCAATTACCCGATTGCCAATTTTGGCAATTACCAATCTGGTGCTGGGCTGAATGCTGAGTACTGAATGCTGATTGCCGCGGGTTTGATAGAATCTCAAAGAGATGTCCTTGGAGCGCAAAATCCGTGTGCTGGTTGCCAAACCGGGCCTTGACGGGCATGACCGCGGGGCGAAGGTCATTGCCCGGGCGTTGCGCGATGCGGGCATGGAAGTCATCTATACCGGATTGCGCCAGACCCCGGAAATGATCGTCAATTCTTCGTTGCAGGAAGATGTCGATGTGATCGGTCTCTCGATTCTTTCCGGAGCGCATAATGCGATCGTCCCCCGGGTCACCGACCTGTTGCGAAAGAACAAGATGGACGATGTGCTATTGGTGATCGGAGGCATCATCCCGGAACAGGATTTTGATCTGATGAAGAAATCGGGCGTCGCGGGCATCTTCAACCCCGGTACGCCGATGGATGAAATCGTCGAATTTATCCGCAAGAATGTTAAGCCCCGCAGCATGCCCTCAGCCGGCTGACTCGCAGCAAAAACCGAAAGCTCACCACGGAGAAGGACGATAGATTGGTAATCGGGTAATCGGTTACCTTCCGCTCGATCCAAAACCGCCGTCTTTGCGGCTGGAATCCGACAGCTCGTCCACCACAGCGACCGCGCCCGTGAGCACGGGGTAAGGAATCAGGTTGGCAATCTTGTCTCCGGCCCTGATTTCCGCGGCCGCGTCACCCAGGTTTTCCATCAGCACGCGGATCTCACCCCGGTAGCCTGAGTCGATTACGCCGCCGGTGACCGTCAGCCGCCGCGCGGCCATGGAAGACTTGTCCCGCAGCAACGCGCCCAGAGGACCGCCGGTGGGTGAGCTGCACTCCACGGCGATACCGGTGGAAACCATGGCTTGCCCGCGCGCGGGAATGGTGACGCTTACCGCGCAATAAACGTCATAGCCCAGGTCCTCGCCGGGATGCGCAACCGTTGGCGCCCGGGCGCCGGCCTGCAGAAGTTTCACTTTGAGCATTCATCCCGCCTTGGATTTATTTTTCTCGCCTACGGTCTTCCTGCCGTGAATCTCAATCTCGCCGCGGATCACCATGCCGATGGCCTCGGTGTAAGCGATATGCTCCTGCTCCAGAATGCGGGCGCCCAGAGAGTGCTCGTCTTCGCCTTCCAGTACCGGGACGGTCTTCTGCAGAATGATCGGCCCATGATCAAGGTCCTCATCGACAAAATGGACGGTGCATCCGGTCACCTTGACTCCGTAGTCGAACGCCTGTTTCTGCGCGTCCAGGCCGGGGAAGGCAGGCAGAAGAGACGGATGGATATTGAGAATACGGTTGGGATAGCTGCGCACAAACACCGGCGAAAGCAGACGCATATAGCCGGCCAGACAGACAAGTTCGACGCCGGCCGCCCTGAGTTCCCTGACCACCGCAGCATCATGCTCTTCACGCGCGCGCCCCTTGGAAAGGACCAGACGCGTGGGCAGCCCTCGCCGCTGGGCCGAAGCAATGCCTGGCGCTTCGGCGCGGTTGGAAACAACCAGGGCTATCTCGGCCGCCAGCCGGCCTGCCTGAATAGAATCGGCAATGGCTTCGAAATTCGAGCCCCTTCCGGAGAGCAGTATACCGAGCTTTTTTAATGGAGTCATGGGCTAGATATAGGTGACCTTGCGGCCACCCTTCACCACGCGCCCAATCAGGTAACTCTTCTCGCCGGCCTTTGCGATGAGGGCTTGCGCGCGTTTGAGTTTTGCCGCGGGCGTTACCACGACCATGCCGATGCCCATGTTGAAAGTGCGCATCATGTCTTCCTGGGGAACGTTGCCGATATTCTGCATGTGGCTGAATACCGGCAGGACCGGCCAACTGCCCATTTCCACCACCGCCGCCGTGCCTTTGGGCAGCACTCGTGGAAGATTGTCGGTAATGCCGCCGCCGGTGATGTGCGCCAGGGCGTTCACCAGCCCGGCGCTGATCAACTTGCGCAGCACCGGCCAGTAGCTCTTGTGGGACTTCAGCAGTTCGTCGCCTGCCTGGCCGCCGATCTCGTTCACCACCGTATCGGGAGCATAACCGGCAACCTCAAAGAACAGCTTGCGCGCCAGAGAATACCCATTGGTGTGCAGCCCGTTGGAAGGCAGTCCCAACAGAACGTCACCGGCCTTGACCTTGTCACCCGTAATGATCTTGCTCTTATCGGCAATACCCACGATGAAGCCCGCCAGATCATACTCACCCTCCGGATAAAAGCCGGGCATCTCCGCGGTTTCACCGCCAATCAGCGCGCAGCCATTGTGGCGGCAGGCGGTGGCGATGCCTTCGATGATGCTTTCCGCAATGTCCGGATCGAGTGTGCCGGTCGCCAGGTAATCCATGAAAAACAGCGGCGTAGCGCCCTGCACGGCGATATCGTTGACGCAGTGGTTCACCAGATCGGCGCCCACGGTATTGTGACGCTTCATCATGAAGGCCACCTTGAGCTTGGTGCCTACGCCATCGACGCTCGAAACCAGCACCGGCTGCCGGTATTGTTTCTTGTCGATGGCGAACAATCCGCCGAATCCTCCAATATCGCCGGCCACGCCCCGGGTGAAGGTGCGCCGGGCGAGAGACTTGATGCGCTGCTTGGCGCGCTCCGCGCGGTTGATGTCAACCCCGCTGTCAGCGTAGGTAATGGAAGTGGTCTTCAAGGCTGAGGGTCCATTTCTGTTGGTTGGATCAACGAAGATTCTAGCAAAAAAACTTTGGCCGCGAACCAGGGCGATTGGGTAATTGCGTAAGTTGGTAATTTGGTAATTTGGCAATTGAAAGGCTGCGGACCACAGCGCCACAATTACCCAATTGCCAATTTTACTCAATTACCAAATTCTTCTTGTGTTTTCCTGATTCGCGTTCATTCGCGTTTATTCGCGGCCAAAGGATTCTGCCCCAGCTCTTTGCCAACTGAATCCAGCACGCCATTGATGAATTGCACCGATTCCGGGGAGGAGTATTTGCGCGCGATTTCCAGAGCTTCGTTGATGATCACCGGACGGGGCGTTTGACGGTAGGCAAGAAACTCGGCCACGCTGGCGCGTAGCAGATTGCGGTCCACGGCCGCCATGCGCTCCATGCGCCAATGCTGGGCATGGTTCTTGATCAGTTCGTCAATCTCTGCATGCCGGTCAATCGCCGACTGAAAAAGATCATTGGCGAAACCGCGCGTGGCTTCGTCGACTTCCACGCGTCCCGCCCAGAATGTCTTGCGGACATGTTCGGGCTCCTGCTTTCCCATGTCCCATTGAAACAGCATCTGCAGGCAAAGTTCTCGCGATTTGCGCCGGGTGCCCATGGATTATCGGGCCCTGCTTTTGGCCCTGGGGGGCGGCCCGCCGGTTTTTCTCTTCAGGCTCACCATCTCCACGGCGGAAATCGCCGCCTCATGGCCCTTGTTCCCGGCCTTCAGCCCGGCGCGGTCCAATGCCTGCTCCAGCGTTTCACAGGTCAGCACTCCATAGGTATGCGGCACTCCGGTTTCCTGGGCCGACTGCCCGATGCCCCGTGTGACTTCCGTCGAAATATGCTCGTAATGGTCGGTCTCGCCGCGAATCAGGCAACCCAAGGTGATGATCGCGTCATACTTGTGCGTCGCCGCCAGGGTACGCGCCTGTGAGGGGATCTCGAAGGCCCCTGGTACACGGACAACGGTAAAATCCTGCTTCCGGCATCCGGAGCGCCGCAACGCATCGACAGCGCCCTGCAGCAATCGTTCGGTGATGAATGAATTCCAGCGGCTTACCACAATGGCAAACTTCATCCCCGCGGCATTCAGATCGCCCTCGTCCGCATCTTCGCGCGGGTGGTCTTCCTGCCACAAGGCAAAGCGCATGGACTTTACCGGCTCAATCACCAGAATGCGGGAATTCCAGCCGGACTCGGAAATATCCGCCACGATCCTGGTCTTGTGTTTCTTCAGAAGGCCGCGGACGGTATCAAGGTCGGTCACCCGTATCCAGACATCGGCGGGGACCGATTGGCGTCCCTGAATGAATTCCAGCTTGCCGGAAATCTCAAATGGCAGGCCGCGGCCATTGGGGGTCTTCCACTCTTTTCCACGCTCCATGCCTAGCGCCGTAAACAGCGCTGCCAGTGCGCCGTACTCTTTGACGCTCTTGACCTGCCGGGTTGTGGTGATTTCTTTGATCACTCAGCGTCTTCTTTTTGTTGCCAGTGATGCCGGCAGCCGTCACATTTCAAATCTTCAACTCCCGGCGTGGGCGTAACCAGATCGTTCGACGACACTTGCAACGAATGGCATTTCGGGCATTGGGGCTGTGTGTACTGCAAGCCTGACTCTTCATCGGTGAGGGTCAGCGGAATGTCCTGCCCCAGAATCTCGCGGGCCGCGGCTTCATCTTCCTTGACCACTTTGAGCTTCACGCCGCCGGGCAGCACCGACCCGAATACACGGGCAACATTGTCATCCGCCAGTTCGCAGTCGATGCCCGCAGAGTCGAACTCCGCCTTGACCAGCAGCGCTTCAGGAAGACTGCCGTACGTCCGCAATGTGATAAGCTCGTCAGCCACTGGTTAAAATTATACGCAGCTTTGGGCCGGCCCGCCTGGATTAGCCACGAATTAAAGAGAATTTGGTAATTGGGTAATTTTGTAACTGGGTAATTGAGCCTCGTCCGCACAGTTTCCGGCTTGGAAACGCCTACCGGAGAACGGCCAATTACTCAATTACAAGATTACTCAATTACCAAATCTTCTAATCCGCTAGAACTTCACCGGCACTGGATTGTTCGGGTCGGCATAGTCGTAAAACCCCTTTCCCGACTTCCTGCCGTACCAGCCGGCCATGACCAGGCGCTTCAGCAGCGGAGGTGAAGCGAAGCGCCGCTCCTTGAATTCTTCGAACATCACCTGGCTGATGTAATACGTGGTATCGAGGCCGACAAAATCCAGCAGCGTAAACGGGCCCATGGGATAGCCGCAGCCCAGCTTCATGGAATTGTCGATATCGGGGATCGATCCCACCCCCTCTTCGTAAGCGTGGATGGCGTCCAGCAGATAGGGCACCAGCAGCCGGTTCACGATGAAGCCCGTCTTGTCGCTGGTGCGCACCGGGACCTTGCCCAGGCTTTTGCCGAACTCGAAAGCCGCATCAAAGGCCGCATCACTGGTGGCGATGGTGCGCACCACTTCGACCAGCTTCATCAATGGCACGGGATTGAAAAAGTGCAGGCCGACGAACCTCTCCGGACGCCGGGTGGCCGCGGCCACCTCGGTGATCGAGATCGATGACGTGTTACTGGCGAAGATCGCGTCTTTCTTCACCAGGCCGTCGAGCGCGGAAAAGGTCTTCTTCTTCTCCTCCACATTCTCGATGATGGCTTCAATAATGATGTCGCAGTCTGCGAGCGCAGCGCGATCGGTGGCGCCTTTCAGCCTTCCACGGACGGCGGCAGCCGGCTCCTTCAAATTGCCTTTCTCGGCAAACTTGGCCAGCGACTTCTCGATGCCGGCAAAGCCTTTGTCCAGGAACTTCTGTTCCTGCTCCAGCACGACAACGTCATAACCAGCGGTTGCGGCAACCTGGGCAATGCCCGACCCCATCAGACCGCAACCGAGTATTCCAACTTTTTTGATTGCCATTTTGATCCTTTTTAGCGGTTAGTTGATAGCTGTTGGCTGCTAGCTCTTAGCCTTTAGCCCTTTAGCTCTTAGCTCTTAGCCCTTAGCATTTAGTATCCAGCATCCAGTCAAAATCTTCACGGTTCACGACAATTCCAGAAACTCCGTCACAACCCAAAAATCCTCTGCTTCCTCTGTTCCTCTGTGTTTCAAAGGTTTTCGTTGCAACTCGTTGTGCTGCGTTTCAAAGGTTGTGGTTTTGGTTTTCTCCGCGCCTCGGTGGTGAAGCCCTTCTTTTAAAGACTCTCCACGATCATTGCGATGCCCTGCCCACCGCCGATGCATGCGGTCGCCAGTCCATACTTTGCTTTGCGCCGCCGCAACTCGTAGAGCAGCGTAATGACCAGCCTGGTGCCGGTCGCGCCCAGCGGATGCCCCAGAGCAATCGCTCCACCGTTCACGTTGACCTTGCTGCGGTCGAGTCCCAGCTCTTTTTCCACCGCCAGATACTGGCCGGCAAAGGCTTCATTGACCTCGATGAGGTCGATCTCTTCCAGCTTCAAGCCGGCCCTCTTGAGCGCCAGCCGCGATGCCGGCACCGGACCACTGCCCATGATCTTTGGGTCCACACCGGCGATGCCCCAGCTTACGATCCGCCCTAGAGGCTTTAATCCGCGCTTTTCTGCCTGCGGCAGGGTCATCATCACCACGGCGGCGCCGCCATCGACGATGCCGCTGGCGTTCCCGGCAGTGACCGTCCCATTTTTCCCGAAGGCGGGTTTTAACTTGGCCAGCGTCTCCATGGTGGTTTCGGGACGCAGGTGGTCGTCCTTCTCAAACATCTCGCCTGTGGGTTCGCCTTTCTTGTTGCGCAGGGCCACCGGAGCAATCTCTTCATGCAGGCGGCAGGCCTGCTGCGCCGCGCCCGCTTTTTGCTGAGACTGCACGGCGAACTCGTCCATTTTGTCGCGGGTCACGCCATGCTGTTCCGCATACAGTTCGGCGGTATTCGCCATGTAGAGACCGCAGTAGGAATCGAGCAGCGCCACCATGAGCGAGTCTTCCATCTTGCCTTCGCCCAGGCCCAGCCCCCAGCGCGCCCCGCGAATCACATGCGGCGCCTGCGACATCGATTCCATGCCTCCTGCCAGAACCGTGCCCGCCTCGCCTAATTGGATCATCTGGGCGGCATTCACCAGCGATTGCATACCCGACCCGCACAGCCGATTCACGGTCAGGGCCGGCGCTTCGATGGGAAGCCCGGCCTTCAGCGCCACATGGCGAGCGCCGTAGAGCGCATCCCCCGAGGTCTGCTGGGCATTCCCGAAGACGGCATGGTCGAACTCCTTGGAATCGATTCCAGAGCGCCGTATGGCTTCCTGGCTGGCAATGGCCGCCAGGTCCATGGCGGTAAAATCGCGCAGCTTGCCGCAATAGCGGCCCATGGGCGTACGCGCCCCACTGATGATTGCGATATCTGTTACTTGAATCATATGACTACCTGTAGGAGAGATTAAAGACATCTGGGCAAACCAATCAGTTTATCAGCCGGGGAGAAGTTGCGGCAACGATCTCACCTGGAGTGTCAGGGCAAACGCATCTTAATTCTTGACGGATAAGGGTTACTGATTCGATGCCTATTGAGGACTTTGGCAGGTAAAAGCAGCGAAGGCAACCTCGCCCGGATGCGGAGAGCATTTCTTGAACCCTGCGGCAAGAGAATCTGAATTGACATATGCAGATGTGCGATAGGCGGGTCAGATGGGGACATGGAGAATCCCCTGAAGTATTTTGCTAAGCTCCAGGATCCGCGGGTGGAACGAACGCGGGAACATCTTCTGGAAGAGATTTTATTATTGACCATCGCCGCGGTGTTGAGTGGAGCCAGCGGTTGGAATGAGATTGAGGACTATGGCCGCACCAAGATCGACTGGTTCAAGAGTTTTCTCACTCTGCCGTCCGGCATTCCTTCCCATGACACCTTCAACCGGGTCTTCTCCGCGTTAGACCCAGAGGAGTTGGAGCGGGGCTTCGTGGCCTGGGTGGCTTCTATAGCCAAGCTGACCGCCGGGGAGGTGGTGGGCATCGATGGCAAGATGCTGCGGGGCACCCGGGGCAAGAAAGCTATCGTGCATATGGTTTCAGCGTGGGCCA
>Ga0210403_10004252_pt1 | contig 12366 bp, 5 predicted proteins | sample IncBWC19MmetaG_FD_150863 | JGI IMG/M metagenome (GOLD analysis project Ga0210403, IMG submission 150863) | Forest soil microbial communities from Barre Woods Harvard Forest LTER site, Petersham, Massachusetts, United States - Inc-BW-C-19-M | ecosystem: Environmental > Terrestrial > Soil >... | reverse complement strand
TTCGGTCCGGCCCATGTCCACGATCAGGTCGGGGCCTTCGGCGCGCTTCACAATCACGGTCACCAGTTCGCCGGCGCGGGTGTGATACTCGTTGTAAATCGTGTCGCGCTCCGCCTCGCGCACCTTCTGCAGGATCACCTGCTTCGCGGTTTGCGCGGCGATGCGTCCCAGGACGTCGGTCGGCTTGGCGGTCAGAATCTCGGTCCCGATTTCCGCGTTCGGGTTCTTTTTCCTGGCGTCCGCCAGGCTGATTTCCCGCTTCGGGTCCGTTACTTCTTCCACGACGGTGTACACCGAATGGACGTCCACCTGCCCGCTTTCCGCATTGAACTTCCCGCGCAGGTCCTCTTCCGTCTTGTAAAATTTCCGGGCAGCCACAACCATGGCGTCTTCGATGGCGGAAATCACCACCTCCGGTTCGATGTGCTTCTCCCGGCTCAGCATCTCGATTTGTTGATAGAGCAGATTCGCCATTTCGCTTTCCTAAAACTCCACGACCAGGTTCGCCTTCCGAATCGCGCCGAGCGGTATTTCCACGATTCGCGCGTCTTTTCCTTTCAACTCCATGCGGACGTTTCCGTCCGCGAATCCCCGCAGCCGGCCTTCGAAAAACTTCGCTTCGCCGATCGGCTCCGCCGTCGAAATCTTCGCCAGCCGGCCCGCGAAGCGCTCGAAATCCGCGGCCTTCGTCAGCGCGCGGTCCATTCCCGGTGAACTGATTTCCAGGACGTATTCCGGCCCCGGAATCAACTCTTCCACATCCAGAATGACGCTGAGTTGCTGGCTCACGCGCTCACAATCGGCGTGGCTGATCTTCGGGTAAGGACTCGGCGCCTCTTCACCCTCAATCGCCTCGGCAGGTTTCGCAGGTGGCACCCGGTCGATGTACACCCTTAGAAATCTCTGCTTGCCAATCTTCCATTCAACATCCACGACTTCCAGGCCTTCCGAACGGGCAACCCGTTCGGCGGCCTCGCGGACTTTTTCCAAATTCACGCGAAGACTCCACGGCCTAAGCCGGTCGAAAGCTCAGCACCGCCGGCGGCAACAAAAAAGTGGGCTTGCGCCCACTTCATGGTGCGACCCGATTCAGAGCGAAGAATGAGTATATTCCCGGCGCAAGGTAAATGCAAGGTACCTTAGGGCTTAGCCGCCCGCCGAAGGCTTCCCTGGGGGATTCCAGCCCGGTTTTGCAGACGCGGAAACCAGTTTAACTCAAAGGAATACAAAGACTAAGTCGAATTCAGGAGGATTCCCCAGATTATATAATTTTTCTCCAGCTTTCTACCTACTTCCCTCGTCCAATGCTTGACGCGGAAGTTTCCCCTGCGTAGTGTATCGGTAAGTCTTCCGCCGCGGCAAGGTCGTTATGGTCAACTTCCGGGGCAGCAGTTCCACTCTCTCGAAAAGCCCTCTCGCCCTTCTCTGTATTTTCGTGCTTTGCAGTTTTTCCGCCTTTGCACAGAAGCCCGGCACCAGTAGCCACAGTGGGCAACAGGGATTGGGCTCCTCAACTGTCACCCTTTCCGTGAGCGTTCGCGATGCCAGCGGAGTTCCCATGGATGGCGTATCCATCGTCACACTGGTTGCCTCGGTTGGCAGCTACCATCAAACGCTTACTACACGGGACGCCTCCACGGCCGTTTTCGAGGGGCTTCCCCCGGGCGAATACGAGGCGGAGGCGAGATACCCCGGTTACCAGAGCACGACCGAGCACATCAGCGTAAACGCGATGGGCTCCACCTTGCGGGTGTTCATCTACCTTGTGCCGGAATCGGACAATAAATCAGAGGGACCAAGTCCAGCAGGCATTGTAATGTCGCCGAAACTTCAGGCGGAGATCGACAAAGGTTTGGAGGCCATGCGCAAAGGTCAATTCGAAATTGCGCGCGCGCATTTTGCGAAGGGACTCGGGATGGCCCCGGGCAATCCCGACCTCAGTTACCTCATTGGCACTGCAGAGCTCGGATTGAACCACAGCGACCTGGCGCGGCAGGATTTCGAACATGCATTGGCAATTGACCCCACACACGAGCGAGCCCTGCTGGCCCTGGGCGAGCTGCAACTTCGCAGTGGTGATTATTCGGCGGCCATCAGCACTCTGGAAAAAGCCTTCCTCAAGAATGGAGCTGGATGGCGTACCCAGCTGCTTCTTGCTTCCGCATATTCCAAGGCGGGCCGATTGGCGGAGGGGGAAACCTGCGCTCAGCACGCCGTCGACCTTGCTAAAGAGAAAAGCGCCGGTGCTCGACTTCTGCTTGGAGAGATACAGCGGGCCGAAGGAAAGATACCGGAAGCCGAAAACACCCTGAAAGAGCTTGTGGCCAAGTTTCCCGGCGACCCATCCGCGGAAGAAGGCAGGAAGCGGCTTGCTACCCTTTCCGCTCCGCGCGTGGCCGCCGCTTCGCAGTCCGCGGTGCTGGCGAACCTGCCCGTTCCATCAGTTCCCAGCGCCGAATTGATGCCTGCCGAGGAGCGCCCGTGGGCGCCAGCGGACATTGACAGCCGCGAATTCCCACTGGCGCAGGACGCCCCCTGCAGCGCGGAAGAGATTCTGCCCCGCGCGCAACACCGCCTGAAATCACAATTGCAGAATTTCGAGAAATTCACCGCAACGGAGCACATCGATCACCAGGAAATTGACCGCCTCGGCAGGCCCGGCCCCGTTAAATCACGCGATTTTTCCTACATCGTGTTTGTTAATCGTTATGCGCTAGATTCCTTCTTCCTCGACGAAGACCGTTATTCCCCCGGGAGAGACTCCAGTTTTCCCACGTCGCTCGCGACACAGGGACTTAACAATCTTGGCGTCTCAATTATACAGCCCGCCACGCGGCGGGATTTCGTGTATACGTGCGAAGGGCTGGCCGGCATCCGCGGAAAGGCCACCTGGCAGATCCGGTTCCAGGAGAAAAATGATTCCGTCCATGGGATTCGCGATTGGCGCCGCAATGGCACTCTCTACCATGTTCCGCTCAAAGGGCGCATCTGGATTTCCTCGGCCAGCTACGATGTGCTTCGGATCGAAACGGATCTTTTGGCGCCGGTGCAGAACCTTGGCCTGACACGCGACCACTTGCTGGTGGACTACGGCCCCGTAAATTTCACCACCTCGCCCACCACACTGTGGCTTCCATGGAGCGCCGAAATGCACATGGAAATCCGCGGCCATCGCTATCATCACAAACATTACCTGACGAACTACATGCTCTTCGAAGTGGATACCAGCAACAAAATTGGCAAGCCGCAAAACCCGCCTCCACCTCCAGATTCACCTTCGACTCAGGCTACTTCAGCAGGCGATCCGAATAGTCCCTGAAATGAGAAGGGCCGCCTTGCGGCGGCCCCGGTGCTCCGATTTCTGAACCGAACTACCTTTATGGCTTGGGTGTGGGAGGCGTGGCGGGTTTCGGCGTGGCTGCCGGCTTGGCCGCCGGAGCGCCCGAACCCTTGACCGGATACTGCTGGTCGTACAGCCGGATTACTTCCTGCGTGACATCGATGTTGTTCGAAGCGTAGATGATCGGCGAATTCTGCGCCGAGGAATCGAACACCGCCACGAAGCCGTTCTCGCGCGCGTACCGGTCCAGCACTTCCATCATCTTCCGGCCGATGCGGTCCACAACGTCGCCCTGCGCCGTGTTCACGTCTTCCTGCAATTCGGTGTTCTTCCGCTCCAATTGCGCGGCGAGCCGTTGACCCTGGGCCTGGGCCTTGGCTTTCTGCTCATCGCTCCAGGTGGTCTGGTTGGCGGCCAACTGCTGCCGGATATCGTTGATCTGCTTGTTCAGCGTCTCCATCTCGTTCTGCCGCGGAGCGAACTGCGACTGCAGTTCGGCCGAAGCCTGTTTGCCTTCCGCCGTCGTCACGATGGCCTGACGGACGTTGAGCACGGCAATTTTGCCGGCGCTTGCCGCGCCTGGGGCGGTTGTGCCCTGAGCGTGAAGGATTGCCGTGCCGAGGAGGCACAACATGGCCGCCGCAGCCACACGAATCATGTTTCTCGAATTCACTGTTTTCTCCTTATTCGTCTTGGCACTGCCTTGTCCCTGGCGGCCGACGCCATTGGGATTGGCATGCCTTTGGATACTTAACCGGCGACCGGTCAATTTTTTCAGTCCCGGGGAGAATGAACAACCCCGTCGTCGCCCACCCCGGGAATCCGTGCGTACAGTCCGGCGGGTTGCATTGGCCTGAACTGCCCAAACACAAAGCGAACAGTATAGCTGAGCAGTCAAGAGCGCTGCAAATGCGGGGAGCGTTGTTGCCAAGCTGCGTGCTCCCGTAACTTGGTTGCCTAGGGTAACGCCAGGCCCAGGACACGATTGTTATTCTGATCGACGATCACTGCCGTGTTGGTCATGGGGTCAACCGCCACCGCGAACTGCGAGAGACTGCTGATTCCCAGCGTATTTTCCGTGTTAAACGTCTGCGCATCGACAACCGAACTGCTGTTCGACGTCGAATTGATCGTCAGCAGCGTTCCGGTCTGCGGATTGAAGGCCACCGAAAAGGGATTGATTCCCACACGAACGGTCTGCACTGAGCCCGAAATGGGGTTGAACGAGTAGATCGCATTGGCCATTGTCGAGGCGGCGTAGAAGCCCGACGGTGTCGCTGGGGTGGTCAGCGGGTCCCCGGGATCATACGCGATGCCAGTCAATGAAGCCGTTAGAGAAGATACGGAAGCAGTCGAACTTTTGATCGGAGGAGAAGTGGCCAGGTTCACTACGTCTATTCCTCCGGTTACGCTGGTGGTTCCCGAATTCTGCAGGTTTGTGACCACCGCAAGTGAATTGACCGGGTCTACGGCGATTGCTGTTGGCGGCCCACTGAGGGCAACTGTGGTCGCTGTCGGCGCTGTCAGTACGTGCCCCCCGCCGCTCGCCGGATCGTTCGGGAGCAGCACGGTGAGATCGATAGCCGAAAGTGTATTCGATCCGTTGTTGGCAACCAGAGCCACCGCGCGATCCTGATCGATAGCCACACCGAGGGGGGAAAGCCCAACGGTCACCACATTGCTCGTTGTAGTCGAGCCCGAGGTAGTGGGCCAGCTTACGAGTTTGGGCGCCTCCGGATTGCTATAGTCGATGATCGAGGCGGTACCGCTTGGAGTTGCACCGCTGTTCGCGACCACCGCAACAGCCATGCGGGGAAGCACATCAATGCCGATGGGATTCGGCCCGACTCCCACATTGCCAATGAGCGTACCGTAGGCCACTACGCTACCGTTTGCCATCCTGTAACCACTTGGATTTACGGCAACCACGGAAACGCTGTTGCACACGTAGTTGGTGATGAGCGCTACGTGGCGCGTCGGATCGATGGCAACGGCTTCGGGACCCTGTGGAGTGGTCGTGGTAGTCGCGCAACCCAGTGTGCTTGCCGCAAGCGGCGTGACGGAAACCGCGTTCAGATTTACGGAGTTGGAAGCCGCGCCCCCGGACACTTGTACGTCCACAGCGTAGATGTGCGGGGTGAAAAAGAAGCCGGCATCAATCGTGGCATCAATTTCGGAGTCGCTAACAACGGTGGAGGTGACCTTGGCTGCGGTCGTTTGACCCGGCGGAATTAGTGAGGTCTGCCGGTCAAGGCGCACTGCGGCCGTCCCTAAGCTGAAGCCCTTGCCAAAGATTTTGATTGTCGCCGGCTGCTGTCCCACAGGCACGGCTTGCGGCATGCAGGTCGGCACGGTGGGATCGCCGGTGGTTGCGAAGCTGCATGGCTTGGTCAGCGGGGCTGTTCCCAACGGCGGTTGATTATTCGGGATTCCCGCGCTGGTGATGTTCATCGAAAGAATCTCAACGTTCTTGAAGGTACTTTGCGGATCCAGGGACATGTAGGAAAGCGAGTTGCTGCCGGCATTTGCCACCAGTACAAGTTTCGTTTTCGGGTCGTAACCCATCGGCCCGTTAACCGGAACTGGAGTGGTTTGGCCGCTGGGCGTGTACGCACCCAAACCTGCCTGACCCGTGGGAATTGCGGCGATGATGCGGTAGGGAAAAGCCGGCGCCGTGATTCCCGCGGGGGTACCCGGGTTGATCAACGAAATTTTGTTGCCATTAAAGTTGGGATCCGAACTGTCGCCCGGGGCATAGGCCACCAGCACGTTCACGAAGGGATCGAACGCAACAGACCGGAAATTGGTCTCAGGACCACTGGTCGCCGGGGTACACCCGTTGCAACTTCCGGTTGTTAAGGTCAACGATGAGAGGTTCTGGTCGAGAGTGTTGATGAACCCGATCTGGCTGCCACCGCTGTTGAAATCGGCGTAGGCAAACGTGCGCGAGATGGGGTTAATCGCCCCTCCCGATGCGCTGCTTGTCGTGCTGAAGGAATAGTACGGCGTGCCATACTGCACGGTGCCTTCGTTACTGCTGGTATTCGTCTCCGTGTCGGATGTGGCCTTCGAATTGAGCGGCGCGGACAAAGGGTAGGTGAAGGTGTACGGGTCGATTACGCTTCCCACCGTGAAGGTTCCGTTGAAGTTGACGCCATTCGCGCTCGTGATTCCGGAAATAATCACCGTGCCACCGAGCACCGGGTTAATTCCATGCGGGGTCAACGTGGTGATATGGGCATTAATCCCATCCCAATATGCTCCCGAGGTCGTTTGAGACGCGCCGGCTGGGGCGATCTTGACGGAGGTGCTCGTCTGCAGCAGATTCACCACCGATGTCGTCCCCAATGTGCTTCCGCCCGGCGTGACGTAAGCGATGGGCACGTTCGGCTGCATGACGACCTGTGGAAACGCGCCCGTGTTTACGGCAACCGGCGCAACCGCGCACGGTGGGGCCCCCCCTGCAAAGCAGGTCGTGGCTGCAGTCGAAGCAGCACCCGGGGGAGTCAGGTTCACGATGAATGCGAGATTGGTACTGATATTGGGGTTGGAATAGGCCACCACGCCGAGATTCGTTCCCGGGTCAATCCCAATCGCAAAAGGTGTGGCGCTGGTGTTGATGTTTTGCCCGAGCAACGTGGTCAGGCCCACGGGAAAGGAAGCAATGAACTGGGGCTGAACGGTGCGCGAAAACCAGTAAAGGTAAATCTTCCCATCGCCGCTGCTGACCACGGCACCCAAACTTGCCCCGGTTCCGTTGGTCACCTGGTTGTTGATAGCAACACTGGTTGGCGCAATTGGATTGTTGGGCCCAGTGAACGGAGCCTGTAGCGCAGGGGGATTGGCTGTGAGATCGATCACCTGCAAAGCGTTTGCGCCCTGCTCGGTGAGCACGGCGTATCCATCGGTCGAGTTAATGGCCATGCTGCTGGGCGCAAGGTTGGATCCAGGGGCCGCCAATAGTTCGCAGGAGGGAAATGTTACCGGCGGATTCAACGTTGGGAACGCGCAGTTTCCCGCCGGCGTGCCGGTTGGAGCGGGGCTAAAATTCACAAAGTTCGGCTGAACCGCCGCGTTGGAGATGACCAGTGGAAAGAGTGGCGGGGCGCTTAGGGCATTGTTGAAAGTAACCGCGGACTGGTAAAGCCCCGGCTGGGGAATCTGGAAAGTTGCCGGAAGGTTACCCACCAGCCTCCGAGGCGTCGAGCTTTGCAAGGTAAGAGCTTGCCCGTCAAAATCCGCGATGGCCAATCCGCTGGAGACGCCATAATTTCCACCGTCAAACCCAAACGTGATGGTTCCCGCTTGGGAGGACTGGGGGAAACTGTTTGGCACCGAGGCCACCAGGCCCGGGCCGGCATTTACGATGTGAAACGGACACGCGATCGCCGTGGTCGTCGCTCCGGCGCCCCCTCCCACAACCACGCAAGGCGATGTTGCCGCTGTGGAGCCGGGAATATTCGAAATCAGGATCCACGCGGGATGGTCCGGGTCCGGTTCCGGTGTTGCCAATTCTTTGCTCAAAAGCCTAACGCGGCCAACAAGGGAAGCATCGCAGGTCACAACCGTCGTCGCTCCCGCAGCGCTCGGCGCGCAATAGGCCGAGGAGATCGGAATGGTGGTGAAAACCTGTGACGGAGGGAGCGATTCCGGTTGAACAGTACTCAACGTTGTGGCCGCGTTTTCCAGGGTGACAGCCAGGCTTGGTGCGACGAAGGAAATATTGGTGGTATTCAGCAGGTTCTTTGCGTTGAGGAAGATGTCCTGCGCGATTCCGCCGGCAGCCACTCCAACGTTAAAGGTATTGGGATAAACTCCGGAGAATGTGACGGGATTTTTGCTTGCGTCGATCAGCGTGACCGTCGCAACCGCAAAATGGAGCGGATCCGAGTTCGAGTTTACCACCACATAGACGGTTGTAGCCGCCGTGGACTTGCTGCCCGCGGGAGTAGTATCCGCCGGCAGAGCCTTGGGCGCGCTGAAGATTCCGTTCGCATCGATTGTGCCGCAAGTGGGCGAGCAGGGATCCGAAAGCGGGTTTGGCGAAGTGTCGTTCGCATTGGTAGAAGCGGAATTCGGCTGCACCAGTTTCCACTGCAAGTTCAACGCGGGCGAATTCTGCAGGCTTGCGGAAAAACTCACCGTCTGATTCGGAGTCAGTCCCACCGGAACCGTGGCCGTCGCGGGGGTCACACTCACGCGAATCCCGGAATCCAGGTTCACGGTTGCCGTCGCCGTCTTGCTCTTGGCTGCATCGGCGGTCGCGGTAAAGGTGATCGTGGGGATGGGATTGGGAAAATTGGAAAGAGACGGCGCGGTATAAGTCAGCACGTTCGATCCGTTCGTTGTCGAGATCGTCCAGGTGCCGATACTGCCCCCGTTTACCTTGTCACCGGAGTTGCAAGGGGCGGCCTTAGTTGCCACAGGATTCGGAACCGCAGTGGTCGGCAGCGGGGTGAATACGTAAGTGCAAGGCCAGGTCGTTACCGTGGTGGTCGTCGAGCCTCCTACGGTCGCTGTAAAGGTTTGCACCTGTCCCGCGAGCACCGTGAGCGCGGTCGGTGACACCGTCACTGTCACGACGTTTGCGCTCGAACTCCCGCACCCGGACATCACCAGCGCCGCGCCCGCAGCGCATACCGCCAAAATCGAATTTATTGCCATACGCCAACTCATGGATGAAATCTCCCTCGTGAATTCACCGCGCTAATTCCGCGCGGGACCTCCCAGGCCATTTCGCTTCTTGAAACTCGTATCCCCGCCGCTCCTTTAGAAGGTGCGGCTCACCGTAAACCGGAATGTCGTCTTCGGCTCAAAGTAGTTCAACCCCGAAGGCGCGAAGATCGGGCCGACCGCGGTCACCACCGCCGGGCTGCAGACCGTCTGCCAACTGCTCAAATTATTCGGATCGATCGGAGTAAGCGGGTTGGTTTGTCCGCTGGCGATGCACTGCCGCGAAAGGTTTATGCCGTTGATTTGCGCGTTCGGCGCGTAAAGTGTCTGATGAATGCGGAGCGGATTGTACGCGTAATAGATCCGGAAAGGCGCCTGAACGATCGGCAAATTCACGATGAACTCGATACCCGCCGAATCCCGCAGCTTGAAGTTTGTTCCCGGGGCGATCTGCAATTGCGCCTGCTGGTTCGCCAGCGGGAACATGCTATTGATGTTTTCAATTCCGGTTGGGGCCAATTGTAATCCGCTCTTGCGCAGGACCCCGACCGTGCCGATATCGTTGAAGAACGACATGGCCACGGGTCCCGCGATCGGGATGCGGTATTCCAGATTCATTACCCCTTGCGTGTCGCCGCCGGGGAACGTGATGCTCTTCAGCAGCACCGGCACGCTGAAGGCTCTACCCGATACGGAAATCGACTCGTTCACCGTGTTGGGGATGTATGTGACCGGCGAGACCGCGCGAATGTCGAATCCGCGCAAGTCATTTTCCCCGCCCAGGTAGAAACGGCTGTACGGCGGCACTTCCTTCCCGCCATATCCGGTCGTGAAACCTGCCAGGAATCTCACCCCGACGGCGTTGCGGCGGTGGTTGACCGGATGGAAATACTTGAACTCGCCGGTGTTCGTGATGGTGTTCACGTTGCCGCCGATCGGTCCGCCCGTGAACGACGTCGAATAAAAATAGCTTTTGCCGCTCGTCGCGTTAATCGGGTTATTGATCGTGTTGTAGCTGATCGTGCCCGTCACCGTGCTGGCGATGATGCCGTTGAGGGCGCTGGGACCCGCAAGGCTGCCGAATTGCAATTGGGTGAACAGGAGCTGTGACGACTGGTTATAGGTGGAAATGTTGGTGCGCGTCAGGCCGTAGGTTATTCCAACGCGCGTAAACACGTGCTTCTTCAGAGCATAGTTCGCAAACGTGGTGAATCCGGTGCTGTTCTGGTTGTAGTCCTGGATGAACTGCGGGTTGATGCTGACTTGCTGCCCCGTGATTTGCGCCGCCTGCTGCGCCTGGTTGAATTTATACAGGGTCGAAAATATCGTGAAGCCGCTGCTGATCGGCCGGTCAAACAGGTATGGCTCCGTGAATCCGAACATCAGGTTCCGCTGGTATTGCCCGACCTGCGCGGAAAGAGTCAGCGTTTCTCCGAGTCCGAGAAAATTGTTCGTCTGATAGGTCAGCCCGATGAATCCGCCGGCCAGGCCGCTGATGCCGCCCTGCAACCCGATCGACTGCTTGCCCTTTTCCTTCAGTTTCAGGAGCAGGTCGACGGTTCCCTGCTTCTGGTTGCGTTTGATTTCCACGGCCTTGTCGGGATCCAGCTTGTCGAAATAATCGAGCTGGTTGATGCGCAGCACGCTCAGCTCCCAGGCGCGCTTGTTGAAGAGCTGCCCTTCGTCAATGAGTAGTTGCCGGCGGATGACTTTGTCGCGGGTGGTGGTGTTGCCGCTGAAGTCGATGCGGCGGACGTAATACTGCTTGCCTTCGTCGAACTTCATAGTGACGTCAATTTTTTTGGCCGCTTCGTCGATATCGGTCTCTGGCGTGGGCACGAAATCGATGAAGCCGTATTGCCCGTAAATCTTCGTGTAGTCTTCCAGAGCTTTGCGGATCTTCGCCGTGGAGAAAACATCTCCCTGTTTCAGCGGGAACGCACCCTTCAAGGCCTCCACCTTCAGCGAAAGGGCCTTGTCCGGATCGCTGCTGGCGATCCGTATCGTCCCCATCGTGTACTTCTGGCCTTCTTCGATCGGGATGGTGATGTTGACGGCTTTTCCGCTTGACCGTCCCATCACCACGGGAACGCCCCAGCGCCAGCCAGTGGTGTCAATATTTTCCAGGATGGGGTCCTTGACCAGCACCTTGAAATATCCGTTGTCCTGGTACAGCCCGCGAATTCCGACTTCGATGTCTTCGATCAGCTTGTCGTGGTCGTAAGTCTTCGACATCACGTTGATTTCCGTGATTTTCAGCGGGATCGAATACGGCCGGTCGTTGCGCATGGCGCGGATCAGCTTCCGCCGGCTGAAGGCATGATTCCCCGTAAACTGGATCTCGCCCACCTTGACCTTCGGCCCTTCTTCGATCTTGAACACCAAAATCACGGCGTTGCTCGAGGCGATGCGCTCGTATTGCGGCGTTACGGCAGCAAATTGCCGCCCGTGTTCGCCCAGCAGATCCTTGAGGACCACCTCTGCTTTTTTGATGCGGGTTGGGTCAAACTGGCTTTCCACCGTCAAGCCGACTTTTTTCTCCTTGAAGCGGTCCAGAATGTCCGATTCCGAAATGGAGTGGATGCCGTCGTAACGGATGCGCCGGATGACCGGCCGCTCCTTGACCTCGAACACGATTACTTTTCCATTCGGCTTCGTCGCAGATTCTTCCACGCGCAATTTCACGTCTTCGAAGAATTGGGTGTTCCACAGCGCCTGAAAATCCCGGCGGAGAGTTTCTTCATTGTAGGGATCGCTTTCGCGACTGAAGATGCGGGCTTTCAGCGTGTCCGTTCGGATGCGGCGGTTCCCCACGAACTCGATCCGGTCAATCACGAAGTTGCCGCCGGTCGTCGCCGCTCCGTTTGCCTGCGGTTCGGGCGTGAAGTCGTCGATTTTTTCGGTGAGGGAGTTTACATCCAGGTTGGCGTGAAACAGGTAATGCTCTTGCGCCGCGCTCGTTTTTTCTTCTAACCTGGAGCCCCCGGCCTGAATCAAATCAGAGGTCAGGCACGCCAGGAAGGCAAGAAGAATTAAGCGTCGCGAGGAGACACGGGGTCGCTCAGAACGCGCCATGTTCATCCCAGAGAACGCACAGACTTTCCATTTAGCGGCCAATGAGAGTCTCAAGGCCGCGCCCCCAAACTCAATTTAGTATTCTCCCGCCAGGCCCGATGGGGCTGGTCGCGCGTTCCACGCGGGACGGTTTCCACGCTGGCTAAACCGTTTCGCGTTCACACGTGTTGCGTCAGATTCGCTAGTGGACGACTGGGGTTGCCTCACCTACCGGCCGGAACGCGAGACCTTCCCCCGCAACGTAAATCTGCAATGTTGCAGGCCTCTGAATTCCCCCC
>Ga0210403_10004251_pt1 | contig 12367 bp, 10 predicted proteins | sample IncBWC19MmetaG_FD_150863 | JGI IMG/M metagenome (GOLD analysis project Ga0210403, IMG submission 150863) | Forest soil microbial communities from Barre Woods Harvard Forest LTER site, Petersham, Massachusetts, United States - Inc-BW-C-19-M | ecosystem: Environmental > Terrestrial > Soil >... | reverse complement strand
TCCGCTGCACGGCATTCCGCTCGCGGTCAAGGACATCATCTCCACCAGGACCCTGCCCACGACCTGCGGCTCGCCGATCTACCGCGACCATGTCGTCGGCAAGGACGCCGCCTGCGTGACGCAGCTTGTCAAGGCGGGCGCCATCGTGCTGGGCAAGGCGGTGACCACGGAATTCGCCGGCGCCCATGCCGGCAAGACGCACAATCCGCACAATCTCCGCCACACGCCGGCCGGCTCGTCGTCGGGCTCGGCGGCCGCGGTGGCCGACTTCATGGCGCCGGTGGGCTATGGCACGCAGACCGCGGGCTCGGTGATCCGGCCCGGCGCCTTCAACGGCGTCGTGGCCTACAAGGGCAGCCACGGTTGGGCCGACATGACGGGCATCAAGCCCTACGCCCCCAGCCTCGACACCTTGGGCTTCTTCGCCCGCGAGGCCAATGATCTCGCCTTGATCCGCGCCGCCTACGGCCATGCGCCGGCCGATCCGCCGACACGCGCGCCACGCATCGGCCTGATGCGCACGCCGTGGTGGGACATGGCCGAGCCCTACAACAGGAAGAACATCGAGGAGGCCGCGCGCGCCTTGCGCGGCGCGGGCGCCCGGGTGCGCGAATGGAAGGCGCCGGACTCATGGGCGACCCTCAGGCAGGCGCAGCACCGCATCATGACCAAGGAGGCGACGCAGGCCTATGCCAAGGAGCGTGCGCGCTTCTCGCACCTCTTCTCGCCAATCATGAACACCGCGATGGCCGAAGGCGACGCCGTGAACCGCCGCCAATATGCCGACGCCAAGAAACGCAAGCGCGCGGCGCTCGGCCAGCTCGCTGACGCCTGGGAGACGTTCGACCTGCTGCTGGCGCCCGCGGCCAGGGGCGAGGCTCCGTCGGGCCTGGGCAACACCGGCGATCCGATCTTCAACCGCTTCTGGACCCTTTTGGGCACGCCCTGCATCGCACTGCCGTTCAACACGGGCCCGTTCGGCCTGCCGCTGTCGGTGCAGCTCATCGGGCCGCGCGGCCGCGACGATCAGCTGATCGCCTGGGCACGCTGGGTGGAGCAGAAGCTCTCGTGACCCTCCGGCTGGGCCTGATCGGCTACGGTGCCATCGGCAAGCATGTCGAGGCGGCGCTGAAATCGGGCGGCATCGAGAACCTCGAACTGGTCGCGGCGCTGGTGAAACGTCGGCGCAACGACCAACGCCCTGGGGGGTTGCTGACCCACGAACCGGATCGCTTCTTTGCCCACAAATTCGACGCCGTCGCCGAATGCGCCGGCCACGAGGCCGTGCGCCTCCACGGCCAAAGGGTGCTGGAAGGCGGCGCGGACTTTCTCGTGACCTCCGTCGGCGCCTTCACCGATAGCGCGCTGTTCGACCGTCTGCTGGCCACGGCCAAGGCCAACGGCAAGCGCCTGATCCTGCCCTCGGCCGGCATCGGCGCCCTCGACATCCTGAGCAGCGCCGCGGTCGGCGGCCTCGACAGCGTCACCGTCACGGTGCGCAAGGACCCGTCGGCGTGGAAAGGCACGATTGCCGAGACGTTGGTCGAGCTCGATTCGCTCGAAGCGCCGCGTGTCATCTTCGACGGGCCGGTCCGCGAAGGCGCGCGGCTCTACCCGCAGAACGTCAATATCTCCGCCGCGGCCGCCATCGCGGGGCTGGGCCTCGACCGGACGCGCGTTGTGATCGTGGCCGATCCTGCGATCACAACGCACATCGTCGAACTCGAAGCAAAAGGGGCATTCGGCCGCTTCACTTTCAGGGAGGACGTGGCGGTCAGCGATGAAAACCGCAAGACCGGCAAGCTTGTCGCCATGGCGATGGTGAAGTCGGTCCGCCAGCTCGCCTCGACCTTGGTCGTGGCGGCGTAAACGAGACTACGTCGTCACCTGTCCTTGGGAACCAGCGTCCACACCGGATCGAGCACGCGCATCCGGCGTCCCCGCAGGATCGCCAGCCGCTCCCGATACCCCAGCACCTGCACCTGCAGGATATCCTCGAATTCCGGCGGCAGGTCGTCCGCCGCCACGCGCGGCGCCAGGCGGATCATCTGGTCGGATTCGAGTAGTTCAGCCGCAGCTTGCCCGTCGCTCGGCCGCGGACGGAGAAGATAGGTCAGTACTGAACTTGCGTTCATGAGGATGCTCCTTGGTCAGCGCCTAAGTAGCAGCCTCCCCCAGGATGAATGTGAGTTTCCGCACATGCGAACGAACTCGCCGTGCCTTGAGGGATTTTTGCCATAAATGGACGTTCATACGTACCCAGGCCCTTCGATCACCGGATGGGCTTCCAGGAACTTCTCGTCGATCTCGACGCCGATGCCGGGCTTGTCGAGCGGGCGCACGCAGCCGTCCGGGCCGATCTTCCACGGCTCCGAGCCCAGCTCGTCGCGGAACTTGTTGGCCACCGACAGGTCGGCCTCGAAGTAGCCGCCATTGTCGATCGACGCCAGGAAATGGATCGAAACGGCGTGATTGAGGCCCGTCATCGAGCTGTGCGGATGGATCGGCAGCTTCCACATCGAGGCGGCGGCCGCGATGCGCTGCACCTCGGTGATGCCGCCGCTCTTGGAAAGGTCGGGCTGCAGGATGGTGATGTTGCCGTCCTCGATCACGCGATGGAATTCGAAGCGGGTGTAATGGTTCTCGCCGGCCGCCAGCGGCGTGCGGCCAAAGCCCTTGGCCATGGCATAGGCGCGGTGGTCGTGCGCCGGGAACGGCTCCTCCAGCCAGCCGATATCGAGCTCGTCCATCGCCGGCATTACCCGGCGCACGTCGGCCACCGAGTAGCCGGTGTTGGCGTCGGTCAGGATCGCGATGTCGGCGAAGCGGCGGCGGATCGCCGTCATGCGCTGGATGTCGGCGGCAACCGTGTCGCCGATCCGGAGCTTCAGCGCCTTGTAGCCCGCCTCGACCATGGGCACGGCCTCGGCGACCAGGGAATCGGGCGCCTGGTAGCCCAGCGAAATGCCGCCGGCATAGGCCGGCACTGGCCGATTGGTGCCGCCCAGAAGCTTGTAGAGCGGCCAGCCCACGGCCTTGCCCTTGATGTCCCACAGCGCCTGGTCGATGCCGCTCATCGCCATGGCGGTGGCGGCGCCCATGCCGTGGCTGCCGAGCTGGAACTTGTAGATCCTGGCCCAGATGCCCGTCGTGTCGGTGGCGTCCATGCCGACCACGAAGCCTTTGAGCGTGGTGTTGATCAGGTGGCCGATGCTGCCCGGCGAGCGCGCGTGATGGCTCTCGCCCCAGCCGACAATGCCGTCCTCGGTCGTCACCTTCACCATCACGCAGTCGCGCTTGGTCATGGTGCCGATGCCCAGCGACACCTGCCGCTCCTTGGGCACCCGGAAGCTGGTGGGGTAGGCTTTGACGTCGACGATCTTCATTTCCGCGCTCCCATCACAATGCGGTTGGCTTCCCGAAAGGTTCTTGCAGGGAATTTCCGCAATTTCCGCAAGCGATATGGACTGCACCCCATTGGTGAGACAGCAAACTGCGGACGGTTTCTCGAGCAGAGTCCGCCAGTTTCCGCCGCTTCGCGCCGTCGTCGGAAAGGGCCCCATTTCCTGAGGATTCGAGGTTTCCGCCCTTTCCGCCCTTTCCGCCGGTCGTTTGGCTGTCTCGCCCAGGAGGCGGGGTCCGGCAGACCGGGATTGACGGCACCGCGCGCGCAGCGTTCGGGCGCGGCTCGCGTGCCCGGGTTTGCAGAGGGGCGGGCGTCCGTGACCGGACATGGCTGACGCTCCTGATGAGGACTGGAGAGCATTTAAGTATCACTCAGATTTATGTCAAGTATTACTTTTGATCACTTAAGGCCGTCGATTGAATTTTCGGGCGCCATAGCGCCCGAAAATGCCCGTTCCAGCCCGGAGCGTGCGGACATGAGTGTCTGGCGGATGGAAATAAGCAAGCACCCTTGAGTAAGCATCCGGCGAGGCCGCCTTGAGCGAGGTTTGGACTGGGCATAAGTCCCTTCCCACGGATTGAACGACGCGCCCGCCGGCCGCACTGGCATCCACCAGATCGCTGTCGATCCGGCGCGGCAGGGCACCGGCGTCGGGAGCTGGCTGTTGCAACGGATCGACGAGCTGGCGCGAGCGCGCGGCCTTGGCGGCCTGTCGCTCATGACCGCCGAGATGGCAGTGGCCAACATTCGCCTCTACCAGCGGCACGGCTTCGAGATCGTAAGCCGCGGGCCGCCCGACCACGGGCTCGACCCTCATATCAGGGTCTCCATGGTGAAGTCGTTTTAGGTCATGTCATCCTGAGCGATAGCGGCCACGATCAGGCCGCGGCCTGCAGACGGACTGTCTTCCACTGCCAGGGCAACAGCTCGTGCCATTGAGGATAAAATCAGTCCACGATATCGAAATCGCGGATGGTCCGTCCTGGTCGGAAAGATTCTAAGCCACCTTGTACTTCCTGAGCACCTCGCGATCGATCTCGATGCCGAGACCGGGGCCCGCCGGCACCTTGACGATGCCCTTCTTCTGCTCGATCGGCTCCTGCGCCAGGTGATCGCGCAGCGGGTTGGGCGTCTGCTCGAACTCGAGCATCGGCGGCATGGGGCGAAACGCCGGCGGCTGGTCGGGCAAGGCCGCCAGGAACTGCACCGTCGCCGCCAGCCCGATGGCCGAGCCCCAGGCATGCGGCACGCATTCGACGCCGAAGGCGCTGGCAAGCGTCGCGATCTTGCGGCACTCCGAGAAGCCGCCGGCGGCGCAGAGGTCGGGCTGCACGATGTCCATCGCCTTCTGCGCGATGACATCGCGAAAGCCCCAGCGCGTGAAATCGTTCTCGCCGCCAGCCACCGCCATGTCGAGCGCGCGCGTGACCTCGACATAGCCGTCATGGTCCTCGGGACTGATCGGCTCCTCGAACCACAGGATGTCGTGCTCCTCCAGCAGGCGGCCGAGCTTGATGGCGTTGGGCACCGAGAAGCAATGATTGGCGTCAACCGCGAGCTTGATATCCGGACCGATCGCCTCGCGCACCGCGGCGACCCGCCGTGTGTCGAGCTTGAGATCGCCCAGGCCGATCTTCATCTTGATGGCGCGGAAGCCGTCATTCTTGAATTCCAGGGCTTCCTCAACGGCCTCTTCCACCAAGCGGTTCATGTCGATGAAATAGAGACCGGTGGCGTAGGGAATGACTTCGCTGCGATAGGCGCCGCCGATCAGCTTGTGCACCGGCTTGTTGACGGCACGGCCCATGATGTCCCACAGCGCAATGTCGATGCCCGAGATGGCCGAGATCGCCATGCCGGTCGTGCCGTAGTCCTTGATGCGATTATAGAGGTCTTCCCAGATCGCCTCGACGTCGAACGGGTCGCGGCCGATCACCCGCGCCTTGTACTGGGTGTCGACGAAGGTCTTGGCCACTGCGGCGGGCCCGTAGCACTCGCCCCAGCCGGTGATGCCTTCGTCGGTGGAGATCTCGACCAGGCAGGTCGAGCGCGTGCCATAGACCCAGCCGCGCGCCGAGACGAACGGCTTGTCGACCTTGCATTGCAGGATGTGGCAGGCGACGTCGGTGACCTTCACAACATTCTCCTCGTCTGCGAGGCCCTGCTGCTCCTGGACGACCGAAACAGGCGGACTGCCTGGCAGCAAAGCTTGATTGCATCCGCGCCACACTAGGTGCCCTGGCATTGGCCACCTAGTGTCGAAAGTACATTTTGTACTGTGCTGGCCCGCTACCGGCCGTCACCGACTGGAACGAGGAGCAATGCCGCGAACGGGCTTGCGCAGCGAATCACGGATGGATTCCGAGGAGAATCGCCAAAAACGAAACCGAGATTCCACCGCCTCATGGCGCCGCATCACTGGCGCCTAACGCCGCCTCGGGCCGGCCTATTGCCGTCGATGGCGATCTGACTGGAGTATGCTGGATTGGCGGCCCATGGCTAAATGGGTCGGACGAGGCAGCCATCGGCCGCGGGATCTTGCTCCGATGGGCAGGGCGAAATTGCATATATCGCACGACGGAGGAATTCCTGATGGCGCGCATCCGGTTCGGCACATTCCTGGCACCGCATCACCCGGTCGGCGAACACCCGACTCTGCAGTTTCAACGCGATCTGAAACTGGCTGAGCATCTCGATAAACTGGGCTTCGATGAGTTTTGGTGCGGCGAACATCATTCCTCCGGCTGGGAGATGATCGCCTCGCCTGAGCTGTTCCTGGCCATTGCATCCGAGCGCACCAAGCGCATCAGACTTGGCACAGGCGTCGTTTCGCTGCCCTACCACCACCCCTTCAACGTCGCGCAGCGGATCGTGCAGCTCGACCACATGACCTTCGGCCGCGTGATTTTCGGCACCGGCCCCGGCGCCCTGCCCTCCGACGCGCGGACCTTCGGCATCGACTACATGCTTCTGCGCGACCGGCAGGACGAAGCAATCGGCATCCTGAAACGGCTCTTCGCCGGCGAGCGCATTACCTACAAGGGCGAGTGGTTCCAACTCAACGAGGCGCAGCTCCAGATTCTGCCTTATCAGGAAGATCTACCGATGGCGGCGGCTTCCTCGATCAGTCCATCCGGCATGCAGCTTGCAGGAAAGTACGCCATGGGCGTCCTATCCATCGCCTCGACCTCGCAGGAAGGCCTGCAGGCACTGCCGACCCAGTGGTCGTTCGCCGAAGAGGCGGCGAAGAAGCATGGTCAGAAGGTCGACCGGAAGAACTGGCGTGTGGTGATGGCCTGGCATCTTGCCGAGTCGAAGAAGCAGGCCGAGCAGGAGGCGGTGGACGGCCTTCAGCACTGGCACAACGAGTACAATGTCCGCGTTCTTGGCCGGCCTGGCTCGATCCATGTGGCAGACAAGTGGGAGCTTCTGGCGCGAACGACCGGCATCGGCAATGCGGTCGGCACGTCGGTCATCGGCACACCCGACGAGATGGTCAAGACGATTCGCGCTCTGCAGGAGGTTACCGGCGGGTTCGGCGTCGTGCTGGGTTTCGCACACGACTGGGCAAATCACGAAGCGACGCTGCGCTCGTGGGAGCTGTTTGCCCGCTACGTCATTCCCGAGATCAACGGACACACCCGTAACCTCAAGGCTTCGGCCGAGTATCTGGCGGCAAACAAGGTCGAGCTGATGACCGGACTGAACGCCGCGATCATGGCGAAGGTCCAGGGTAACAAGGTAGCCGAGGCTGCCATGGCGGTGACCAGGGAGCGGATGGCGACCCAAGCCCAGGGCGACGGGTGGCGACCGGAGTCCGATACCCCTGCGACCGATCCAGGCAAGGCCGCGAAATAGGGTGCCTCCATTCCTGGTCGCAAAGCCCCGTCGCTTGCGGCGTCAATAGCCGAGAGGGCTCGAGCGTGTTCCCCAAGGGGTCGAGGCGACGCACCTCGATCACCGCTCCCCGACCCGCCATCGCCAGGACTCGTTCGGGCAGAGTATCCGACTCCCCTACCAGTAGCCTTGCACAGTGGTTTTGACCGGTTGCACGCCGTCTGGCTGCCCAGCCCCAGCGACAAGGTGATCCACGGTTTCACTCATCATTCTCGCTTGTCGGAAACGATTACGCCTTCCTTCAGCACGAGCTTGAGCTGTCGTACATTCTGGATGTCCTCCAGCGGATTGGCGCCCACCACGATCAGATCGGCCAGCTTGCCGACCTCGATCGTGCCAAGATCGTTGCTCACGCCGCAGACCGCTGCACCATGTCGGGTCGCTGCGACGAGCGCCTGCCACGGTGTGGCACCATCGCGAACCCACAGTCCCAGTTCGAGCAGTGCGGCATCCTTGAGCGGCCGAATGTCGGAACCCAATGCCATCTTGACGCCAGCCTTGAGCGCCTTCGCGAACCAGTCACGATGAACGTCCGACGCCGCGTCCGCGCGGCAGCACAACGCATGCGCCATGTTGCGCTGCTTGACCCAGCGTTGCTCCCAATCGTTGTTCGCCTGGTCGGGGGTGAGGTGGCTGATCGCGAGGGTCGGTACGTACCAGGTGTCATGTTTCAGGAAGAGCTCGATGCATTCGTCATCGAGGATGTAACCGTGCTCCACGCTGTGTGCCCCCAGCCGGATGGCGTTCTTGACCGCTTCGGGGTTGGTCGCATGGGCCATCACCTTGAACTCACGCAGGTGGCAGATCTCGAACGCCGCCTTCAGTTCGTCCTGCAGCAGGAAGGAGTGCCGGTGGAGATCCCAGGCGGGCCCGAGGATGCCACCCGACAGGTTCAGCTTGATGTGGTCGACGCCATTCTTGATCTGCTCGCGGATCGCCTTGACGAAACCGTAAGGTCCGTCGCATTCGAGCGCGTGTCCGGAGGTCAGGAAGTGGCCCCCGGTCGTCGTGAGGAAGTGGCCGGAGGCGAACAGGCGCGGCCCGACATACTGGCCCGAGTCAAAGGCTCGCTTCCAGGCGACATCCATGTAGTGGTGCGCGCCGGCGCAGCGCAGGCCGGTAATGCCGGACTCGGTTAGTGCCGCCATCATGCGATGGCCGAACAGCGTGACCTGGTCGGCAAGCGGCATTTCCGTCGGCAGGTAGTAGTCGGGATGTATGTGGACGTCCCACAGCCCGGGCATCAGGTATGCGCCTCGGAGGTCGATTGAGGGGACGCCACCTGCCGCGGGCGCGCTGCCGTCGGTGCGGATCTCGCGGATCCGTCCATTTTCGATCAGTACTGCCGCACCCGCGACCGCTTTGGGCTGGACGCAGTCTATGAGCGTGGCGTTCGTGAGGAGAGTTCGCATGGGGCTCATGATAAAGTGTTGTTCGGCGGCGGCCTCTGGAACATCAGCCGAGCTCAGCAAGGCGCGGCAGGACCTCCTTGCTGAACAATGTCAGGTTATCGACCGTGTCGTCGTGAGTGATGTGGCCACCCTGGCCCATCATCAGGAGGTGGCCGAAGCCGCCGACGTGGCTGTGAAACGCCTTGATTTGCTCGACCACCATGTCGGGCGTGCCCGCGAAGCAGATGCCGGCGTCGATAAACTCCTCGACGCTCGCCCCGTTTGGGTCGACCTGCCGGCCATTGCGCAGCGCTATGCTGCGCATGGGGACGCCTGAGCCGTAGCCGGGCCATTTCATCGCCTGCGCCGTCGCGGCGACCGACTGATAGCCGGGCGGAAAGGCGAACTGGGCGCCCACGCGCAGGGCTGTGCGGCTGTAGTCGAGAATTTGGTCGGCGCGCCGGTAGCCTTCCTCTCTGGTGGAACCGACCCCCACGATCGCCATGTAGGCGAATCGGTCGGGCGTCGCTTCGCGGCCCTGGCTGGCCGCACCCTTGCGGTAGGCGGCATAGATCGCCGGGGTCCGCACGTAGCCCGTATTGAGGGAACCGATGACATAGCCGCGCTCGCCGCCGACCTGCGCGGACTCGGGGCTGTTCACGGTAAGCCAGACCGGAGGGTGCGGTTGCTGATAGGGGCGCGGCCAGACGTTGACCTGACGGTACTGAAAATAGCGCCCCTCCCAATTGAATGGGCCCTCATGGGTGGTCATCGCCTTCAGGATGAGGTCATGAGCCTCCCAAAAGCGCGTCATCAGGTCGGCGGGGTTGCTGTTGGCCGGCGTCACTTCGAAGGGAGCACCCTTGACGAAGCCCATCTCGACGCGACCGCGCGAGATCACGTCCAGCATCGAATATTCCTCGGCGACGCGCACCGCATCGAACCGGTTGCCGATAGGCATTCCGAGGCACAACAGGCGCGCTTTCTTCGTCTCGCGGGCAAGGATCGCCATTGAGATCGTGCTGACCGAGTCGATGCAGGTCGCCGTCGCGTGGTGTTCGTTCACCATGATGTTGAGCCCGAGCTCGTCGCACAGGACCCACTCGTCGAGACCTCGGTGGTACAGGTCGGCCGCGATCTCAGGCTCACAGAGCCGGCTCGGGACGACGTTGCGCAGCTGGGCGCCGAGTTCCTTCCACGCGGGATAATAGGCGAGCTCGCTGAAATGCCAGACTTTCATCTTGATGGCTCCTGCTCGGCTCCGGAGGGGGATGCACTCACCTCTGCACGAAGGCGTCGATGGCGCGGATGACGGCTTCGGACTGTTCGATCTCGGGATAATGTCCCGCATCTCGAATGACCATCAGCTCTGCGGCGGGGAGCGCCGAGGCGAGCGATTGTCCGTAGGACGGCTTGGCAAACCCGTCCGCCTCTCCCCAGAGCACCAGCGTCGGCAGATCGACCCGATGCAGCCAGCGCTTCAGGCCCGGATTGTGCAGGTATGGTCGCCAACCATAGTGGGCGAGCATGTGGCGCTCGCGCGCGAGTTCCTCCAGCTGGCCGGAGGACATCGCTGCGTAGCGCGGCGCATGTCGCTGCCAGTCGGCGAAAAGCATCGGGAATGACTCGATGTCGGGCATGTAGAAGAGATCGGCGAAGTCGCGCTCTTCCCGGCCAGAGAACTTCACGCCCACCGACGAGACGAGGACCAGCTTGCTAAGCCGCGCGTGATTACGCACGCACATCTCGAGCGCAATCCATCCGCCGAAGGACGCGCCGACGAGAACCACGTTGTCGAGCTTCAGCTCGTCGAGGAGATCGAGATAGAGGTAGGCCAGATCGTCGACCGATCGGAGGTCAGTCGCACCGGACGCCGCACCGTAGCCTGGATGGCGCGGCGCAATCACACGCCACTTCTTTGCGAGTGCGTCGAGATACGGCCTTACCTGCTCGAAATACTGTTCGGCATGCAGGTAGAGCAGCGGCGGCCCCGAGCCTGCGATATGGGCCTCGACGGGGAAGCCCTTGATATCGAGTGTTTCCATTCCGACCGTCCTGTGCAGGATTTTTATCTGCGCCGGAAAGTAACGCGAGCCAAGGACTTCAGCGCGGGCATCTGCACTCTTGGCCCCGCTGGCCGGAATTGCAGCGCCGGGCCTGGAATTCGATTGCTCCCTGGCGGGCTCGCCTGACGGGGTGCCGGTCTTGCTTCTCCACGGCTTCGGCGTACCGCGGCATTTCCGGGACCGCCGGAATTCGCCCCAGCCGCTGATGCCCTCGTCGGTGGAGATCTCGACCAGGCAGGTTGAGCGCGTGCCATAGACCCAGCCGCGCGCAGAGACGAACGGCTAGGCGACTTTGCATTGCAGAATGTGGCAGGCGACGTCGGTGATCTTCATTGTGTTCTCCCGAGCTGTGCGCTTCATGCGTCGGTGAACCTAGGCCGGCCTGGTGCGCAGCCGGCCCTCGTAATCCCGCTTGCCGAGCGGGACGCCTCGCGTGCGCAGGATGTCGTAGGCGGTGACGGCGTGGAAATGGAAGTTGGGCAGCGAGAACGAGAGCAAGAAGGTCTCCGGCGTGAAGGCGAGTCTCCGAGGCCCGATCTGCAAGTCCAGGTTCTTGCCCGACCAGCCATTGACCTCATCGGGAGTGAGCGCCTTCAACGCCGCTTCCGCCCGGGCGATCATGGCCCGCAGGTCGACGAACGGAATCGGTCCGAGCAGGGCGGGCGGGGTGAAGGCGCCGTTCTTCACCGCCTCCAGCGCCCACACGGAATGGTGCACCACGCATTCGATCTGGAAGTGGAACGACGCCATGTCGTCGATAAGGCGCGCGTCCACGAAGTCGTCGGGGTCAGCGCCCGTCTCCGCGCAATGCGTGGCCGCACGGTCGAGGAAGCCCGCGACGGCGCTCACGGTCTGCAGGAACGTCGGCACGCTGAGGTCGTAGAGTGATGTCGCCATCGGCTTTCCCTTGCTTGAATGGGCTTCCGCTCGCGCGGGCAGAACCTCGCGCTGCGCGGAGTGGTACAATACAAGCGCAATAGTCGCCGCTTCACCATCCTCCAACGTATCGGCGTCCGACCCGAGAACGAGACCTTCAAAATGCGCTATTTAGGTTTGTCTTCAATCAGGATGACCACCTCGTTCTCCAGGCAGGGAGCACCTCATGACCGTCACCATCACGCCGCTCACGCCCGTATTCGCCGGCGAAGTGGGGGCGATCGACCTGCGCAAGGTGCATGATCGCTCCTCGCTGGAAGCGATCCGCGCCGGCATGGACAAGTACGCCGTGCTGGTGTTCCGCGACCAGGAGTTCACCAACGAAGAGCAGCTCGACTTCGCCCAGCGTTTCGACGGCACGCTGCATGCCCGCACCTCCTCCTCGGCCATCGGCAGCAACCGGTTCGGCAACGAGGCGCTGGCCGACGTCTCCAACGTCGACCGGGACGGCAAGATCCGCGACGCGAACAACCGCATGCGCGCCTCCTCGGTCGCCAACCGCCTGTGGCACACGGATGCATCGTTCGTCGATCCGCCGGGCCGTTACTCGATGCTGTCGGCGCGGGTGGTGCCGCCGGTGCGGGCCGATACGGAGTTCGCCGACATGCGCGCCGCCTACGATGCGCTCGACAAGCAAACCCGCGTCTCGATCGAAGGGTTGCGCGTCTATT
>Ga0210403_10004249_pt1 | contig 12371 bp, 25 predicted proteins | sample IncBWC19MmetaG_FD_150863 | JGI IMG/M metagenome (GOLD analysis project Ga0210403, IMG submission 150863) | Forest soil microbial communities from Barre Woods Harvard Forest LTER site, Petersham, Massachusetts, United States - Inc-BW-C-19-M | ecosystem: Environmental > Terrestrial > Soil >... | reverse complement strand
AGGTGACAGCAAAAAGAACTTCTTACCGGTCACCGTAGCGATATACGCTTTGACTGCGTCGTTGCCCTTGCTGTCGATCATAGTTTTTCCAATCTATTCACTGAAGTTTGATTACCACAAACCGGGCACGGAACCGACATACGCTCTGGGTTCTGATTGATTGCGATCCACTGATGATCTAGTTCACAGGTCATCATCCCGGTCTTGCTCGGTTTCGGTGTATAATCTTTCTGCTTCCTGGGTTTGGTCACTTGAGTCCCCGTAAATACTCTGCCAGAGTGATCGCCTGCTCTTCTAGCAGCGCTTGATGTCCCTCATGATTTGATAGTCTGAATTGCCACGGATACGAATCTAGTGCGGTCTCTGACAAATGATCTGCCGGACGATCATGTGAGCGATATGGTGTGCCGTCCGGCAATAGCCGGGTCACGTTCACATTGTATCCGCCACGTTCAGTTATTGAATCTGCCTCATTCTGGAATCGAACGTCACTCACAAGAGCGATGTCTATGTTACTCGGAATGCTCTCAAACATCCTCTTGACCCAATAATCAGGGTCCTGGGTTCTACGAAAGTCGGTGCCCCACCACTGTAATAATTTAGGGTGCTTGCCATACGGCGCTAACTCCGAAGCTTTATAATTCAAGTTTGGCTGAACCCAATCTGGCAATTGTACTCTAATCGCCTTCGGCATAGACATGGTGGCAGGATTTACAGGTACGTGATACTCTACATATCTACGCTCCCATAAATTTTTTACCGCAATCTTAACTGACAAAGCTTCATTTACTTCCTGATATAGCGCGGTAGCGTACTTAAATATGCCGATCCGAGTGACCGCCTTGTCCTGACCGTGCTTCAACAACAGACTATTCTTAGTGTCGTAGAAGTTCTTGATCGCTTCTGCGGCGGTGTCCTTACCGTGACGAGCTTTATTTCCGAATCCAATTATCAGCATTACAGTTTCACCTTCTTAATATTTTTCATTCTCATGGATTCAATTGCTATTAGCTCTACCGGGTCCGGGATATAAAGCTCATAAATTGTATGAAGAAATTGTCGCATCTCGTCATATGTTTTCAGCTTACATCCCTTCTTCAAGTTGGCGATCTCAGCGATCATTTTTGTATTGGCGTCGGTCGTGAGCCCACCGTGATGCGCCGCCAAGGTATGATCTAGTGTAAGGATGCCGACCTGTTGAATCTCTCCTGATTGTTTATTGAGCATCCAGTCGTTCTCGTGCCAACCTAAGATAAAACATCTAAAGTCTTGCTTCTTACGCTTCGCCCACCGGACCCAATCAGGAACCGATGCCTTCGGGTGCGCTGGGTCTAGTGCTTCTAGTTTCTCTCGCCACTTTACATTTTCGTCCGGGAGACGTAACGCAATACGTAGGGTCTGCTCTTGCTGATACACCGGATCGCTGATAGCCTCGACATACTCCGGAGTCTGGTCGAGCCAGTATTGCTTTATGTTTTCCGGAGTGCCGTCAACAAACATCACAATGCCTTCGCTGGCCCGCTGTACCACCCGTGACAACTATTACACTGAAATCGCTGCTTCTGGCGCAATAGAGTGTACTCGAATCCTCTACGTTGTACGTCCTTTGAACCGCATTTAGGACATGCCTGTGTTTCGCCTTGATTAACATTCGCGTGTGTGGTTGCCCACGGTCTCATAGCGAAATAAACTCTCTCTAATAGCTCCACATCTCGGATATTGTACTTCCGCATGATGGCCCATGACTTTTCGTCTCCGGCCATACAACCCAACCACAGAGCAAACCCAATGTGCTTTATCTTTCTTCCGACCCCCAAGCTGTGTGCCAAATCGTCTAGAGAGTTTGAATTAAACTTGAACGCTTTTCTAGAAATCTTAAGGGTATCCACTGTCTTGTATGGACTCGGGGGCGGTATGCCGTGAATAAGAAACCTAGCGTTCGCTTTCCGAATATCAAACCTATCAAGATTGTGTCCGATTACAATATCAGCCTTATCTAGCACTTTCCAGAGGTCAAGCATCAGCTTTTTATCGTTTGCTTTGTCTTTGCTAAAACCCGGATAATCGCTCAAGCCATGGAAGTGTGTATGTTTCTCTCCGAGAACCTTATATGAAAAAGAAAGCATAAACCAGTCAGATTTAAACTCGTTCACCGTCTGGTCGTATTTTCCCCACACATACCCAACAGACGGGGAATTTTCTACGTCAAGAAAGACTATTTTTGCTGGTGTCCTCATATTAGAATTTGTGCCCGGTAATGATTCCACCTACGAATCCGGTGACAAAACCAAATATAAATCCTTTACGGAATTGTTTCTTGCCGTTGTCTACCGCCAACTTTGTCTTATCCTGTTCGAGCTTCACATCAGCTATATGTGACAGCTTCTCATCTGCTAGTTCTTTACGTACGCCGACGGTCGTATCTTCCTCTATTTTATTGATTGCGATACACCCGGCGAGTTGCTTATTCAAATCAAGTACATCGGCCTCGGCCTTTAGGCCGTCTTCTAAGGCGTTGACATTTACATGTGCCGCTGCTGCGGTAAATGTCAAACCGTCATCCCCGACATTGGAGACAACCTGATTGGGCCCAACATGAAGTATGTCTGTGATCCTCGATGCTACTACACTCGGAGTCGATTGATCGTTCTTCTGCTTCTGAGTTTGAGTAGCTACAGCCCGAACTTGCATCGATGCGGTCAGTTGGGCTGACAGTGTAGCATACTGCAGCTTCATATCTGCTAACTGTTGGGCAAGCTGCTGGTTCTGCACACTGTCAGCCTCTGTCTTCTGCGCTGCGGTCTGCGCTACTGTAGTCTGCAGGGCTATGTTTCTCTTATCGTGATCTATCCACGAGTTGAGAACATCGCCGTACAGATGGAATGCAAACCACACCCCGAGACAGACTATGATTAGCTTCTCGTGGGCCTTGATAAACTGAATCCATTTTTCGATTGTCATATTCATAAGTACTCACGATATGTACGGGGTTTTCTTTTTGGCCCACTTACGATATCTAGCTGTGCCTATACGACCAGGGAAACCAACCGGCTGACGACCTAGGGCGGCGGCTGCGGGGTGATTTAAAAGATAGTAGTAGGCTTTAAGGAAACACTCCGGGGCCCACGCCCAACGCTTGTCCTGGGCCTTCCCAAGGGCGCGGTTGCACTGGCTACAGAGCAGTCCGCGAAGATTGCCATTATCGTGGTCATGATCGGTGTGCGGCCTAGGCTTACCGGCTATAGACTTACCGCAAATAGGACATTTTTTATCTTGATATAGAAGGATTATGTCCCACTCTGCGGCGGTAATCCCGAAGGCGGTACGTAGAAACCTGTCCCGTTGTGTCTGTTTAGACATGGTATCATAAGATGTCTCAATAGATACGGGGTTTCGTAGTGTCTGAGGATACGCTGTAGGTACGGGGTTATCTCACAAACTCCTTAACGATCCGTCCGTGATAGTCCCACAACCGATACCCGCGCATACCGCGCACCTGAGGCATCAGTGGCGACGACAAATCGATTGGTATCCAACTGTGATCGATCAATACTTCATATATATATAATATTGGGAATTATATACTTAACTGCCCAACCCACTCTGAAAATTTTTCATATTTCACATAATCTGGTGTCGGGTCCCAAACGCACATCACCATGTAATTGTGCCAAGCGCATCGAGCCGCCATCCCTGCTATGACAACAGCATACATCCCCAGAATGACCCACAGTATGCTCATTTTAACTCTCGCTCCTTGGTTTCCTTCACTTCGCACTCTTGATTATGTTTTTCTCTAATCTCGTCATCTGTCATGCCATAATAAAATCCAATTTTATGGCAGTCTTCACAATGCCATATGTTGTGTGTTTTCATTATATCTCCTTTATTTTTTTTTGACCCGGAAGTTAAGTATATAATTCCCATAATATTCTTTGTGTTCCGCAAACGCCGAACATGCCATTTTAGTTTCCCCTTTTTAATAATTCAAATCTAGTCCTGTAACTACCAGCTTCACACCCTGGTCGCAGTCCCCGACAATCACAGGCTTACCGTTTTCAATTGTCTGAGACCAGTGACACGCTGTGCTGCCTTTATCTTCCGGTAGCTCGGGTCCTGCGATCTGTCGTACAAAGACAATCGGGGCGACCATAGGCATTATGGCGCGTCCGTTTGTCTGCGGGTCTTTCGCCAAGATTCTGATGTAGCGGCGCTCGATTCGTTCATCTGCCCTCAATCCTGACAATAAAAATAAACTAAAGAAAACTATTGGGGTTTTCATATGATTTGAGCGCCTTTTCTTTCACTTCGAACATTAGTTCTGCTATATGCCACGCCTCTTTTTCTGAGTTAATTATCGCCTGATGACGCGCCTCGAATTCTTGAGAAAAATCGAGTGGTTGCATACGGGGGTCCGGTAAATTTCCAGGCAAGCCGAGTTGAAACCCAATAACATGTCCTATCTCATGGGCGACTGCAATTGCTATCCCAGAAGTACTTAACGTGGGTTCGTATATCTCAAGATCTTTTCTAATTCTAACAATGCTTTTTGAAGAACCTAACGGGGTCTCCGCATGACAACCCATAGGATGTGAAATGTCGGTATCAATATCTACCTCAATCACGAATCTCTTTTTCATTATTCAGCCTCGGCTTTCTCGATGGTATAACGTACTAACTCGCGCAGTGAAGAGTTCAATCCACACGATGACAAATGCGAGCAACACCACAAATGACAGAGACTTCATCGACAACCACCAAAAAATAAAAGCACAATTAATTTAAACAAAATCCAGGTAGCAAAAATGGCGAATGCACCACCTGATACCCCACTAGAAACAACTTTCAACTTTTCAGTAGTCATTCGACCTCGATCTTCTTGATTTGTTTTTCAAGCACTTCTATCTGCTTGTAGATTGCTTCCTCTTGTGTCCATGTGCCGTGTCGCTCGGCCTGCTTACGTTCAAGCATTAGGGCGACTATCCGCTGATTGATCTTGTCTATTTTGTCGCTGCGCTCGGTCATACTGTAGCCGCTCCCATAGTTCTATAATGTAATCCCGGTTTCTCAGCACCTTATTATAGTGCTCAGTACAGTAACGCTGATCGGTCTCAAATTTGTGCCAGCCTAGCTGTCTACAGCGGGGCCAAGAACACTCTACCGGGGCTATCACTGCTGCACCTTGTGAGTGATAAACCACAGTCCATATCCTGATGTCGAACGATATTGAAGCGCGACACGATCTCCAGGATTGTATTGATCGGGTGATAGCGCCGGTCCCGGAAGGCCGGATGCAGACTTAGCTGCCGGGTTGTCATCAAAATTGACCTGGTATTCCAGGCCAAACTCTGTGCGTAGCGGTTTAAGGTCGGTGACTGTGCCGAGAATCATTAGTATTTAAGCGCCTCCTGCGCGATTGCAATCAAATCTAAGTTGGCGGCGTTGGCGGCTCGGGCGGCGCGGGTGGCGGCGTAGGCGGCGGCGTAGGCGGCGTTGGCGGCGTAGGCGGCGGCGTAGGCGGCGGCGTAGGCGGCGTTGGTGGCGGCGTTGGCGGCGCAGGTGGCGTTGGTGGCGGCGTAGGCGGCGCTGGCGGCAGTGACAGAACGGTCTTTGTTGGAAAGCCAATTATCAGACCAAACCTGGAAAGAGCTTTCCTTGTAAACCTGTTTCGTAACTAAAATAGCAAATGCCTGCCGTTGGACGGTTGTAAAACTCGGGAGAGAAATTTGTCTAATGGTAGTAATTTTAGTACAACCAATTTTATCGGCTTTACGAAGACCTACTTCGGCCTCACACTCCCACAACTGCATTGTGGACTCATCAAAATTGGCGTGCGCCTTATTCAACAAAACTGCAAGCAATGGGCTCGCATACGCATGAAGCCATCCAGGGCCACACAGTTCTTTTGCACCCGGTTCGGTGTGAGTCACATTTTGGCCCCATTGTTTCTCGTTATAACACCCTGCGCGTGTCTTAGAATCTTTGTTAGTCAACTTATATACTGTTTCCATAAAATTGTCTCCTCTTTTTAGTATTTGCCAGCCGCTTCTCCTAGACCGATACCTCCGTGGGGTGCTTCCACCAATGACGGTCAGTACTCCGGGGCGCTTGACGCTGGTCTTCTATTGCCTGTTTTCGGTATCGAGTGTTCCCGTCCGCTCAACAGTCTGGTCTCCTGGTCCTGGGGCTTTCGCCCTATTGAGTCCTACGGTAACGTAGACGACTCGTACAGTTGTCTCGCCAGTTCAAACGACCAAAGTAAAGGCTATCACTAACTAATTGCGGTGTCAAGTTATTCTCGTCCGTCGGTCGCAATGAAGTGCTCGATACGTGCGACACCGATGCAGGCGCGTTCTAATGGAATTTTGGTGTTAGCATAGGCAATTCGATAAAGCATCGGCCAATTGTCGGTATAAAACAGCGCGGACCAATTACTCTTAAAATACTTCTTCACCACGGAGTCTAAGACCTTCGTCCAAGACACACTAGTACGATTGAGGGGCATGCCGGTGTCAATAATAAACATCGCGCCAGCGATACAGCAGGCGGTCCCGCAGGGCGGTTGATCCAACTGACCTCTAAGACCGAGTGAATCAGCGATACCTTCATACATATTAAACCGCTTCGGTTCTTCCATCAAAAACTTTTGAACCTTGCGGAGCATGCGGACAGTGTTGCGGTTTAGATTCTTCTTAGTTGCCACAATTCCTCCGAGTGAGCAAGTTGCTCAACCTGGGGCTCGGGGAGCCCTAGGCAGAATAACTTACCCCTTGATCTTAGCCATCTCTTCGGCTAGGGTCCAGAGTGATTTGTTCAAGTTGACATTGCGGTCAATCGATTCGACCGAACGCGACCGCAGACGGTTCATACCGGGCAAACGGTTGCCACGGATGCCGCCGCGAACCGCAGCCTCTTGCACGCGGTTGAACGTGGTATAGAGGTCAGAGCCTTGATCACCACCACGGCGAACTGCAAGCAGCCGGTCGGGAGTAATGGCCTGGGCCATGTTGGAGCCCTCGGTGAAAATCAACTGGTGGGCGGCGGTCGCAAACGCTAGCTGCTCTGCCGTGGTCAGCATAATCGAACGCCAGATATTGATAAGCTCCATCAGCTTGGGAGCATTGCTCAAGAGGTTCGCGGTAGCATTAACCACGTCCTCAACGATATTGCCCACATGTCGGACCTTGACCGAGTCAAATGTATCGCCGACAATCATGCCGTTCGAGCAAACCAAACGGAACACACCAAGCATAACCTGATAGCTGCTCGTGCCATCATGTGAATTGACCAAAACAGTCTCAAGCAGAGAATCACCAACAGTGATAGCTGTCTGATCGGTAGAACGGAAGCGGAGCATGTGCTTTGTGAAAAACTGCTTACCAGCGACCCGGGTGCGGGACTGGCAGGCCATCACCGGATGAAAACCGGCATCGCGAAGACCATCAATAACATCGATGGTCGGAAGGAAGGTGTAGCGCGAGGAGCGGGACTCGTGAGCCTGACCTGCGAAACAGCTTGGAGCGTATCGCTGAATTTCTTGGTTCGTCAGATTTGTCACTGTGTTCTCTTTTCTTCGGCTCGGTGCCGATTCGTATTTGATGTATCAATGGTCTCATATCCCCAATTTGGTGTCAACATGTTTTTTAAAACAAAAACGTACTAGTACCAATCGCAGAAAATAATGCGAATGAGATATTGGCCATCGTCGCATCGCTCTCTGCCGCGCTTCAGTGCTGCTTGAAGAACTGTGGGCAATTCAGAGCCTGACAAATGAGTATACAGAAAAACAGTCGAATCAAAATCTACCACCTTAACGTTCGCTCGATCTCCCATTTGAATCCTCCGTTAGATTAGATTGTGTCTGTGCGCGTGCTCCTGAGCCCACGCTAGATTCTTTAGTTCGCTGCCGCAGCTTGCGCATGTGACAATCTTGCGCTGGTCGTCCCAGTGTGCGATCAAATCCCATTGATCGACCCAGTCAGGTTTCATGTGTCTGCGCTGGGTTGAGTGAGCCCAGTTGCGGGTCAAGCTGTTGAGACGACCGGCGGATAGGTTGTTTACGGTGCGGGTCATTAGTTCACCATGTGTGTCAGTTCATCAACCGCAGCGCGTAGGTGCAGCCATTCGTCAGATAGCCTGTCAAGCAATTCTATCTGTATCCTGCTGTCTTCGCGCTCGATATCGGTCAGGGTTGCGTCGTCCGGATACTTTGGGAGAGTGTAGGGTCCGCAGTTCATTTGGTCCTCCTGCTATTGATAGTTCGCTCAGCGCCGATCTCAACCAGCGTCCTGGTCTAGCTGTCAGGCTATTACGCGCTCCACCGCTCTCGGACTTACGTGAATGCTGTTCGCGTAATCAATCGACGCTGAGCGTACCATCAATGTGATCGGAAAGACAACGCTTGCAAACAACAAACTGCTCGTCATTAAAATCTGATTCCTCAAGAATGAACTGTTCGTTGATCTCGTTGTTCAAGATGCCATTCCCGCAGTCCTTGCAGATTCCTGATCCCTTGAGCATGCTATTCCTCCTCAGTGTAGGATTCGCCGCAGTCAGTACAAACATGACGGCGAGGATCGCTCTCGTCCACAACATAATCGTGACCATATGCCTCACACGAGGTCATCTCACTCAATTCGTCCGACATTGTGTTGCCCTCCATGAACCGATGATCTCATTATCCCCAAAGTTTGTCAACAACAAAAAAAAGTACTAGTACCTAATAAGGTCGATGGCAGAGCGGGCAGCGGTCGGGATTCAGTAGCTTATTAAGTGCGACTACCTTTGGGCTGCCTTTTACACCTAGACCCATTAGAACGAACGTGCCGTTGGATAAGAGCAGGCTGATTTGTTCGTCCGCTCGACGGCGATAGCTGCTGCCGCATGCCTTGACTAGCTTGCGCCGGACCATTAGTTTATCCGGAGCCTGGTCTAAAAGATTAATCAATCGTGCTTGAACGTCCTCATTACTTGGCATCGTATCCTCCAATTTGAAGTAAACAATATATAACTCGGGGTAGTTTCTACCCTAATTGTCCAAGTATACCATAAGTCAAATTAATTGTCAAGGGAGAAATGCGGAGGCACAATCGACTACTTTTTATTATCCCTGACTGTAAGTCTTTTGTTTTTGATTCAAAGCGCCGCCAAATCGAGGTCTCCTGAGACAGTATTCTATCCGAAAAGTGATCTAATTTGAGTCATATTTAGTCATAATTAATTAGGGTCAAAATAGGTGCCTCCGTGTTTCTCCTTATTAATATCAAAAAATAATCGTTTCTATCTATATGATATATAAAATACTTATAATTCATATGGGGCATTTTTGGATTTATTTTTATGATACGAATGCGCTCTGTCTACAGGACAGCATTTTGGCCAACAGCATTTTACACAAACAAAGGACTTAGCTAATTGTGAATCAGGTGCGAAATGACTAAGTATATTGTTTTGATACACTTAATATTTTTTGAGCGCTTGGCGGCACAATTCTGGCGGCACAATCGGTGTTTTGACCCCTGAAAATAGCGCCGCCACAAATTGGCGGCACAATCCTGGGAATAAGCCCGTACTAATTGGGACATCTTATAGGAAGGGAGAGCGAGCGAGAGACCGGGTCGAGAGGCTGTTAGCCGAGGGACTAGGATGAATCGAACGTTCTAACTGGCTTGTTTTCATTTGTGCTATGGACGAGCGGCGGCTATGACTCCATGTGAGTGGGACCAGGCAAAACTAAAACACCGAAAAAATTAGAAAAATGAACAGAAAAACACGAAAATAAAGCAAAAATCTCATAACTTATTGAAAATAAAGGCAGTTTCGGGTGTGCTAGAGGCGAGCGGCGGCAATGACCCTCTGTATCCGAGCCAAAAGGGGATAATAAGTCATTATACGCAAACAAACTAACGCATTGATTTGCAAGGATTTGCAACAAAAGCAGTGATTTGAGTGGTTTCCGAGCACTATCTGTAAATTGTTGAGGCTTAACGAGTTATATAGTAGTGCTGAGCGCGAAGAAGTTAGGAGTCCCGCTCTTAAATGCCTGAAAAGAAGGTACTTATGGAATTTTGACGGGGGTAGAGCGCCCCGGCGGCCCATCGATGGGTGATAACGGTAACGAAGACTTTTAGATTTTGTCATACGCGGATACAGTCTGTAACTATTGATTACAAAAGGGTTACGGATGTATAGGTCTACCATAGGAGTTTGTTACACATTATGTGTAGGTAGACTGTTGATAACAAAGGGTTTGTAAACTAAACGGTCTACCACAGACCGAGTTTAAGATTTGGGAAACGTCCGGACATCGAATCCGGTACGGTGGAGAGAGTCTCGAAGCTCTCTCCTTCCCTACTTCGAGAGGGAACATGAATAATCAATGTAGGCGTTGCGGCGAGGATTTTGCTTCATTACTTAAGAGGCAGTTGTGCTTTACTTGCAGAGCACCGAAAATAGAAATAGTAGAAAACAGGACAATTCAAACGATAAGTCCGGTACAAGTTAAAGCTATTTCAGTACGTCGGGTTAAGGCACCTCCTAGACCAGTAATTCAGAATGTTAAAGAGTATAAGTCTTTGCGTTCGGCGGTTATTGATCCTAGACCCCCCGTAGCAAAGTTATTGTATGAAGTTGGCCAGTTCTTTGTGGTTCCAGAAGGTGGTTTCATTCAAACAAAGCGGTGGGTGGTTTTGGCCCGAGCGGAAAAGTATAAAACTCTAAAAATCACTATTATTTGGAGTGGTAATAATTATACCGTTGAAGGCTATATATTAGCTCGAAATAATGTGAGTGAAGCAAGACAGATGTTGGCATGGTGGAATGAGTTATTGAGTATAGTTCCTAAAGAACTGTCACCTGTTTACATTCCGTCTGATGAAGAGCTTATTCAACAATGGAAAGAATTTGAGTCGAGGATAAATAACAATGCCAACCGAGCGTTACGTTAACAGAGCGGATCAATCGCCTCCCGATGCTAGATTTGTCGAGGCTCCAACTCAGGATCAGATACCGGTTACAGATATAGTCACCGGCGAGACAGTGTCCCGAGAATTTTTCGATGAGATGATTAAGTTCGCCCCTCTCGTTGACAAAACCTTGGACAACCCAGTACCGCAGGAAGTTATTAAAGAAAAGGGTCTAGAGCCAAATGAAGAGCTATTGGCTAGTTTTAGGGCTTTAGTCGGCGGAGAAGACTTTAAGGTCTTCCGTTCTCAGGTTATTCGGGCATTTAAGCATTTGGGATTGGACACAGTAAAGTTTTTCGGAGAGTAGTATGTTGAAGATCGATCCAGCTTATAATCAACCAACCGATATGGCTAACGCGGGCACGACCACCCCGGCGGCCAAAATCTCGGGCGATATTAAAAACGACGCTTTGGGAAATCCTAGCCGATACACGCGTACTAAGCCTGTCGAAGCGACCGAGCAGGCAGACTCAAAGTTGATTGAGTTACGTGAGCTTCAATTAGGGTCGAATGGGTATCAGTCGAATGGCTACAGCGCTAAGCCGAACAACTCCCCGGCACCGGTACGTGGATTTGGTGATACCAATTCCGACAAGGGGCTATATCAAGGAAAGTAAAAATAAAGCTTGACAGGAAAACAAACAAATGGTAATCTTTTCACTGACAGCAGTACTAACCAGCGAATATACAAAGCTGGTCGCAAGTTTCATCGCAGGCTCAGCAGCAGTTAGATTGTGGTTCGCGAAAGAAATAGCGAAAGGCAAAGCGGAACTCAAGAAGATCGAGACCGCAGTAGCCGGTGAAGTAAAAAAGATCGAGGCCGACGTAAAGAAGATTTAGTTTTATGGTGGGATTCGTCCAATGGTTAGGACTCTGGCCTGTGAAGCCGGAAATGTCGGTTCGAGTCCGATATCTCACCCCAAGTTCCTGTCCGACTGGTCCTATCCCAAGTCGGATGGAGATGTCCGGTTAGAGGCTACCGACAAACTATGAAAGCCTCAAAAGATTTTTGAAATAAAAGCTTGACAAGCATTCTGATTTTTGGTAATATGAAGTTGTTACTGCTTCTTGCCGGAGAGATGCTAAAGGGTGGCCACCCTAATCCGGTGAGATTGCTCCGGTCCCGAATCGCTACAACCGTTAGGTTGGCGGGGTTATAGCCTGACCAGCCGTTGTGACAAAGGCATCCGGCTTAAGACGTTTGTCACGGCGTATACATTTTATGCTTCTCTAGCTCACTGGTAGAGCGCGATCCTGAAAAGGTCGGCGTGCGGTGTTCGATTCACCGGGGAAGCGCCATATCCGCTGCTGGTGGAACAGCAGACACACTCCGCTCAAGACGGAGCGCCCACGGGCATGGGAGTGCAAATCTCTCGCGGCGGACCAAAGTTATCGGGGCTAGTTTAA
>Ga0210403_10004248_pt1 | contig 12371 bp, 6 predicted proteins | sample IncBWC19MmetaG_FD_150863 | JGI IMG/M metagenome (GOLD analysis project Ga0210403, IMG submission 150863) | Forest soil microbial communities from Barre Woods Harvard Forest LTER site, Petersham, Massachusetts, United States - Inc-BW-C-19-M | ecosystem: Environmental > Terrestrial > Soil >... | reverse complement strand
GCGTCGTTGAGCCTGAAGTTCCCGTTACAATTACGGGATAGACGCCCGCCGGCGTCCCGTTGCTCCCACCACCCCCGCCGCCGGAACCGTTATTGCCACAACCGGCCGTGGAAAGGAGAATGACGATCACTGCGATCGCCAGAGGAAGCGAGAGTAGAACGCGACGCCTCGGTCGTGCCGCAAGCAGCAAGAAGATCGCCATAAACGCTAAACCCGTCGAGATCGCCACCGCGCGCGCAACTGTCGGGAGCGGCGCAGGTGTTCTATTTGATGGCGGGAGCATTCCACGCGAAGTCGTCGAAATGGTCAGCGTCGCGCTCGCCCCCGGCCCCACGGAAGCTTGCATGCAGGCGGCGCCGCTGGGCAAGCCCGAGCAGGTCAATGCGAGGCTGGTGTTGACACCGGGTTGTGGCGTATTCGTGATCGTGACGCTGGCGGAATTTCCGGCGCTTACCGTCGCGAGAATCGGCGCCGCGCTCAACGCCGAGGGCGGCACGAGCGTCGTCACGTTGATCACCGTTTTCCCACCGGCCTGATCCTGCGTTTCCGGCGGGCCAAACGGCGCGATCATGATGTAGTAGGTCGTGCCCGAGGAAGCTGCGAAAGTGAGCCGGGACTGCGTGACTACCCCGGCGACGATGTCATCGTTGCAAGCGACGTTTGAGAATTGGAGAGAATTGCCCGCCCCGCCCGAAGCGGACCAAACCGATAACGTCGTGTCATACGAACTGCCGATCGTGTCCAGGGTGACAGGGCCGCTGCCCCCGGCAGTGTAGGCGTACCAGACGGTTTTGGTGCGCGGATTCATCGAATCCATAACGCAGGGCGGGGTCGGGTCGGTAGATTCCGTTGTGGCGGCTGAATCGTCCACTGTATTCGAAAAGTTCGTGGAGGTGATGGCCGTCGCGTTGGCGAAGTTGTCGTTAGGAGGCGGTCCCGGGGCTGTCACTGTGAAAGGCTGTGGGCCGGAAGGCCCGCCACCAGGCGGTGGATTCACCACCGTAATCAGATGGACGCCGCCGAACGCGAGCAGCGTGTGCGAAATGGTCGCCTTCAACGAAGTCGCAGACTGAAACGTCGTTGTAACGTCCGCTGCACGACTGTCAAATTCCACGATCGAGTTTGCGTTGAACCCGCTTCCCGCCAGCGTCATCTGCACGTCCACCGCACTCGGTCCGCCTTGAGCAAAACTCGGCTGGATCTGGCTCAGCGTCGGCGCCGAACCAGTGATCGTGAAGGCCATCGCGTTCGTCGGGTTGGCCTGCCCTGGATCCGTAACCGTAATGGACGCCGTCCCTGCACTTCCGAGCAAGGCTCCGGGAATCGTCGCGTTGAGCGACGTCGGTGGGCCGAACACATTGGTGACGATGCCGCTCGTGGCGCCGTTCCACTGAACCTGCGAAGCCGACGTGAATCCGACGCCATCGATGGTCACCACGATTGAATTGGCGCTGGTGCCCGCGCTGGGAGGCGAAATCGAGCTGATCCGGAATGAAGCTGTTCCCGCAAGCGCCGGAAGGGCCATGTCCCACGCGCCGCGTCCGTGGGTCGCCGCTCGCAGCGTTCGTGAAGGATCATGCAGGCGCAGCGAAAGCACCGCTACGTTCGGGAGTCCGTTGTTCAGATGGCTCCATGTGGCTCCGCCATCGGAGGTCTGAAATACTCCGACGTCCGTTGCGGCGTAAAGCGTGTTGTGCGTGGGGTCGTCCGGGTCGATCACCACGTCGTTCGCCGGAGTGTTCGGCAAGTCCGTCGCGCCCGGCGCGGAGCAATCCGATGCGTGACAGCTTACGTCGTTCCAGAATCCTCCTGCTGTGGTGGTCTTGAAAATGTGTCCGAGGGTATCGCCCCCGGCAAAACCGGGATAAATCCCCGAAAAGCCCGAGTAGGTTATGTACGCGGTCTGCCCCGTCGGATCGGATGGATCTACGACAATTTGCGTGACCGAGCGCGACGGTAAGCCCGACATGCGCTGCGACATCGAGGGTTGCCCACCGGAAAATGGCGTCGAAACCCAGACCAAGCTGCCAACCGTTCCCGCATAGACAATCCGTTGGCCCCCCAAGACAGGAGCGGCTGCGATAGCGGTGAGGAACCCCGTTGGGGTGGTGGTCAATTGTCCCGACGCGGCAGTCCAGGAGTTTGCTCCATCGGTCGTTTCCCAAAGCCGATTCGTGCCGAAGTAGAGCTGCTGATTGTTGACAGGGTCGATGACAAAGGGAGCGATAAAACTTACGGGATCGGTCGGGTCGATTCCCGAGTTGGCAAGAGAGAAGCTTCCAGACGAGCCACTTTGGTCAGACTTCAGAAGCGTGGTGCGGGTGCACGCCGTGTACTGCGTACTGGGAATGACCGGATCGATGATCGTCCAGCCGCCATCGCCGCAGGTGACGCTCGTCCAACTCGCATTCGAGTAAAGCAGCGTGTTGTTGTCTTGCGTGCCGCCAAGGCCGATTTGCGGGTTCGACGGATGAATCGACATGCTCGGATAGAACTGGGAGATTTGCAGCGTGGCGTTCAAATTTGTCCAATTGGGAATCGCAGTTCCGCTGGTCGGAAGGTCACCGGTCACCCAAACTCCGCCGTCATTTCCGACGTACAACAGGCTGGAATCCGCGGCAAAAGCCAAGGCGTGCATGTCGGTGTGAATCAACGGGAACCCATTCGCATCTGCGGAAACATTCGTCCAGCTGTTTCCGCCGTCGGTGCTGCGATAGAGCGTGGCGAACGAGCCACCGGAATCGGCTGAGCCTCCGACGTAGACTGTGTTGCCCGAGGCGTCGCTGGGCTGGGTCCGAACCACGTTGTCGTACCAACATTGAGGATTGCAATAAGCGGGGGTATTCGGCAGGTTTGTCCAATGGGCTCCCCCGTCGGTAGACTTGAAGAAGCCGAGAAGGTTGTTGAGATTCGGGCCTGGCGTGGGATCCTGAATCCCGGCATACAGGGTTCCGGGACTACCGGTTGAGGGAGCAAACCCCAATGCGATTCGGCCGGCACTTGCGCCGGCGGGTATCGAACTACCAGCGACCCCATTAATTGCGGACCAGGTCACTCCGTCATCGGTCGATGTGTAAACGCCGTTGCCCGCGGATCCTCCAGGCGAACCCAGCGTGGCATAAAATGTGCCCGCGTGCCCCGGGTCCGCAGCTATGTCGATCCCCGCTCCGCCGCTTTGAACGATCGCCCAGGTATTGCCTCCGTCCGCGGAGCGATAGATTCCCGACGAAGCTCCTCCATTGACGTTGAGAAGGATCTGAACGGCGGCGAGAATGATTTGCGAATTGTTCGGGTCAACGACCAGCGAACTGAACCTCGCACCTCCAACCCCGTTGTCAAACGGTCCGGTAAAGGAACTGATGCCGGCCACATTCGTGATCGTTCCGGGAAGCTTGGTCCAAGTCTGCCCGGCGTCGGTGGATTTGAATATACCAGCGCCAAAATAGCTATCGCCGGAAAAATCCTCTTCTCCGGTGCCCGCGTAAATTGTGGAGCAGTCGGTCGCGGTGCAGGTAGTGGGATCGAGGGCCAGAGCGCCCATGGCCAAGGAAGGCAGGGTATCCGTCAGCGGAGTCCAAACCGCCTTCAGCGTGCTTCCCTGCGTCGTCTTCCACACGCCGCCTTGCGCCGCGCCCATGTAGACGACGTCGGCGTTATCAGGATCAACGACGAGCGCGGTGACGCGGCCCGACGCGGAGTTTCCGGCGTAGGCATTTGTGAGGGTCGGCTGGGGCCCGATCGGCGTCCACTGGGGACTAGTTACCGCCAACGCGCCGCTGACGCTCGCACCCGGCGCGCTTACCGCACGCTGGCCCGCCGCCATTTGGCGCGCGTGCGCCGCGGCCCTCTCGCGGACTCCCGCGGGAATCGAAGGCCTGGGAAACGCGCGCTGCTGGTGAAACCATTCGGCGCGCTGGTCGGGAAGGCTCGCGCTTTTAGAGGCGTTGCTTGTCTGTCCCGAAGGCTGCGACTGCGGCGCCGGCTTTTGCGGCGATCCCTGCGCCCTCAAGTCTGCCGCCAGAAGCGATATCATCGCGATCGCACCGCAATACAGGACCAATCGCCTGGAAAGCATGGACTCTCCCTATTTTTCCGTCTCCGCAGAGCAATCGCGGCTACGGCATTTGCATTGAATGTGAAAGCGGTTTGATGAGCCGGTACTCTATACCACGGGGCCATATTATAGAGAAGTTAAAATACCCTGGGCTGAGCAAGCTGTTGTAGCGCCCGCCTTTGTTTTCAGGCGGGCAGCCCTCTGCGACAAAAATGCCCGCCTGAAAACAAACGCGAGCTCGTTCGTAGGCGACCACGAGTCCCGGATACCAACCTGTAAGGTTGGCGCTACAACGCCCGGGCTTATGTGTCGATTTGCGCGCGCTGCAGGCGATCCGAGTAATCGACGTAGAGGGTTTTCCATTCGGAATAAAAATCGATGGCGGCGGTTCCGGCCTCGCGGTGGCCGTTGCCTGTGCTCTTCGTTCCGCCGAAGGGGAGCTGAATTTCGGCGCCGATGGTGGGCGCGTTCACGTAGACGATTCCCGTTTGCAGATCGCGCATCGCGCGATAGGCCTGATTCACGTTGCGCGTATAGATCGAGGCGGAAAGGCCGTACTTCACGCCGTTGGCGATCTCGATGGCTTCGTCGAGCGATGAAAACGGGATCATGGCCACGACGGGCCCGAAGATTTCTTCCTGGGCGATAGTCATCTTCGCGTCGGCGTCGGCGAAAATTGTGGGTTCGTGGAACCAGCCGCGGGAAAGATTTCCGCCGTCGGCGCGATGCCCGCCGACCACCAGGCGCGCGCCCTGGGCCTTTCCGATGTCGACGTACTTCATAACCGTTTGGAGTTGCGTCTCATTCACCACCGGCCCGACATCCGTATCCGGATCGAGGCCGTCGCCGAGCTTCAGCTTTCTCGTTCGATCGGCGAAGTGATCGAGAAATTCTCGATAGACCTTTGTGTGCACCGCCACGCGGCTCGCGGCCGTGCAGCGCTGGCCGCTGGTGCCGAAGCCCCCCCAGACCGCGCCCTCGACTGCCAACTCGAGGTTCGCGTCGTCCATGACGATCATGATGTTCTTGCCGCCCATCTCCAGATGGCACGGCTTGAACGTCGGCGCGCACGCCTGGCTCACGATGCGGCCCGTGTCAGTCGAGCCGGTGAAGCTGACCGCGGCCACGTCGGGATGCGTGACAAGCGGACCACCGGCGTCCGGCCCCATACCGGTGACGATGTTGAGGACGCCCGGCGGCAAACCCGCTTCGATCAGGATTTGCACAAGATTGTATGTGGAGAGCGGCGTGTCCTCGGCCGGCTTGATGACCACAGTGTTGCCGCAAATCAGCGCGGGCATGATCTTCCACGAGGGAATCGCCATCGGGAAATTCCACGGCGTGATCATTCCCACTACACCCAGCGGATCGCGCACTGACATCGCCGCTTTGTTGGGCAGCTCCGACGGAACCGTCTGGCCGAAGAGCCTGCGCCCTTCCCCGGCCATGTAGTACGTCATGTCGATGGCTTCCTGGACGTCGCCACGGGTTTCCGACAGGGGCTTGCCCATTTCGCGCGTCATGTCGCGCGCCAGGTCTTCTTTGCGCTTCACCAGCGTTTCGGCGGCGCGATACAAAATCTCGGCGCGGCGCGGAGCGGGCGTGAGCCGCCAGCGCTTGAACGCCTCCTTCGCGGCGCCCACGGCGTCGTCCACATCCTCCTTGCTCGATGACGGAAAAATTCCCACGAGTTCGCCCGTATTGGCGGGATTGCGGTTCTCAAACGTGGACCCGCCGTGCGCCTCGACCCATTCCCCGTTGATGAAGTTCTTGTGGCTTCTCGAAACGGCGCTGGTCGTCATGTCGCCTCCTGCAGTCGGGCGGGATGTTCCATTTTCAAGGCCGGCAGATCGCACAACTCAAATCGCGGCGGAAGAATTTCCGCGTGGCAATCGAATGTAGCAGAGGGTCCGAGGCGCGTCAAACCGCATACGGGATTGCTTGCTGTTTATATTTACTTGTGATAATACGCTCCGAGCGTCGCGGACCTTCGTTTCCCACCCAGGCGATTTGAACCAGGATTCCGCCATCAGGAGGCGCCCAGTGAGCCAGCCACTCGACAACAAGACGGCCGTATTCTACGGCCAGTTCGTGCAAGCCGCTTACAAAATGTTCAAGGACCCCGGCCCGGACTCGCTAAGGCCCGAACCGGCCCTCATCCCGGACGGGTGGGAGGTTGGCGCATGGATTCACATGTCGGATTTCGTCTTGAACGACAAGGATCCGAAGTTCTACGGGATCGTGGCGCACAACCTGAAAGAGCCGGATTCGCGCATTATCGCCATTCGCGGCACCGAGGGCGCAGTCGAGTGGATCGACGATGCCGCCGCCGTTCCGGTTCCCTTCAAGCAAGTGCCCTCCGCGGGGCGCGTGTCCTACGGATTCGACAATATCTACAGCTCGATGAAAGTGGTGAAGCGCCGCCTTCCGTCCGAGCGGGAACCGGAGGCCGCCGAGCCGGAAACGTTCAGCGGCTCCTTCGCCGAGCAGCTGGAGCAAGAGGTGCTCCGGCGTGAAAGATCGCGCGGAGTCGCGCGGGCGGCGACGGAACCACGTAGGACTCGGCCGACCGTGGTGACCGGGCACAGCCTGGGCAGCGCTCTCGCCACCCTATTCGTCCTGGAAAACGACTCGAAGCGGAAGTTTGATGTCTCGACATTGTGTACGTTCGCGTCGCCGCGCGTGGGCAACATGGAGTTCGTCCACGTGTTCAATAAGCTTCCGATCGTTTCCTGGCGGATCGTCAATGTGAACGACTTCGTTCCGAAAATTCCATTCCACATTCCGGTCCTCGCGGACTACGGCCACGTCGACACGGAGTACTCGTTCGACTCCTCCAAGTTCGCCAAGAAGAATCTCGTGTGCTCGCACTCGATGGAAACGTACCTGCACTGGCTGGATCCGACCGTGGCAGTACTGCCCGAATGCGCTCAGAAGTGATTGGGGATCGTGCGGTTCTTAAAACGTAGGCACCGAAGGAGAGAAAGATGCCAATGTCGCCGGGCCTAAGCTGTTCTTCATCGATGCGGCCGGTTCGCCGCCGGCCAGCATTACGGTAGTCGAACACCAGTAGTAGGGTGAAGCGCAGCTTCGCGCGTTGAAAAGAACAATCGGTAGACCTTTGTTTATTGTTTGGCGGGCGGATCCGCAGGGGAGGCCGGAAGCGCAGTCGCAGCAGGAGCGGAAGCGCTAGCGGCCGGGACTGGAGCACCCTTACCAGCAGTGTCTGATCCGAGGCCGAGTTTGTTGAGGGAGAGCGCGTCGATTTTCCCCGTTGGCGAGAATCCGTTTTTGTCCTGGAACTTCTTCATTGCGTCGATCGTTTTGGCATCCCACTTCCCTGTTGGCTCGCCGTCGTACGAGCCGTCCTTTTGCAGGGCGGCTTGAATTTCCTTGATGCGGTCGGGAGTGGGGGCCGTTTGCGAGCGTCCGCGTCCTCGCCTGCGCGACTTTGCGGATGTTCGCTTCTTTTTTTTCGCTGTGCTCAACGAGGTCGAACTGCCGGCCGAGGAACTTTGCGCTGCGCTTGACCGCGGCGCGGTGCACACAAAGAGGGCCGCGCTCGCGAAGAGCGCGGCCCCGAAAATGAACAGCGAAGCGCGTTTTCTCATCGATGCAGTCTATTGCTCCGGAGCCGGAACCGCGCCGGCGAGATACACGGTGTCAAACTGCTCTCCGCCCGACCGCCGCAGGACCTTAAACAAAACATTCTGGCCCGGCTTCAGGCCGGTTACGGCGCGGCGATAGTCGGCCACCGAGTTGACGGCCGTGTGGTTGATTTCGGTGATGACGTCGCCGCGAGCGAAGCCGATGTCCTCGGCGAAGCTTGCGGGGTCGACCGTCGTCACGAGCGCGCCCTTCATGTTTTCGTAACCCGAGCGGCGCGCGCGATCCGTGTTCAAGTCCTCCAGGCGCAGGCCGAATTCGGCCGGCGTCGGTTCGTTCTCATTGTTGGCGCCATTGGCGGCGCGATCCGGGAAGATCTTGGTCCGATCGGCTACGGTGATGGAGGCTTCGTGTTCTTTCTTGTCGCGAACGTAAGTGACGCGGACGGAATTGCCGATGGGCGTGGACGCAATCGGATTCACGAGATCATTTCCGCTGTGGACCGGCTTGCCGTTCACGCTGGTCACGACGTCGCCCGATTGCAGGCCCGCTTTCTCGGCAGGGCTGCCCGGTTCCACGCGCTGCAAAACGATTCCGTACGGCGCGCCGAGTTCCTTCAACACGATCGGATTGCTACCCTGCGTTTCGGTGAAGCTCACGCCGATCGAGCCGCGCGTGACTTTTCCGTTGCTGATGATCTGGTTGTAGACGCCGATGGCGGTATTGGACGGTAGCGCGAAGCCGACGCCTTCGTTACCGTGCCCGCCGGTGATGATGGCGGTGTTAATGCCGATCACCTGGCCGGCCATGTCCACGAGCGGCCCGCCCGAATTTCCGGGGTTGATCGCCGCGTCAGTCTGCAGGAAACGCTGGAACTGCTGGCCCACGTTCCCACGATCCTTCGCGCTGATGATTCCGGCCGTGACGCTGCCCTGCAGGAAACCGAACGGGTTGCCGATGGCAAGCACCCAATCGCCGACCTGAGTCGATTCGGAGTTGCCCAGCTTGGCAAAAGGCAAATCGTGCCCGACTTCGATTTTCAAAACCGCGAGGTCCGTTTCTTCGTCGATGCCGATCACTTTCGCGGTGTAGGGCGTCTGTTCGCCGTTCAGGGAAACTTGCACTTTGGTGGCCTGATCCACGACGTGGTTGTTGGTGAGGATGAAGCCCCTCTTATCGACGATCACGCCTGACCCGAGGCTGCGCTCGGCGGTCGGTCCCTGATCCGGAAAATCAAAAAAGCGATTGAAGAAATCCTGGAACGGCTGCTGATCCTGTTGGTCGTCGCCCGGACCCTGACCCGGCCCCGCGCCCGGACCCATTTCGCCGCCGCGATTGCGGCCACCGCGCCCGCGCCCGTGCTGCTCGATTACTTGGGTCGTCGAAATATTCACGACGGCCGGCTGCACTTTGCTCACGATGGTGGCAAAGGCGCTCGAAAGCTGGACGGGATCGGGGATGGCCAGAGGTGTACCGCCGACTCCGGCTGCCGGATGCGCGGCGCCGACGTGGCCCGAGATGACGGTGCCGATCAGCATGCCGACGGCGAGCGTCACGGTGACGAGAACGGTCGCCAGAAATTTTCGGTTGCGCACCCAAGTTGTAAATTCGCGAATCTGCATCCCCATGGTGTTCACCCCTCTTGAACGAAAGCTTTTCGCCTGTCGCCACGATTTGGTCGCAGGCGATTATACCACTCAGTTCGCCGCTTCGCGTACCCACGGACTTGCGCGCCGTTTTCCAGAGCGCCAACCGCCACGCGAGCGCGACACGTAGCCATGCAGCTTCCACACGGTATATAATTCTGTTTTATGCCAGAGACAATCATTATAAATTTGATCTTTGGGTCCTTCCCGGTCCAAAGTAGCTCGACCGAGCGAAGCACCGAGAAAAAGGCTTATGAATCTCGCATGGCGTAACGGCCTGCCAGACGTTAGGATGCACAAATATGAATCCGCGTACCATGTACCGCAAAATTTGGGAGTCCCACCTGGTCCGGGAAGCCCCTGGAGAGCCTTCGCTGATCTTCATCGACCGCCATCTCGTCCATGAAGTCACATCGCCGCAAGCATTTGCGGGACTGAAGGCGGCGGGGCGAAAAGTGCGCAGGCCAGACTTGACCTTCGCGGTGATGGATCATTCCGTCCCCACCAAGAATCGCAATCTGCCCATATTGGACGCAGCAGCGGGCGGACAGTTTGAGGCTCTCGAGCGCAACTGCCGCGAATCCGGCATCACGCTGTTTGACATGTTCAGCCGCAACCAGGGGATCGTGCACGTGATTGGCCCGGAGCTGGGGCTCACGCAGCCAGGGCAAACCGTCGTGTGTGGCGACAGTCACACATCGACGCACGGCGCTTTCGGCACGTTGGCGTTCGGGATCGGAACGAGCGAGGTCGAGCACGTGCTGGCGACGCAATGCATGCAGCAGTACGAATCGAAGACGATGCATATTGTCGTCAACGGCAAGCGCGGCAAGGGCGTTTCGGCGAAGGACATCATTCTTGCGATTATCGGAAAAATCGGGATCGCAGGCGGCGCGGGACACGTGGTCGAGTACGCCGGCGAAGCGATTCGGGCGTTGTCAATGGACGGGCGCATGACGGTCTGCAACATGTCCATTGAGGGAGGCGCTCGCGCCGGGATGATCGCGCCGGACGACACGACGTTCGCCTATCTGGAAGGGCGCCCGTACGTGCCGCGGGGCAAGGCATTTCAGGATGCGGTGGAAAATTGGAGAGCGCTGGCTAGCGATTCGGGAGCGAGATTCGACTCCACGATCGAACTGGACGCCTCGTTGCTCGCTCCCCAGGTCACGTGGGGAACGAATCCGGGCATGGTGACCGGTGTGACGGATCGCGTGCCTGACCCGGGTTCGTTCCGCGACCCGGACGATCAAAAAGCCGTGGCGCGCGCGCTTTCCTATATGAATTTGAAGCCGGGAACGGCGCTGGTGGACGTTCCCATCGACCGAGTGTTCATTGGATCGTGCACCAATTCGCGGCTGAATGATTTGCGCGCCGCCGCTCGTGTGGTGGCCGGCAAACACATTGCGAAGAATTTGAAAGAGGCCCTGGTCGTACCGGGTTCGATGACCGTAAAGGAAAAAGCAGAGGCGGAAGGGCTCGACAAGATTTTCCGCGATGCGGGATTCGAATGGCGGGACGCGGGATGCAGCATGTGCATCGCCATGAACCCGGATGTGTTGCAGCCGGGCGAGCGCGCCGCTAGCACTTCGAATCGCAATTTCGAAGGCCGCCAGGGAAAGGACAGCCGCACGCACCTGGTCAGCCCGATCATGGCCGCCGCGGCGGCGATTGCCGGCCATTTTGTGGATGTGCGGGAATGGAATGTGGACGCGGTTGAATGAACGGGATCTGGTTTTCTCGGTGTTCTCTGTGCCCTCTGTGGTGAGAAGTTTTTGCAGATAGAGAAACGGCACAACCTTCACCACAGAGGGCACAGAGAAAGGCGTGAGAGACCCAGGAAGACTTTGGAGATGCGATGCAAGCTCTTTCGAAGCACACTGGATTGGTACTGCCCTTCGATCGCGTGAACGTCGATACCGATCAGATGGTGCCGAAGCAATTTCTCAAGCTTCAGACCAAGCAGGGGTACGGCCGCGTGCTGTTCTACGATTGGCGGTACCTGCCGGGAGAAAAGCCCAATCCGGATTTTGTTCTGAATTGGCCGCGGTATAAAGGCGCCTCCGTGTTGCTGGCACGGGCGGGATTTGGCTGCGGGTCGAGCCGGGAGCACGCGCCATGGGCGCTGGCGGATTACGGCTTTCGGGTTCTCCTCGCACCGAGCTTCGCCGATATTTTCTACAGCAATTGTTTCCTGAGCGGGATTCTTCCTGTGACGCTTCCCGAAGATCAGATCGACGAACTGTTTCGGCGCGCGGAAAGGCAGGAGGGCTATGCGCTAATCATCGACCTGCCAGCGCAGACTGTGAGCGACGCGAGCGGATTGAACTACGCCTTCAAGATCGGCGACTTCCGGAAGCACATTCTGCTCGAGGGACTCGACGAAATCGGCATCACGCTGAAGCACGGCCCGGAAATTGACGCGTACGAGCACGCGCACCGCCCGGGCGCGACGCTGTACTCGCCGGTGGACGCGAAGTATGCTCCCAACGCATAAGCGTGGCGTTTGGAGTTGCGCTCAAGGAGTGGCGTAGCGAGGAACGGCGCACCCCAGATTTCCGGCTCCAATGTGAATCATTTCCCATTCCGAATCATTCCTCCCCATTTGGAACACGGGCGTATTTCGTCGTGGGACGCAAATCGCCTCGTGAAAACAAGCCTAGTGGCCGCCGCTATTTAGCGGCGTCGCTTCGCGACCCAGTGGCCACACGTGTGCGACATAAACATGACGCCCCAAGAGCAGGGCCAGCTACATCTGAGGCGCCGCGCCGCGGTGGGTTTTCCTGATGACGGTTCGTCGAAAAACGCTTCTCATCATTGCCGTCACGTTTCTCGGACTGGTCGTGTCTCTGTATGCCGCGTCGCGTTCGTTCCTTCTGGGCGGCTTGATTCAGATCGAGCAGACTTTGGGCCAGGAGAACCTGCGCCGCGTGCTGAACGCTTTCGATCAAGACCTCGCGGCAATGGATCGATTCACCTACGACCGCGCTTCCAACGAAGAAAGTTACTTCGGAATTTCCCCGCTGAAGCCCGAACTGGCGCATTGGCTCCTGGGCGGTGATGCC